>LUMS01001554.1_pt1 | contig 11964 bp, 8 predicted proteins | sample 729711 | NCBI WGS metagenome assembly LUMS01 (sample SAMN03860298, study PRJNA289734) | marine metagenome | biome: seawater column; feature: ocean; material: water; isolation source: Red Sea water column Station 192 - depth 25m | place: Saudi Arabia: Red Sea | collected 2011-10-15 | depth 25 m | reverse complement strand
GCTCGCCACGGCCGCCCATGAGCGCCAGGCGGCCGACGTCGCCGCAGCGGCGAGCGCGTCGGCCTGACCGTCAGCCGACGTCGAGGTCGAGCAGGACGCGGGCGGTCGACGTCAGCGCCCCGCCGGCCTCGCCACGCTCGACGGCGGTGAGGTACCCGCGTCGTCGGGCCTCGGCGACCCGGTTCGTCCACGTTCCGGGGCTGCCGCCGTGCCGCTCCGCCATGCGCTTGGCCGGCGCCCGCTCGCCCCGCTCGACGAGCCGCGTGTACTCCAGCGCCACGGCGGCCATCGCGAGGTCGTCGCGGCCGAGTCGGCCCGACCGCTCCTCCAGCAGCCGGCCGACGGTCGTCCGCGGCTCGCTGCCCGGATCGACGCTGCGGGTCGCGAGCCGTCGAGCCTCGGAGACGACCGCCCCGAGCGGGAGGTCCCGCACGTCGGCGCCCTTGAACGACCGGTCCCCCGCGCCGCGCCGGACGACGAGCTCGCGCATCGCCCACTGCCGGTGGCTCCCCTCGCGGTGAAGCCGCACCCCCACCGACCAGTCCTGCGCCACTCGCATCGCCACGAGACGCTCACCGTCGTCCGTGACACCCACGGCGTGGTCGCGCGTGACCTCGTCCAGCAGCGCACCGAGCTCGTCCATCGGGACCCCTCCGTCGAGTTGAGTGGTAGTGCGTCCACGCTAGCACTGGAGGGGAGTTTTTCGTTGCTGTGCTGGCTGCGGGGGGGGTCTTGTCCTGCTGGTGCGCGGCCTGCCATGGTCGTGACCTTGCTGGTGCGCTGCCGCAGGCGGACTGGGATTGCTCGTGCGCTGCCGCAGCTCACGCTGGGAGTGGTCTCCGAAAGGGCCTCGACCGGCAGGGGGGCCCGGGGGTGGCTTCGGGTCTCGGGGTCTGGCCTGAGCTCGCCTTTGGATCCATGATTCTTCGTTTCTGCGTTTTCGGGCCGAGATTCTGCGTTTGCGCGTCCTATCGGTGGATCTGCAACCGCAGGAGCGCTCTTGCGGTTGAGAATCCACCGATGGCGGGCGTCGCGCGGGAAGGATTCTTCCTTCGCGTGGAACGGTCCACACCAAGGAAGAATCGTTCGTCACCCCAACGCAAAGTGCACTCAAGACTCTTCATTCACGCGTGCGAGGCCGAACGCTTCTGCGTTCACTACGGGATCCCGTCGCCAACGCAGAATCTTGCGCCCCACCCCAGCACCAACCCACAGCCCGAGACCCCAGACCAGCGCCGCCGCCAGCCGCCCGGTCGAGGCCCTTTCGAAGACCATCCCCAGCGAAGGCCGAGGCAGCGCAGCAGCACGGCGAGACCCCCTATGGCAGCGCACCAGCGAGGTGCGACCCCCCGCGTCAGCGCAGCGGCAAGCACAGACCCCCTGCGGCGGCGCAGCGGCAAGGTCACCACGTCACCCCGAATGGCTGTCCCACTTCTCGAAGCCGAGGACGATGAGGCGCATCTCGCGGCGGGCTTTGCGCTTGATCTCCTCCTCCAGGTCGGGGCGGCCGTCGGGCATCTGCACGACCTGCTCCGCGCGGTAGACCATGTTGCGGACGAAGAGGCCCGAGGCGAGCTTGACGTCCTCGGCCGACCACGTGTCGAGGTGCGGGAGGCGGGCGAGGACGACGGCGAGCTCGGACGAGGATCTCGGCGGAGGCGTCGATGATGTCGGCGAAGGTCTCGGGGTCGCGCTGCGCGTCGCGGATCATCGCGCGCAGCGTGCCGAATGACTGCTCGACGAGCGCCAGCCCGAGCTCGTCCATCGCGGCGAAGTGGCGGTAGAAGGCGGTGGGCACGACACCGGCCTGCCGTGCGACCTGGCGCAGGCTGGTCTGGGCGAAGCCCTGGGTCTGGCTGAGCTCGAGGGCGGCCGCGAGGATCGCCTCGCGCGTCCGCTCCTTCTGAGCCTGACGCGACGTGTCGGCCCGCGCAGCGGACGGCGACGGACTTCCGGACACGTGGGGAGTCTAGTGGCCCTCGACCCCACCCCACTCGGTGAACACGTGTTCGCGTGCCGGACGTCACGACCGGCGCGTCTTGCCGCGGCCTGCTTCATCGCGCCACACTTTGAGTGTACGCTCGTGCACTGAACTACTCGCCGACCGAAGGAGACACGCGATGGGCCTCGTCCGCACCGCACTCTCGTCGCGGGCCGTCGCGTCCCTGACCTCGCCGCACTCGGTCGACCACTACCTCGACCAGCTGCACCCGATGCTCACGGTCGACGCCGTCCGCGCCCGGGTCGTCGAGGTACGACGCGAGACCGGCGCCGCCAGCACGGTCGTCCTGCGGCCCAATGGCGCGTGGAAGGGCTTCGTCCCCGGCCAGCACGTCCAGTTCGGCATCGAGGTCGACGGCACCCGCAAGGTGCGCGTGTTCTCGGTGTCCAGCTCCCGCGCCCTGCGCGACGGCACCTTCAGCGTGTCGGTCAAGGCCCACCCCGACGGCTACGTCTCCCAGTTCCTGCACCGCGAGCTCCAGCCCCGCACGATCGTCTACCTCTCCCAGGCCGAGGGCGAGTTCGTGCTGCCGGACGAGGTGCCCGACGACCTCGTGCTGCTGAGCGGGGGCTCCGGCATCACGCCGGTCATGTCGATGGCGCGCACGCTGCGCGATCGCGGCCACCGCGGACGCGTCACGTTCCTGCACTACGCCCGCTCCCGCGACGACGAGATGTTCACGCCCGGGCGCCGTCGTGCACCGCGTCTACACGCGCGAGCCCGAGGCGGGCGCCGCGCTCGAGGGTCGGTTCACCGCCGACCACCTCGACCACCTCGACGTCGACCCGACGTCGTCGCCCACCTGGTGCTGCGGCCCAGCCGGCCTGATCGCCGCGGTCCGCGACGTCTACGCCGAGCGTGGTGCGACCGAGCAGCTCCACACCGAGTACTTCAAGGTGCCCTCCGTCGACCTCACGGCCGCCGACGCCACGGGCACCCTCAGCTTCGACGCCTCGGGCACGACCGCCGAGAACTCCGGCGCCACCATCCTCGAGCAGGCCGAGGCCGCCGGCCTGGCGCCCGAGTACGGCTGCCGGATGGGCGTTTGCAACACCTGCGCCGTCAAGAAGCTCAGCGGCGCCGTCCGCCACGTCGTCACCGGCGAGGTCGGCGCCAACACCGACGAGACCATCAAGGTCTGCGTCCAGGTCCCTGTCGGCGACGTCAGCGTCGCACTCTAGGAAGAGGGAGTTCCATGTCTCGCAAGCGCACCCCCATCGCGCCCTACAGCGCGTCGAACCACAACGAGGCGCCCGCACCGCTCGTGGGCACCGACCGCACCAAGCAGTCGACCATCGGGCTCGAGTACATGAGCTACGAGGAGCTCGAGCGCTTCGGCGAGGAGCTCGACGGCATCCGCCAGAAGACGCTCGACTCGCTCGGGCAGGCCGACGCCGACTACATCCGCCGCGTCATCCGGGTGCAGCAGGTGTGCGAGGTGCTGGGCCGCATCGGCATCCTCACGCCGTTCTTCTGGCCGACGTTCGTCGCCGGCATCGTGCTCCTCGGCCTCTCCAAGATCCTCGAGAACATGGAGATCGGCCACAACGTCATGCACGGCCAGTACGACTGGATGAACGACCCGCTGGTCGACGGCAAGCGCTACGAGTGGGACAACGTGGCTCCCGCGGAGGACTGGAAGCACGGCCACAACTACATCCACCACACGTACACGAACATCCACGGCAAGGACCGCGACATCGGCTACGGCCTGCTGCGGATCGACGACGACCAGCCCTGGTACCCGAACCACCGGTTCAACCTGCCGCTCGCGTTCGCGCTGATGCTGTTCTTCGAGTGGGGCGTGATGTACCACGGCCTTGAGCTCGACGAGTACCTCGGCGGCAAGATGAGCAAGAAGGAGTTCCGCGACCGCAAGAGCCGCGCGGCCCGCAAGGCCCGCCGCCAGGTCGTGAAGGACTACGTCGCCTACCCCGCCATCGCGCTCGCCCTCGTGCCGTTCGTCGGCTGGTGGGCTCCGCTGGCCGTCATGGGCGCGAACTTCGCCGCCAACCTGATCCGCAACATCTGGACCTTCCTCATCATCTTCTGCGGCCACTTCCCGGCCGAGGTGCAGACGTTCGCCGAGGAGGACGCCGAGAACGAGTCGCGCGGCCAGTGGTACCTGCGTCAGCTGCTCGGGTCGGCGAACATCAGCGGCAGCCGCACCTTCCACGTGCTCAGCGGCAACCTGAGCCACCAGATCGAGCACCACCTGTTCCCGGACATCCCGGCCCGGCGCTACCCCGAGGTCGCGCAGGAGATCCGCGCGATCTGCGAGCGCCACGGCCTGCAGTACAACAGCGGCCGACTGAGCAAGCAGCTCGCGAGCGTCGCCCGTCAGCTCGCGTCGTACGCCCGCAAGCCCGACGACCCGTACAAGCAGGGCAAGAGCCCGGAGTCCAAGGCGCTGCGTCGCGCCAAGCGCGAGGCTGCCGCCGCGGCCCAGGCCGAGCGCGAGAACGTCGCCGCCTGACGCGACCCTGCCCCAGCACGACCCCGCCGACGCTCCGGTCCAGCCCCGGGGCGTCGGCGTGCACGCACCAGGTGGTGCGCCACAATGGTGGCTGCCGACCGACCGCACGACCCCCGAGGAGACGGCCATGGCGCTGAGCCGCCGAGAGATCGCCAAGGACGCCGTCCAGCAGGGCGTGGAGGCTGCGATCACGACCGGCGGTCGGATCAGCGCGATCCTCTTCGACACCGCCCGCCGGGTCACGACGGAGCTGGGTGCGTTCGGCACGGAGCTGTTCGAGATCACCGAGGCCAGCAAGCGCGCCGGCGAGGACCCCGACCCCACCGATCGCGTCACACCGACCCATCCGCAGGACCGGTGAGGGCGAATCCCTCACATGACCACCTCTTCGACGTCCGCGACCGGCAACCGGCCCCGGGTCGCCGTCATCGGGTCCGGCGTCTCCGGCCTCACCGCCGCCTACGTGCTGCGCACGACCCACGACGTCACGCTCTTCGAGGCCGACGACCGCATCGGCGGCCACGCCCACACCCACGACGTCGAGGCTGACGGGACGACGCACCACGTCGACAGCGGCTTCATCGTGCACAACGACCGGACCTACCCGTTGCTGCGTCGGCTGTTCGCCGAGCTCGACGTCGCCGTGCACCCGACCGAGATGTCGATGAGCATCCACTGCGACGGCTGCGGCCTCGAGTACGCGGGCGGTCGCAAGCTGCCCGGCCTGTTCGCGCAGCGTCGCCGCATCGTCGACCCGACCTACCTGCGCCTGCTCACGTCGGTGAAGCGCTTCCAGCGCGCCGCCCTGGCGCTGCTGGACAGCGAGCCCGACGACGCCGAGCCGCAGACGTACGGCGACTTCCTGCGCCTGCACGGCTTCTCCGACCACTTCGTCGCGCACTACGCGATCCCGGTCGTGGCCTGCGTCTGGTCGTCCGGCCAGGACACCGCGCTGCAGTACCCCGCCCGCTACCTGTTCGCCTTCCTGCGCCACCACGGCTTCCTGTCCGTCACGGGCTCGCCGCAGTGGTTCACGGTGCAGGGCGGCTCGAACGCCTACACCCGCAAGGTGGTCGACGCGATCGGCGACGTCCGCGCCTCGACGGCGGTCCGCGCCGTCTCCCGCAAGCCCGACGGCGTCGTCGTGCTCGACGCGTCCGGCCAGGAGCACGTCGTCGACTCGGTCGTGATCGCCACGCACGCCGACGACGCCCTCGCCCTGCTCACCGACGCCACCGACGCCGAGCGTCGCGTGCTGGGCGCGTTCGAGTACTCGCGGAACGAGACGGTCCTGCACCAGGACGCCAGCGTGCTGCCCGACGCCGAGGGCGCCCGGGCGTCATGGAACTACCGCATGGACTCCTGCGAGGGCCGCGGCGAGGCCACCGACGTGACCTACTGGATGAACCTCCTGCAGGGCATCGAGAGCAGTCGTCCGTACCTCGTGAGCCTGAACTCCACCGACCGTGTCGACCCGACGACGGTGATCGCCACGATGCAGTACACGCACCCGGTCTACACGCCGGCGTCCGTCGCGGCCCAGCGCGAGCTGCCCGGGCTGTCCGACGGCCGCACCGCGTTCGCCGGTGCGTACCACGGCTGGGGGTTCCACGAGGCGCTACCGCGTCTACCAGTGGCTCGTCGACGTCGACGACCTGCCGCGGATGCCGCGCTGGCTGCGACCGTTCTCGACCTTCCGCGCCGCCGACCACATCGGCGACCCCGACCGCTCGCTGCGCGAGAACATCGAGACGTTCTGCCGGGCGCAGGGCCTCGACGTCACCGGTCGCCGGATCGTCATGCTCGCGAACGCCCGCACGCTGGGTCACGTGTTCGACCCGCTCTCGGTCTTCTGGATCCTCGACGGCGAGCGCACCGAGGCGATCGTCGCGGAGGTGCACAACACCTACGGCGAGCGGCACGCGTACCTGCTGCAGCCCGACGAGAAGGGCCGTACGTCCACGGAGAAGGCGTTCTACGTCTCGCCGTTCTTCACGGTGGCCGGACGCTACGACCTGCAGTTCCGGCTGCAGCCCGATGCCGTCGCGAGCACCGTGGTGCTGCGCCAGTCGCCCTCCGACGAGGGCTCCCCCGCCTCCCGTCCCGACGAGGCCGTCTTCACCGCGACGTTCCGCGGCCGGCCGCTGCCCGCCACGCGACGTCGGCTGGTGCGGCTGCTCGTGACGATGCCCCTCATGACCCATCGGACCAGCCTGCTGATCCGAATCCACGGTGTGTGGCTCTGGCTGCGCCGACTCCCGGTCGTCCCACGACCGCTCCACGAACCTCAGGAAGGCACGACCCGATGACCGACGTACTCGCCACCCGCTGGCCCGGCATCGCGCAGACCCCGCGCACTCCCCTCAAGGCACGCGCCGCGAGGGCGATCCTGCGCCCCGCCGTCTCGCGCACGCCCGTGCGCCTGACGTTCCCCGACGGCACCGTGTGGGGGGCCGGCGAGCCCGGCGCCCCCGAGATGCAGGTGCGCCGCCCGGCCGCCTTCTTCAGCCGGCTCGGCCACGACACCAAGATCGGCTTCGGCGAGGCCTACATGGCCGGCGACTGGACCACCGGTCCCGGCACCGACCTGGCCGACCTGCTCACGCCGTTCGCGGAGCGGCTGACGACGATCGTGCCCCCGTCGCTGCAGAAGCTGCGCGGCCTCGTCGACCGCCAGCTCCCCCAGCACGAGCGCAACACCAAGGAGGGGTCGCGCTCGAACATCGAGCGGCACTACGACCTCTCCAACGACCTCTTCGAGCGCTTCCTCGACCCGACGATGACGTACTCGTCCGCCTGGTTCGCGTCACCCGAGGAGTCGCTCGAGCAGGCGCAGCACCGCAAGCTCGACGGCATCCTCGACCAGGCGGGCGTCACCGAGGGCACCCGCGTGCTCGAGATCGGCAGCGGCTGGGGCTCGCTCGCGATCCGCGCCGCGCAGCGTGGCGCGCAGGTCGTCACGATCACCATCTCCTCGGAGCAGGCCGCCCTCGCCCAGGAGCGGTTCGAGGCCGCCGGCGTCGCCGACCGCATCGAGCTGCGCCTGCAGGACTACCGCGACGTCACCGGCGAGTTCGACGCCGTCGTGAGCTGCGAGATGATCGAGGCCGTCGGCGAGGAGTACTGGCCGACGTACTTCGCCAAGATCGACGAGGTGCTCGCTCCCGGCGGCCGCGTGTCGATCCAGGCGATCACGATGGCGCACCACCGCTACCTCGCGACGCGCAACTCCTACGGCTGGATCCAGAAGTACATCTTCCCGGGCGGCCTGATCCCGTCGCTCGAGGCGATCGACGAGAACCTCGCCGCGCACACGCACGGGCTCGCGGTGACCGACCGACGCAGCCTCGGGCAGGACTACGCCCAGACGCTGCGCCTGTGGCGCGAGCGCTTCGAGGCGAACTGGGAGGAGATCGCCACCTTCGGCTTCGACGAGACCTTCCGTCGGCTCTGGGAGTTCTACCTCGCCTACTGCGAGGCCGGCTTCGGCGTGGGCTACATCGACGTGTTCCAGCTGCGCATGGAGCGCCCTGCCTGACGGTGGACCCGAGCGGTGGCCACTGGTGCCCGTGTGACGGATGCGACCCATCCGTAGACGGCGTGGCGTCGAACTCCCAGTGACGGAAGCGTCCGTCACGTCGAACAGGAGGGGCCATGGCGAGCACCAGCCGACTCCCGGACCCGATCCAGGAGTCCTACGAGTGGCAGCACCGCGGAGCGTGTCGCGGTGTGGATCCGGAGACGTTCTTCTCCCCCGAGACAGAGCGTGGTCCGCGTCGACGCAGCCGCGAGGCGGTCGCGAAGGCGCTCTGCGCCCGCTGCCCGGTGGTGGCCGAGTGCCTCGACCACGCCCTCACGGTGCGTGAGCCGTTCGGCGTGTGGGGCGGGCTCAACCAGACCGAGCGCGAGCACCTGCTGCGCGACGCGGGGTGAGCTGGGCCGGTTGAGCTGGGCGGGACGACCCGCTCAGAGCTCGTCGCGACGCGGCCACGGGTTGACCCGACAGCCGTGCAGCCCCTTCGACTGCTGCTGCATGATCGGCGCCGCCTGGCCCCGGCCCGGGCAGCCCAGGTGCCCCCGCCCCAGGAAGTGCCCGACCTCGTGGTTGACGACCATGTGGCGGTAGTCGCGCACCGACCCCTTGGCCGAGCGCCACACACGCGTGGTGTGGACCCAGCGGTCCTCGTTGATGATCACGTTGCGGCCGACGCGGCAGCTGTAGAGCACGCTGCACTCGGTCGAGTACGACGTCAGGCGCGAGGCCCGCGCGAGCACGAGCGTGAAGTCACCGCCCGAGCGCACCTCGCGGAATCGGACGCCGGCTCCGGGCCATCCGCGGGCGTCGGCGAGGGTCTGCGCCGCCTGCCGGCGGAAGGTGGCCAGGCTCCCCCGCGCCCCGTCGGAGCGGACCGAGTAGGTGAGGGTCCGTCGCGCGTCGCGGCGGTGCCGCACGGGTGCGGTGACGGCGGTGGCCGAGGAGGTGCGGTGGTACGCCTTCGAGACCGTCACGCGCACGCGGAGCCGGTGGCCGACGTCGGCCGGCGCGATGGCGTAGCGGCGCTGCGTGGCGCCACGGATGACGGTGCGGTCGCGGTACCACTGATAGCGCTTCGTCAGGCCGCTGCTGCTCCAGCGTCCGGCCGAGGCCTGGAGCACTTGGCCGTAGCGTCGGGTGCCGGAGATCCGGGGCGCGGTCCGCACCGTGAGCGGCGCAGTGGCGACCGCGGTCGTCGGACCGGTGGTCGTGGTGGCCTGCTCGAGACCGTCGGCACTCCCACATCGGCCCCCACGAGCCGGTAGGTGGCAGCCGTCGCACCGCGGATCGGGGCACCGTCGCGCAGCCACTGACGGGTGACCCGTGCCGTCCCGGGCTCGTAGCGTCCGGTCGTCGAGGTCAGCGTGGACCAGTAGCGCGCGGTGCCGGTGACCACGGGCGGCTCGACGACCTGCACCGCCGTGGCCGGCGTCGGCTGGGTCGGGGTGGGCTCGGTCGGCGTCGGCTCGGTCGGGGTCGGCTCGTCGGCCGACGCAGGGCCGGCCGCGGCGAGCAGCCCGAAGGCCAGCACCGTGCTCGTCACGAGGGACGAGGCGCGTCGACCGCGGCGGAGGATCGGTCCGGTCGACGTCATCGCGCTCACTCCCAGAAGATGCGTTCGACGACCTGTCTCGCGTGCCGGGTGGCGCGCAGGTAGTCGTCGACCATGCGTTCGCTGTGCTGCTGACCGTACCCCAGCAGGTGCGCGACACCCGCCCGTTCCTCGGTCTGCTCCACCATCGACTCCGCCGGCTTGCCACGCATGAGCACGACGGCGTTGCGGATGCGGCTCACCAGCCGCCACGCGTGCAGCAGGACCTCGGCGTCGTCCTCGGTCACGAGCTCGGCATCGGCAGCCGCCGCGAGGGCGCCGCACGTCGACGTCGTGCGCAGTCCGGGCACCGCGTGGGCGTGCTGCAGCTGCAGGAGCTGCACGGTCCACTCGACGTCGGCGATGCCGCCCCGGCCGAGCTTGAGGTGCGTCTTCGGGTTGGCACCCCGGGGCAGCCGCTCGGCCTCGACGCGCGCCTTGATGCGCCGGATCTCCCGGACCTGCGCGTCCGAGACGCCGCCGTCGGGCCAGCGCAACGGGTCGACGAGTGCCTCGAACCGGGCGCACAGGTCGGGGTCGCCGACGCTGGCGCGCGCACGCAGCAGGGCCTGGGCCTCCCACACCGCCGAGTACTTCTCGTAGTACGACGCGTAGGCGGCGAAGGAGCGCACCAGCGGTCCGTTGCGGCCGTCGGGTCGCAGCTCGGCGTCGACCTCGAGGGCCGGGTCGTCGCCGGGCGCGCCGAGGGTGGTCCGCAGCGACGTCGCGACGGCCGTGGCGGCAGCCGCCGCCTCCCCGTCGTCGGCGCCGGGCAGCGGCTCGTGCACGAACATGACGTCGGCGTCGGACCCGTAACCCGACTCACGGCCGCCGAGACGACCCATGAGCACCACGGCCATGCGCGTCGGGAAGGGATCCCTGCCGGCCTCCTCCCGCTGGCGGGCGACGGCCCCGATCGAGGCCGTGAGCGCGGCGCCGAGCGTCGCCTCCGTGAGGTCGGACACGTAGCGGCTCGACCCGACGACCGCCGCGAGCTGCTCGGCACCCTCGCCCTCGTCGCGCAGCTTGCGCAGGTACCAGTGCGACTCCCCCAGCGACTCGCTGATCCGTCGGAACGCGAGCAGGCCGGCGTCGGGCGCAGGCGACTCCGCGAACCACTGCAGCATGGCCGGCAACAGCGAGCGCTGGATCGCCGCGCGTCGGGACACGCCCGACGTGAGGGCCTGGATGTGCGCGAGGGCGCCCTTGGGGTCCTTGAAGCCGAGCGCCATGAGCCGGGCCTGCGCCGCCTCCGGCGTGAGCCGCAGACCCTCGTCGGGCAGGGAGGTGACCGCCTCCAGGAGCGGTTGGTAGAAGAGCTTCTCGTGCAGGCGTCGCACGAGGCGCTTGTGCGCCTGCCAGTCCTTGACCAGACCCTCGGCCGGGTTCGCCCGGTAGCCCATGGAGCGGCCGAGACGTCGCAGGTCCTCCTCGTCGTCGGGCACGACGTGGTTGCGCCGTAGCCGGTAGAGCTGGATGCGGTGCTCCAGGGTGCGCAGGAACTCGTAGGCGTCCTCCAGGGCGGCACCGTCGCGCCGGCCGACGTAGCCACCCTCGGTGAGCTCGCGCAGCGCCTCGAGCGTGGTCGGGCTGCGTAACGACGCGTCGCCCCGACCGTGCACGAGCTGCAGCAGCTGCACCGAGAACTCGACGTCGCGCAGGCCGCCCGAGCCGAGCTTCAGCTGCCGCTCGCGCTGCTGCGACGGGATGTTCTCGATGACGCGCGTGCGCATCGCGCGGACGTCGCGCACGAAGTTCTCGCGGGTGCTGGCCTCCCAGACCTTTGGCGACAGCGCGTCGAGGTAGGCCTGGCCGAGCTCCGCGTCGCCCGCCGCGAACCGTGCCTTCAGCAGCGCCTGGAACTCCCACGTCGACGCCCACCGGTCGTAGTAGGCGACGTGGCTGCGCAGCGTGCGGCTCAGCGGCCCCTGGGTACCCTCGGGTCGCAGGTTCGCGTCGACCTCCCAGATGGTGCCCTCGCGGGTGTGGTCGGAGCAGAGGCGCATCATGGCCGACGCGAGACGTGCGGCGATCCGTCCCGCCACCTGCTCGTCGGCGCCGTCGGCGGGCTCGTGCACGAAGATCACGTCGACGTCGCTGACGTAGTTCAGCTCGCGGCCGCCGGTCTTGCCCATCGCCATGACCGCCAGCCGCACGCAGTCGGCGTCGGGCTCGTCTCGGCGCGCGAGCTCGAGCGCGGCGCCCAGCGTCGCCATGGCCAGGTCGGCGAGCTCGGCCGACGACTCCTCGAAGCAGGTCAGCGCGGTCAGGTCGCGGGCGGCGACGTGCAGCAGCTTGCGGCGGTAGGCGACGCGCAGGGCGTCGGCGTCGTCGGCGTCACCGAGCTGCTGGCGCATGAG
>LUMS01000392.1_pt1 | contig 11976 bp, 17 predicted proteins | sample 729711 | NCBI WGS metagenome assembly LUMS01 (sample SAMN03860298, study PRJNA289734) | marine metagenome | biome: seawater column; feature: ocean; material: water; isolation source: Red Sea water column Station 192 - depth 25m | place: Saudi Arabia: Red Sea | collected 2011-10-15 | depth 25 m | reverse complement strand
GTGATAATCCAATAATTAATCCTATTATTAATGAATAATATCCAATTAGACTATAGATCAATTTATTTTTCTCCTAATGCTTCTTTTACTTCTGGTGGCATATAATTTTCATCATGCTTTGCTAAAATTTTTGTTGCAGAGAAGAAGTTTCTATCTTTTAAAAAACCTTCTGCGACAACCCCTTTTTCTTCAGCAAATAAATTTGGTACTGCTCCTGAGTAAGTAACATTTATTTCATTTTTAAAGTCTGTAATTATAAAATTAACTTCATTTGAACTTATGGAAATAGAGTTTTTTTTAACCATTCCTCCAACTCTTATTTTGCTTTTATCTATTTCAGAAAGTGATTTTATCTCGGAAGGAGATTGAAAATATACAACATTTTCCTCTAATGATTTTAAAATCAAAAATGTTGTTAAAATTAAAGTAATTAAGATTATTACTACAAACAGAAATCTTAATTTAACTTTTCGACCATACATGGTTTAAAAGTTAATTATTTGTTACGTTTGCTAAAATTTCTTTATTTATTCTTTGTGATTTTGCAGAATTAGCTTGCTCAGTAGTAAGTGATCCAAATTTAGCAACAAATTTGTTTTGTTCTTTAACAAATTGCATTTTAGTTACCAAATATAAACCTAAGAAACTTAATAAGGTAAAGCTAAAAGCAGATAACACATACACTGCATATCCATTCATAAAAAATAATTCATTTATCATAATCTATCTAAGCCTTTATTTTTAATTTTTATCAGTTCTGTATTATATTTCATTAAGAAAATTAACAATGAAAAAAGAGCAAATGCCGCAGTCATTATCAATAATGGGTAAAGCATTGATGAATGAATTGAGCTTTTTGACAAAATATTAATAGATGCAGGTTGATGGAGTGTATTCCACCAATCAACTGAGTACTTTATAATTGGAACATTAATAATTCCTAAAATAGTTATAAAAGTTGAAATCTTATAGACTTTTTCTTCCTTATCATAAATTCTCCATACAATTAAATACATTGCATAGAACAAAGCTAATATTAGCATTGAAGTAATTCTTGCATCCCAAGCCCACCATGTTCCCCAAGTTGGTTTTCCCCAAATTGATCCTGTAACTAAAGCTATAATATTAAAAACAAATCCTGAAGGAGCTAAACTTTTAGAAATTAAAAAAAAGTTTTTGTTTCTAAATACAAAACCACAAATAGATAACAAAGTTATAGAAGAAAATATTCCAAGTGAAATCCAAGCGGCAGGAACGTGAACATACATAATCCTAACTGCATCACTTTGTTTGTAATCTTCAGGAGATATGACTAATGCTTCAACTAAACCAACACTTAATACAACAATAAACAAAAATAAAACGTACTTAGGTGCTTTTGACGTGATTTTGAAAATCTTGTTAGGTTCAAAAAGTTTAAACATATTTTAATTTAGAATTTTTTTTGGTGATTTCTATTATGAAATAGTTTTCTGATCAAGAATGCAGAGGGGAGATAATAAGATTGAAATTAACGTTTAACACTCTTGACCAGAAGATACTAAAAATATAGCTAATTTGTATGGCCTAGATTTGAGCTAAATGTGGTTGAATGATGGTTGCCTTAATTAGAAAGCTTGAAATAACTAGAGCCTTTTTTTCCTGAAAAAATCTCTTCAATTAAAGGGTGTTTTATTGGTTCATCAGAGTCATCCATCAGCAAGTTTTGCTCAGAAACATAAGCTTCATAAGTTATCTCATCATTTTCTGCTAATAAGTGATAAAATGGTTGATCTTTTCTTGGTCTAACATTTTTTGGAATAGACTGATACCATTCTTCAGAATTATTAAACTCAAAATCAACATCATAAATCACACCTCTAAATTCAAAGTGTTTATGCTTTACAATGTCTCCAATTGAAAATTTAGCTTTTTGAACTGGCATTAATCTTAGTATGGGTATTTAGAAATAAAAATCAATGCTAAAAATATAAATGTTTTGTGATGTGGCAAATATGTTAATATCTTTTAAGTGAATAAATCTTTTTTAAAATTTGTTACTGATTTCGGTCCTTTAGCAATATTTTTTTTCTATTATTACAATAGTGGTAAAAATTTATCTGTAGCAATACCTCCACTAATAGTTGCAACTTTAGTTGCATTAGCAGTAGTTTGGTTTTTTGAAAAAAAAATTCCTCCAATGCCTTTGGTAAGTGGAATTTTAATTACTTTTTTTGGTGGATTAACAATCTACTTTAATGATCCTATATTTATTTACGTTAAACCAACTATCATTAACATTATGTTTGCTCTTGCGTTATTTTTTGGGAAATATTTTACCAATGAACCTATTCTTAAAAAAATTATGGGTAAATCTATTCCTCTAACTGATATTGGTTGGGAAATTCTTAATAAACGATGGATGTATTTTTTCTTTGGTCTTGCTTTATTAAATGAAATTGTTTGGAGAACTCAAACAGAAGAATTTTGGGTTAATTTTAAAGTATGGGGAATGCTTCCAATAACAATAATATTTACAGGGTTTCAGGTACCATTAATTAATAAACATAAGATTGATGCGTAGTAATTTAAAATTAGTAGTAAATAATCCACATAATAAAATAGAAGAAAAACATTTTTTTGAAAAAGATGAGCTAAAAACTATATTAGACTTATATGCCAAGATGGTTTCTGAAGGTTCATGGAAAGATTACGGTTTAAGTATTTCAAGTAAACAAGTGGGGTTTAGTGTTTTTAGAAATGCTACTGAAAATGCCCTATATAAAATTTGTAAAAATTTTAAGCCTAAAAATAAAAATCTTAAATATTTGATTACTGATACGAGTGGTAAAATACTAAAAAATTCTTACGATCTTAGAATTTTATTAAAAAATACCAACTGGAAGAAACTTCAAAAATAAATTTATCTTCTTTGACCAAATAATCTTAACAACATTATAAATAGATTGATAAAATCTAGATATAAAGTTAAAGCGCCCATTACAGCTTTCTTGCCCATTAACTCTCCTGAGTCTGACGCAACATACATATTTTTGATTTTCTGAGTGTCATAAGCTGTTAAACCAACAAATATTAAAACACCTAAAATTGAAATCACAAAATACATCATAGAAGATTTCATAAAGATATTAACAATTGAAGCTATAATTATTCCAATTAGACCCATCATTAAAAAAGATCCTAACTTTGTAAGATCTCTTTTAGTTGTGTATCCATAAATACTCATCGCTCCAAATGTTGCAGATGTAATGAAGAAAACTCTTGTTACACTCATTCCAGTATAAACCAATAAAATTGAAGATAATGATAGACCCATCAAAGCTGCAAAAACCCAAAACGTAGTTTGTGCTTTTGATGCACTCATCTTATTAATTCCAAAACTCATGTAAAAAACGATACCTAGAGGTGCTAACATTACAAGCCATTTAAGACCTGATAAATAAATTGCATTCCCCATCTGCGTTAGACCAACGATTGAACCTGCATCATTAGTAACAACAGACATTTTAAATGTTAATAGTGCTACTATTCCAGTTAGCAATATACCTGTTGCCATGTAGTTATAAACTTTTAGCATGTAGGCTCTTAAGCCTTCATCCATTACAGCAGCTGTTTGTTGTGCTGCTTTTGCTCTATTTAGTATTCCGTTTTTATCAAATTCCATAATAAGTAATATATATATTCTTTTACTAATTATTCAAGATACCTTAAAAGATTAACAAAATTTTAACTTAATATTTCTAATGAATTACAAAAATTTAGGTAATACCGATATTAAAGTGAGTACAATTTGTCTCGGTACTATGACTTGGGGAGAACAAAATACTGAGCTTGAAGCATTTGAACAAATGGATTTTGCTTTAGATCAAGGAGTAAACTTTTGGGACACTGCTGAATTATATGCAGTACCACCAAGAAAGGAAACCTATGGTGATACAGAAGAAATTATTGGAAAATATCAACTTCATTGGCCAGAAAGAAATGTAAATAATTTTGGAAGACTTGGTTATGTTCATAAGGAAAATGAATGGAATAAATTTGAAGATGTTCTTGCAGAGTTAAATAAATATATTGATCAGGGAAAAATAAGATACGTTGGTTTATCAAATGAGACCCCTTGGGGAGTTTTAAATTATCTTCAGTTATCCAAAGATAAAAAGTTGCCAAGAATGATGTCAATCCAAAATCCTTATAGTTTATTAAATAGATCTTACGAAGTTGGACTAGCTGAAGTTTCTATAAGAGAAAACATTGGCTGCTTAGCTTACTCACCATTAGCAAGTGGATATTTAAGTGGAAAGTATAGAAACAAAAGTTTTCCTAAAGGATCAAGAATGGAGAGAGATTTCGATTTCTGGACAAGGTATAGAAAGCCAAATACTGAGGATGCCGTTGAACATTATTATAAAATTAGTGAAAAATTTGATCTAGATATGAGTCAGATGGCGATAAAATTTTGTGAAATCCAAGACTTTATGACTAGTGTAATAATTGGAGCAACTACAATGGAGCAGTTGAAAACAAATATAGAAAGTGTAAATGTAAACTTATCTGATGATGTCATTAAAGAAATTAACCAAGTACAAACAATTTATCCAAATCCATGTCCATAATTAAAAAAATTACAATATTGTTAGGAATATTTTTTATAAGTGGTGTTGCTCAAGTTTCAGCTCAGGAAATTAAAAAAATTGGTAAATATAAAGATTGGGAGGCAATGGTCGTTATGGATGCTGACGGTAAAGTATGCTTTGCGCAATCTTTACCTATTTTGCAAGCACCCAAAACTAATAAAAGAGATGCAAAATTATTTGTAGCATTTAGACCAAACGACAATATAAAAAATGAAGTAAGTGTTACCCCGGGTTATGAATTCAACAAAAATAATTCTGTAACAGCTGCTTCAGGGAAGAATAAATTTAAATTTGATATTAAAGAACAAGGTTTTGCGTGGATTGCAGACAATAAAATCGAATTAAAAATGATCAAACAAATGAGAAAAGGATCTAGAATTATGATCACTGGATACAATCAACAAGGTTCTCAAACAATTGATCATTACTCATTATTAGGATTTACTAAAGCTTATAACGCTTCAAGAAAAGCTTGTAGTTAATTCAATGAAATCAAAAAAGAAAATTGTTCTAGCTTATTCTGGAGGGCTCGATACTTCTATAATTTTAAAATGGCTTCAAGAAAATTATGATGCAGATGTAATTTGTTATACAGCAGATGTTGGACAAGAAATTGATAGAAAAAAAATTATTACTAATGCAAAAAAATTTGGTGTTAAAAATATAATTATTAAAGACTTAAAAGATATTTTTGTTAAGGATTATGTTTATCCCATGATCAGAGGACACGCGATCTATGAGGGTGTTTATTTATTAGGGACATCAATAGCAAGACCTCTTATTGCAAAAGATCAAATAAGAGTAGCTAAAAAATTTAAAGCCTATGCAGTTTCGCATGGAGCAACTGGTAAAGGCAATGACCAAGTTAGATTTGAATTAGGCTATCATTATTTTGGTCCTAAAATTAAAATTATAGCTCCGTGGAGAATTTGGAAACTAAAATCTAGAACAGACTTAATTAATTATGCAAAAAAACATAGCATAGCTATTCCTAAAGATAAAAAAGGTGCACCTCCTTTTTCAGTGGATGATAATTTATTTCATACATCAACTGAAGGTAAGGTTTTAGAAAATCCAAAAAATTCTGCTCCAGAATTTATTTTTCAACGAACAGTTTCTCCTGAAAAAGCACCTAACAAACCATCTTTTGTTACTATTAATTTTAAAAATGGTGATCCTTTTGGAATTAATGGAAAAAAATTATCTCCAGCTAAATTATTAACAAAGTTAAATGATCTAGCAGGCAAAAATGGAATTGGAAGAGTTGACTTAGTAGAGAATAGATTTTTAGGTATTAAATCTAGAGGAGTGTATGAAACACCTGGTGGGACTCTTTTAATAAATGCTCATAGAGCAATTGAGTCTGTTACCTTAGACAAAGAAACTATGCATAAAAAAGATCAGATAATGTCTAGATATGCAGAGTTAATTTACAATGGTTATTGGTATTCAAAAGAAAGATTTAAACTTCAAAAAATTGTAGATTTAAAAAGAAGCAAAGTTAATGGCTCAGTTAAACTTAAATTGTATAAAGGAAATATTACAATTCAATCTAGAGTTACTAATAGCAGCGCTTACTCGATGAAAAAAGTCTCATTTGAAGAAAATAAGTCATTTAATAAATCTAACGTTGAAAGATTTATCAATTTTCACAAAAAAAAGCTTCGTTCTTAGTAACGTTTAGGACAAATTAACATTTGTTTAAATCACTAAAAATTATATCCTTAGATCATGGAATCAATAAAGAATTGGATGAGAGATGCTGCAAATATTTTATTTGATGATAGTAAGAATGATCTACGCGCACTTCCTAAAACAGTTAGATTACAAATTCTTTTAGTTTTAAGTTTTATTTGGACTACTGTTTTTAGTTTATATGTTTTTTCTTACACAACTTTTGCATTTGGATGGGCTGGACTTTTTTTAGCTCATATAGGTTTAATATTTGCCGTCTATATGACTTTTAAACAATTCCATAGAGCAGAAGAGAAGTCTGCAAGTGTTTTTCAAACAAAAAATTTTGATCCTTTTAAAATCATGGTCATAGTTTTTGTAATAGTATTTATTTTTGTATTTTCAAAAGGAATTGAAGTTTTAACAAGTCCAAACCCGAATTCTTATTCAATCCCTTATGATGGTCCCTTAAAATCTGCAATTGAAAAATGGTTACCTTTTAGTAAAGATAAATAATGGATAAGATAGCAAAAAACTTACAGTTAGCATTAATGGTTATTATCTTAATCAGTACTGTTATTGCTGTTGGGATTGAAATGAAAAACATGTTTTTAAATCAATCTGTTACATTAGCAGATTTGCTTTTAATGTTTCTTTATTTGGAGGTACTAGCAATGGTTAGGGTTTTTTGGAACCAACAATCTATTAGTATTACACTACCACTTCTTATTGCGATTACCGCCCTTGCACGATTTATTATTCTACAAGGCAAAGAAATGGATCCTACTGCACTTGTTTATGAAGCAGTAGCTATTTTGTTAATAGCTGGAGCAATTGTTGTTTTAAGATTAAGACATAGTGACAAATTAGGTCTTAAGAAAAAAAAATCAAAATAATTTAAAATGATATTTGAAGCTTCAAGGGCTAAGGCCTTAAATCAATTAAATAATTTTGTTGAGAATAATCTTGGAGAATATTCAAAATTAAGAAATTTTGATTTTGGACCTGAAAAAAGATCTAATATATCTTGCTTATCACCATATATAACTCATGGAATAATTAATGAACAAGAAGTCATTCAGAAAGCTCTAAGTAAATTTTCTTTTTCAAAAAATGAAAAGTTTATTCAAGAAGTTCTATGGCGAACTTATTGGAAAGGTTGGTTAGAACTTAGACCAAATGTTTGGGCTGATTATCTTATCGAATTAAATCAAATCAAAAACGAATTTAAAGATAATAAAGATTATATTGCAGCAATCGAAGGAAAAACAAAAGTAGATTGCTTTAATGAGTGGGTGAAAGAGCTTAAAGAAAACAATTATTTGCATAATCACACAAGAATGTGGTTTGCTAGTATTTGGATTTTTACTTTAGAATTGCCTTGGCAATTAGGTGCAGAATTTTTTATGCAACATCTTTATGATGGAGATGCTGCATCAAATACTCTTGGGTGGCGATGGGTTGCGGGTGTTCAAACTCAAGGAAAACATTACCTTGCAAGTGAATGGAATATTAAAAAATTCACTAACAATAGATTTCAAAATATAAAATTAAATGAAAATGCTCCTCCAAAAGTATCTGAAAAATCTTATCAAATAATTAAACAGGATTTCAATAACCCACAAAAGATTGAGAATAAGAATCTTTTAATTTTTGAAAATAATCTCTCGTTTGAAATCACTGACTTTAAGGAAAACAATTTTAAAAAAATTTACTTAGTCTCTAATAAAAATGAAAATAGAGCAATAAAACTCAGTGAAAAGTTAGTGAAATTTAAATCTCATTTAATAGAAGACCAAGAACAAAGATTAAAAAATCAATCTATTGATTGTCAAATTATAGATATAAGTGAATTAACAAATATTGAAAATTATTACGGTTTGTATCCAACAGTAGGTGAAAATTTAGATTTTTTAAATTCTAATAATTTAAAGATAGATTTTTTATATAGAAATCTTGATCAATTAGCTTGGCAATACTGTAATAAAGGTTTTTTTAATTTTAAAAATTATATTCCTAAAATAGTTTCAAGCTTTAATTAAAACCAACGAACCATTCCAATAATTCCAGCGGTTGCATAAAAAAATTGCAAAAATAAAATTCCTTTATGACCACCTCTATAGGCCCAAATTCCAATTAAAATGGCTGACAATAACAGTAAACAAAAACCAAAAAATTCTATTCCTATGTTTAAAGCAACAAACAAAGAATACAATATTGCAGTTATAACCCCTGCCCATTCAAAAATTTTATTATTCATAAAAGTTTTTTAAAATTATTATAAAGGATTGTAGAGTAGTTATTCATATCTTTCATGTTATCTTTTGCAGATTGATCAAACTTTTCTAATGCACCATTACCAAGCTGATCTTCCAAAGCTTTTTTGTATTCCGGTACACATCCCCACTCATTGACTGTAGTATCTTTTATTTCTATATGAAATTGAATTCCATAAGCATGGTTTTGATATTTAAAGATTTGATACTTGGTAATTGGGGAGGAAGCTAATAAAGTTACATCATTATTATTTTCAATACCTTGAACCTCATAAGAGTGCCATTGCAAACTTTTAATTGTATTAGGAAATTTTGAAAATAATTTATCTTCATCTTTTTCATTAGAGAAATTAATATCCATAATTCCTATTTCTGCTGGTTTAGATTTAACTACTTTTCCGCCCACCACTTCTCCTAAAAGCTGACAACCTAAACAAAAACCTAAATAAGGTTTTTTTAGATTAACAACAAATTCTTTAATTGCTTTCTTTTCTTCTATTAACCAAGGATATTCTTGTTCCATATAGGTATCCATTGGACCTCCCATGCAAAACATTCCATCAAATTTACCTAAATCCTTTGGTATTTTTTCACCTTCATCTAATTCAATAGTGGTGAGCTTAAATCCATCAGCCAGCATTAAATCTTTAATGTAACCTGGGTCTTCTATTTTGATATGTTGTAATACTATTATGTTCACTAAGTTTAGCTTAGCTTAGAACACTTCTTTGAACAATATTTTACTCTCTCCCAATTTAACCTCCATTTTTTTCGCCAAGTAAATGGTCTTTTTCAAATTGGACAAGTTTTGGTTGGTAAATTTTCTTTTTTCATCAAATTGTATTTTGTTTTATAAATTTATCAGCTTCTGATAAAATTAATTTTTTTCTCTCAGATTTCATTTTATCAAATATCCTTACCATCATAGATAGACGAGGATTTTTTAAAAAAAATTTTCTGTTTCGGTCTATGAACCTCCAATAAAGGCCATCCATTGTGTTACACCACTCTCCTTTTTTAAAATCCATCATTTTCATAAAATATGCTGATCCACAAATATAAGGTTTTGTTGCAAAAATTCCTCCATCACTAAACAATCCCATTCCATAAACATTAGGAACCATTACCCAATCTGAGGAATCCACAAACATTTCCATGAACCATTTGTAAACAATTGTTGGCTTGATTTCACAAAGGTTCATAATATTTGATAAGATCATTAATCTTTCAATATGATGTGACCAACCATGATTAACGGCATTTTTAATTGCATAATCCAAAGGTGGAAGACCAGTGGTTCCATCGTACCAAGAATTTTTCATTTTTCTATTTTGTTTGAAAAAATTTCCAGTTTCCATTTCTTGAGAGTATGACTGATAAATTCCTCGCATAAATTCTCGCCAACCAATCACTTGACGAATGTAACCCTCTAAAGAATTCATTCTAATTTTATTTTTCTTGTGAAAGTCTAAAACTTTTTGGACAACAAATTCAGGGGTTATTAAACCTAAATTTATGTAAGGACTTAATGCACTATGGAACAGGATATTATCTTTTTGATCAACTGCATCCTCATAATCACCAAAAAGATTAGATTTTTCTTTTATAAAAAAATTCAATAGTTTAACTACATCTTCATATTCCGTTGCAAACCAAAAATTATTTGTACTCCCTGGGTGATTTTTAAATTCCTTTTCAATAATAGGCTTTAATTTTTTTGTATGACTGGTTTCATTTATTTTTGGAAATTTAGGAATTGAAATATTTTTAGGTAATTTATTTCTATTATCTTCATCAAAGCTCCATTTCCCCCCGATTGGATCACCATCTGACCCCATCAATATTCCAGATTTTTTTCTAACATCTTTGTAGAAAGTTGCCATAAAAGGTTTTTTTGATTTTGATAAATAATTTTTAAATTCAGCTCTTGAATTTAAAAACATAGGAGTTTGAACAATATTCCAGTGTATTTTTTCTTTTTTTAAAAATTGTGAAATTTTTTTTTCAAAAAATTTATCCTCTACTTCAAAACTTGAAATTTCTTTTACTTTTTTTTGTGTAATTATTTTTTTTAATTTTTTTAAATAATCTTCATTAAATTCTTTATCTTCGATTTTAAAGTAATCTAATTTAAATTTGTTTTTTCTTAATCCGTCTGCATAAGAACGCATTGAAGATAAAAATAATAAAATTTTTTGTTTATGATGCTTTTCATAAGTGCATAAACCCTTATCTTCAGCCATAAAAAATAGGTGGTCTTTTTTGAAGCGGTCTAGGTATTTTATTGGAAATAATTGATTACCAAGTATAAAAAATAACTTCATAGTTAAATATAACTAATAAAATTTTTTATGTCAGAAAAATATGTAATTTTTGGTGCGACAGGTTCTATTGGGTCAAGTTTAGCAGAACAATTAAAAAACTCTGGAAACGATATTCATTTAGTTGGAAGAAATGAAAGTGAACTTAGTTCTGTCTCTGAAAAACTTGGATGCTCACATACCGTTGTAGATGTTTTAGAGGATGGGTTTATAGAAAAAGTTAAATCAGATATTTCTGAAATTAAAGGCCTAGCTTATTGTGTTGGTTCAATTGATTTGAAACCATTAAGAATGGTAAATGAACAAGACTTTCAGAAATGCATGAAACTTAATCTTTATTCTGCTGTAGAAGCTATTAAAGGATTTCAAGAAAGTTTAAAAAAAAATAAAGGTTCGATAGTATTATTTTCGACCGTTGCTGCCCAAAGAGGTTTTACTAACCATGCAATCATAGCCTCAGCAAAAGCTGCTGTTGAAGGATTGACGGTTTCTCTTGCAGCAGAATTTGCTCCGAACATAAGAGTAAATTGTGTGGCACCAAGTTTAACAAAATCTAAAATAGCAGAACCAATGTTAAAAAATACTGCTATAGCTGAAGGTATTGCAAAAGCACATCCTCTTAAAAGATTAGGCGAAGGTAAAGACTCTGCTGCTCTTGCTAAATTCTTACTAACAGAAGATAGTTCTTGGGTTACAGGCCAAATAATTGCTGTAGATGGTGGTAGATCTAAACTTTCATAAAGTGATCAAATATTTTTTATCGATATTTTTCTTTTTATTATTTTCATCGAAAAGTTTTTCTGAAAATTTTACTTTTAAAAAATTGGCAAATTTAAACGAACCATGGGGATCGTCTTTTATAAATAATGAAGAGCTTATTATCACTGAAAAAACTGGAAAAATAAAAATAGTAAATATTATTTCTGAAGAAGTTTATGAAGTTGAACATAACTTAAATTATTTTGTACATGGACAAGGAGGTTTATTAGATATTATTTACCAAGATAATTACTTATGGATTTCTTATTCAGAAAATAGAGGGGATTGGAAAACTAGTACATCAATTGCAAA
>LUMS01000225.1_pt1 | contig 11977 bp, 15 predicted proteins | sample 729711 | NCBI WGS metagenome assembly LUMS01 (sample SAMN03860298, study PRJNA289734) | marine metagenome | biome: seawater column; feature: ocean; material: water; isolation source: Red Sea water column Station 192 - depth 25m | place: Saudi Arabia: Red Sea | collected 2011-10-15 | depth 25 m | reverse complement strand
GATCCGAGGGACCGTCCACCAACGAGACCACCCGTCAGGCCGTCGCCTTCGTCGACATCGTGGGCTTCACCTCCCAGTCGCGCTCGATGCGCGAGGCCGAGCTGGTCGGCTGGATCGAGACCTTCGAGTCACGCTCGACCGAGGTCGTGGTCGACCACGGTGGACGCGTCATCAAGAACATCGGCGACGAGGTGCTCCTCGTCGCCGACACCCCTGCCGCCGCGGCGCGGATCGTGCACCAGCTGGTGACCATGGGCGCCGACGAGGACGACCCGTTCCCCGCGGTCCGTGCCGGCGTGGCGTTCGGCGACGTGGTCACCCGGCTCGGGGACGTGCTGGGTGCGACGGTCAACATCGCCGCCCGCCTGACCTCGCTCGCCCGCCCGGGCACCGTGCTGGTCGACGACGGGATGCGCGAGGAGCTCGAGGACTCCCCCGTCTGGTCGCTGCGCCGGGTCCCGCGGGCCTCGGTCAAGGGCTACTCCTCGCTGCGGCCGTGGGCCCTGCGGGACCGCGACTGATTTACCTTGATGTAGAGTTTCTCGACGTCAAGACATATCGCTCCATCCTCGGGAGGTCGGCGTGCGCCGGGCGCTGCAGAAGGTCCTGTCCGACGACCCGCTCATCCGGGCGATGTCCTACCAGTCGGTGCTCTCCGCCTTCGGCGAGGGCGCGTTCCTCACCGGGTCGGCGTTCTACTTCACCCAGATCGTGGGGCTCTCGGCCGCCCAGGTCGGGCTCGGTCTGACGATCGGCGGGCTGGCGGTGTTCGTCGGGTCCGTGCCACTGGGCAGGCTCGCGGACCGGGTCGGCACCCGGCGTACCTGGATCCTGGGCAGCGCCCTGGAGGCGCTGCTCTTCGCCTCGTGGGTGCTGGTCGAGGGGTTCGCCGCCTTCGTGGCCGTCACGATCGCTCTCGACCTGGCGCAGACCTGGGCGCGGGCCGGGCGCAACGCCTACCGCTTCGAGGTGTTCCCCCGGGAGACCCGGGTGCGGTCACTGGCCTACATGCGGGCCTCGCGCAACGTCGGCTACACCCTCCACCGACCGAGTCGCCGCTCGAGGGCGCGCTGGAGGCGGTGTCGGGGCGGCGGCGCGATCCTCGCGCAGCGCTGCGCAACCGGGGCTTCCTGGTGATGTCGACCTTCGACGGCGTGCTCTCGACCCACCAGGTGCTGCTCAACGTGGTCATCCCGTTGTGGCTGGTGCAGGAGACCGACGCCCCGCGCGAGCTGCTGGCGCTGCTCTTCGGCACCAACACGGTGATGGCGGTGGCCCTGCAGGTCGCCGCCGCCCGCGGGGTCGCGGACGTGACGTCGTCACTGCGCGCCCAGCGCCGCGGCGCCTTCTTCTTCGTACTGTCCTGCGCGATCGTGCTGGTCACCCACGACACCGTCGGCTGGGTGACGATCGCCCTGGTGTGGCTGGGTCACGTGACGGTGACCGGCGCCGAGCTCTACCAGTCCGCCGGGCAGTGGGGACTGCAAGCCGAGCTGTCCGACCCCGACCGCCGCGGGGAGTACCAGGGCGTCGCCAACCTCGGCTACACCCTCGGCACCGTCTGGGCCCCCGCCGCCTTCACGTTCCTGGCGATGGAGGTCGGCACGTTCGGCTGGCTGAGCATCGCGGCCATCGTCGTGCTCTCGGCGCTCGCCATCGCGCCCGCCGCCCGGGCCGCCGAGCGCCACCTGGCCCGGGTCACGGCGGTGGAGGGGGGCGCCGCGGCGGGATAGGACGCATTCTTTTTCCTGCTTACTGCGCAGTAAGCAGGAAAAGGGATGCGGACTAACCCGATCCTCAGCGCAGCGTGACCTGCCGGTTCGCGAGCCCGTTGCGCGCCGAGCGCTCCTCGGGGGTCAGGTCGGAGGTGTCGGCGAGGGCGGCCTCGAGGTCCTGCGCGAACGCGGCGGCCGGCTCCTCGAGGGCCTCGGCGCCGGTGCCGACCTCGAGGTCCCAGACCGGGGCGAGGACGCCGTGGGTGCGGAACATGCCGACGAAGCGGGCGCCGGGCACGAGCACGTCCTTGCCGGCCACGTGCAGGCGGGCGAGCGCGGCGAGCAGCGCGTCCTCGGGCTGGGGCATCACCCAGCGCAGGTGCTCCTTGGTCCCGATGGAGGTCCAGTACGCCGCCTCGACGCTGCTCAGCCGCGAGGTGGGCATGGCCGCCTCGTTGGCCTGGTCGAGCGCACCGGCCATGGCGTCCTTGTCCTCCACGTCGGAGAGCCAGAAGTCGAAGCCCTCGTGGACGGTCACGTCCAGCGAGTCGCCGGTCACGAGGTCCTGCAGGCGCGGGCCCTCGCCCGGGGGATCGGTGAGCCCGACGATGCCGACCTCGCCGGCCTCGGCCTGGGCGATCGCCTTCTCCAGCACCGCCCCGAGGTCGCGCGCCGGGTCACCGAAGTGGTGCTGGACCTGCAGGCCCAGCCAGATCGCGCCGGACTCGCGCACCATCGCGGGCGCGGCCATCGGGAGCAGCGAGCACAGCACGACCTCACGGTCGGACCCGGCGAGGGCCAGCGGCGCCGTACCGGCCGGGACGAGCTCGCGCAGCGCGATCACGTCGCACTCCGAGGGCAGCCCCTCGAAGGGGCGCTTCACGAAGGCGGGGAGCGAGGTGCGGGCCTTGCCCTTGACGCGGTTCTTCTTACCCATGGCCGCGAAACTACCCGTCGGCCCCCGCCTGGCGGTCCAGCAGGTCCAGGAGGTACGCCGGACGGTCGGTGATCACGGCCTTCACGCCGAGCTCCTGGCAGACCCGGAGGTCGTCGGGGGTGTTGACGGTCCACACGTGCATGTCGTGCCCGGCGCGGTTGATGCTCTCGCCCAGGCGACGGCTTTCGTGCAGCAGCTTGACTCCCGGCCCGACCAGCCAGTCCTTCCCGACGACCCGCCGCAGCACCGGCCAGTAGGGGACGTGCTCGATCAGCTGCACGAGCCGCACGTCCGGGGCGAGCCGCTCCATCCGCTGCAGCGCGGTGTAGGAGAAGGACATGACGCGCACCGGGCCGCCCGCGCGATCCCACCCGAAGTCGCGCAGCAGCTCGGCCACCCGCCGCTCGACGAGCCCGCCGTACCGCGTCGGGTGCTTGGTCTCCACCGCGATCTCGATGCGGCGGTCGAAGTCGGCGACGACCTCGAAGAGCTTGCGCAGCGTCAGCACCTTGCCGTGCTCGTCGACGCGGTCGGGGCGCTCGTCGTCGAGCTCGGCCCACGGGTGCTTCCAGGAGGAGAAGTCGAGCTCGCCCAGCTCGGCGAGGTCCATCGTGGACACCAGGCCGCGGCTGGAGGCGGTCCGCCGCAGGTTGCGGTCGTGGACGCACACCAGGTGCCCGTCCGCGGTCAACCGGACGTCGCACTCCAGGCCGTCCGCGCCGTTGTCGAGCGCGGCGAGGTAGGCACCGAGGGTGTGCTCGGCGTGGTCGTGGCTCGCCCCGCGGTGGGCCAGGACGAGCGGGCGGTCAGGCGCGCGCTCGCTCACGGGGACCATTGTGGCCGAGACGTGGCCCGACGACAGCGGATCAGCCCTGCGAGCCGTCCTCGCGACGCCCGTCGGCGATCGCCTCGGCCGCGGCGCGCAGGTTGTGCTCTGGCACGTCGAGGTCGTCGGGCAGCTCCGCGCGCAGGCGCGTGAGCACGTCGTCGACGGGTGCGCCGCGCAGCTCGTCCTCGACGAGCCGGATGGTGCGCTCGAGCACGACGCGCGGCTCGTCGTGCTCCTCGGGGAGTCCGCTGAGGTGGCTCATGCGCACCGACGGTGCCAGCGGGCTCGGCCGCGGGGCACCACCCGACCGGATCCCGCACCGGTTCCCGCGGGGGCGTCAGGCGTGGTCGCGCAGGTAGCGTCCGAAGTGCGGCACGGTGAACGCGATCCGGCCCCGCTCACCGGAGTAGATCAGCCCCTTCTTCAGCAGCGCGTCGCGCGCCGGCGACAGCGACTGCGGCTTCTTGCCCAGCACGGCGGCGACGTCGGCGGTGGCCACGGCACCGACCGGGTCCTCCCCGGAGTCGGCGTCGGCCATCGCCCGCAGGTAGTCGCGCTCGGCCGGCGTGGCGCGCTCGTAGCGCGACCCGAAGAACCCCACGGCCAGCTCGCGCTCGGCCTCGGGGGCCGCCACGGCGACGTCGTCGGCGGTGATCGGGCTGCGCGGGGCGAGGTCCCACACGGTCTTGCCGTAGGCCTGGATGAAGTACGGGTAGCCCCCCGTGGCGGCGTACATCGCCTCGAGGCCCTCGGGGGTGAACTCCGCGTCCTCCTCGTTGGCCGGCGCGGCGAGCGCGCGGTCGGCGGCGTCGCGGGAGAGCCGGTCGATGCGCTGGTAGGCGAAGAGCCGCTCGGAGTAGGACTTGCTGGCGCTGAGCACCGCAGGCAGGTGGGGCAGCCCCGCCCCGACCACGATCACCGGCAACCCGGACTGGCTGATCTCGTGGCAGGCCGCGCACAGCGCCGACACGTCAGCCGGCCCGAGGTCCTGCATCTCGTCGAGGAAGACCGCCACGCCCTTGCCGAGGTCCTGCGCCAGGCCGCCGACCTCGGTGAGCAGCTCGACGAGGTCGATCTCGATGTCGCCGGAGTCGGCGCGCCCGCGCGCAGCGGGTACGTCGATGCCGGGGCTCCACCGGTCGCGCAGCTTCGCGTCGCGACCCGCGTCGCGCTCGGCGAAGGCGCGCAGCACGCCGAGCACGTGGTCGCGCTGCTCCTCCTCGGGGTGCCCGAGCTCGCGCACGGCCTGGTGCAGGGCGCTGGAGAGCGGGCGTCGCAGCGGCAGGTCGGGTCGCGCCTCGAGCTTGCCGGTCCCCCAGCCCCGGCGTACGGCGGCGCTGCGCAGCGCGTTGAGCAGGACCGTCTTGCCGACTCCGCGCAGGCCGGTGAGCACCAGGCTGCGCTCGGCCCGACCGCGGGCGACCCGCTCGAGCACCACGTCGAAGGCGGCAAGTTGCTCGTCGCGGCCGGCCAGCTCCGGCGGTCGCTGCCCCGCGCCGGGGGCGTAGGGGTTGCGGATCGGGTCCATGATCGGACGGTATCGGGGTCTCTAGCGCTTTCCCGAGATTCGGCTAGCGACACGCATCGACCACCACGCTCCTGGGCACCGTGCGGTCATGGACCCCCTGATCGCCGCCTGGTGGCTCGCCCTGCTCGTCACGCTCGCGACCCTGCCGGTGGGGCTGTGGCGCACCCTGTCCTACCGCTCCGGCTCCATCGACCACACCCCGACCATGCGCACGGTCGCGATCTTCGCGATGACGCTCGGGCTGACCGCGCTGGCGGTGTACCTCGTCCTGACGGTCGTGCTCATGGTGCGCGCCGCGACCTAGGATGGTGCCGTGCCCGAGCTGCCTGAGGTGGAGGCGCTGGCCCTCGACCTGGGCGGCCGGCTGGACGGCCGCGCGATCGTGACGGTCCACGTGCCGCAGTTCAGTGCGCTGAAGACTTATCGCCCGCCGATCTCCGCGCTGGAGGGGACGCTGGTCGACCGGGTCGGGCGCTTCGGGAAGTTCCTCGACATCGAGGCCTCCGGCACCCACCTGGTGCTCCACCTCGCCCGCGCGGGCTGGGTGCGGTGGCGCGACGAGGTCCCGGCGATCCCGCCGAAGCCGAGCCCGAAGTCTACGCTCGCGCTGCGCATCGTGCTCGACGACGACGGCAGCGGCACCTCCCCCGGCCTCGACGTCACCGAGGCCGGCACCCGCAAGAGCCTGGCGGCGTACGTCGTGCGCGACCCGATGGACGTGCCGGGCATCGCCTCGCTCGGGCCCGACCCGCTCACCGACGACTTCACCGAGGAGGCCCTCGGCGAGATCCTCCAGCGGGAGGGCCGCAAGCAGCTCAAGGGCGTGCTGCGCCACCAGGGCACCATCGCCGGCATCGGCAACGCCTACTCCGACGAGATCCTGCACGCGGCGCGGATGTCGCCGTTCAAGCCCGCCGGCACGCTGGAGCCCGAGGAGCTGACGACGTTGTACGCCGCGCTCCGCTCGACCCTCGGCGCGGCCGTCGACCGGTCCCGCGGGCTCGCGGCCAGCGAGCTCAAGGGCGAGAAGAAGTCGAACCTCGCCGTCCACGGCCGCACCGGCCAGGCCTGCCCGGTCTGCGGCGACACCGTGCGCGAGGTGTCCTTCGCCGACTCGAGCCTGCAGTACTGCCCGACCTGCCAGACCGGCGGCAAGCCGCTCGCCGACCGGCGGATGTCGCGGCTGCTGAAGTAGGGGTCGGTCGGGCAGCCGGAAGGTTCGACTGATGTCAGTCCAACCTTGCACGGTGCGGTCGAAGGTTCGACCGCACACCCGAAGGTCTGACTGACATCAGTCAGACCTTCCCGGTCGGGCGATGCTCAGCCGCCCGCGCAGGACGTTCACCACCACCCCGGCCCGGGTAGTCTGCGGAGCACGCCAACCCCTGGAGTCAACATGCTCAGCACGCCCGTGGTCGTCGCCGTCCTGGCCGTCGTCGCACTGCTGGGACTCGTGGTCGGCATCGACCTGGCCTACTCCTTCGTCCAGCAGCGCCGGCTGCGGCGCGGGCAGGGCGCCGGAGGCATCTCCAGCTCCGGCAAGGTGACCCACCGCGGGATCACCTCCTCCTTCGCGTCGTTCGCGGCGCGCACCGTCGGCGGCGCCGGGAACGCCCCGGAGAAGGACCAGCGCCGCTGACCTACGGCCTCGCGGCCCGGGAACCCGGCTGCGTCATCCCCGACCTGAGGAACCCATGATCCCCACCACACGCGTCGACCTGCTGCCGGCCGACCTCCCCGAGGACGTCACCGTCCTCGACGTCCGTGAGCCCGAGGAGTGGGCTGCGGGCCACATCGAGGGGGCGCTGCACGTCCCCCTCAACCTGCTGCCCGAGCGCGTCCACGAGGTGCCCGAGGGCCGTGTCCTCGTGGTCTGCAAGGTGGGCGGGCGCTCCGCGCAGGCCGCGATGTGGCTGGGTCAGCAGGGCCACGAGACCATCAACCTCGACGGCGGCATGCTCGACTGGGCGTCGGCCGGACGTCCCATGGTCTCCGAGACCGCCGCCGAGCCCACGGTCATCTAGAGACGTGCGCGCACTCCTGGTCGCGACGGCCCTGCCGTTGCTGCTCCTCGCGTCCCTCACCGCGTGCGGTGACGACGACGCGGCCCGGCCCGCCCTCTCCGACACCGAGCACACCGCCCAGGACGTGGCCTTCGCCGGCGAGATGCTGCAACACCACGCGCAGGCCCTGGCGATGGTCGACCTGACGCTGGGGCGCGACCTCGACCCCGAGCTGCTCGCGCTGGCCGAGCAGATCCGCGACGCACAGGCACCCGAGATCGAGCAGCTCAGCGACTGGCTGGTCTCCTGGGACGAGCCGGTGCCCGCCACGGTGCGCGACCACAGCCTGGCCGGGCACGGCGACCGGTCCCCCTCCGAGGCGATGTCCGAGCTGGAGGAGTCCCACGGCGACGGTCACGACGGCGGCCACGGCTCGATGCCCGGCATGCTCACCTCGGCTGAGCTGGCCTCCTTGGAGGATGCCGACGACGAGGCCTTCGGCACGCTGTGGCTGGAGCTGATGATCGCCCACCACGAGGGGGCGGTGGAGATGGCGCAGGCCCAGCAGGCCACCGGCACGTTCCGCCCGGCGGTGGAGCTGGCCGAGGAGATCGAGGCGTCCCAGGCCGCGGAGATCGAGACGATGCGCGGCCTGCTGGGCTGAGCCCGCCGGGTCACTCCTGGGGCGTCTCGCTCTCCGGGGTCTGGGAGTCCTGGCCGGCGCCGCCGGCGCAGGTGGTCGTGGCGTAGCTGACCATCGCGTCCACGTCGGCCTGCTCGGCCTTGCTCAGCCCCGGGTCCTCCATCGACTCCAGGTCCTTCGCGGTGGCGTCCTCGTCGACCTGGTCCAGCACGTCGAGGTAGACCTCGAACCCGGCCTGCGCGTCCTCGCCGGCGCCCTCGGGCAGTCCCGCCTCCTCGAGGCTGTCGTGCAGCGCGGCCACGTCCTCGCCGTCCTGGACCGAGGCGGTGGCCATCAGCGCGGTGCAGAAGTCGTCGCCCTCGGCGACCACGCTCGAGCCGCCCTCCTGCGCGGAGGCGTCACCCTGCGCCCCGGCGTCGGAGGAGTCGTCGGACCCGCAGGCGGTCAACGACAGGCCGACGGCCAGCGCGAGGGGGGTCAGGCGGGCGAGGGGGGAGAGCTTCACGAACAGACCTTTCGTCGGTGCCGGTCACGACCCCCGCCATGCACCGCGGGGGCCGGCCGCCGACGATGACAGGTCTTCCCAAGAGCGCACTGAGGGGTCGTTCAGGCTCCGCTCAGGGGCACGCGGCAGGCGATCAGCCGCGGTCGAACGCCACCGGCAGCGGCAGCTCGGTCGCCCGCCGCAGCCTGGCGAGGTACGCCGCACGGTCGATCTCGACGACCCCCAGCGAGGCCAGGTGGTCGGTCCGCCACTGCACGTCCAGCACCCGGTCCGCGGCGTGCTCGTCGCGCAGCATCCCGACCAGCGCCACGAGACAGGCCTTGGAGGCGTCGGTCACCCGGTGGAACATCGACTCGCCCGCGAACAGCCCGCCGATCGCCACGCCGTACAGGCCCCCCACGAGCCGGTCGTCCTGCCAGGCCTCCACCGAGTGCGCCCACCCCAGGCGGTGCAGCTCGCAGTAGGCGGCGCGGATGTCGCGGTCGATCCAGCCCTGCGGGCGCCGCGGGTCCGCGCAGGCGGCGATCACCTCGTCGAAGGCGGTGTCGACCCGGATCTCCAGATCGCGCATGGAGCGGCGCAACGACCGGGACACGTGCAGCCCGTCGAGCGGCAGCACTCCGCGGTGCACCGGGCAGAACCAGTACATCGGGTCGCCGGGGTGCCCCGACGGCATCGGGAACAGGCCGTGTCGGTAGGCCGCGAGCAGGGTGCCGGGCTCGAGGTCGGCGCCGATGCCCACGAGGTCGTCGAGCGCGTCGTAGCCCTGGGGGTCGCCGAACGACCAGGCCGAGGGCGGGGGCTCGAGGGGCACTGCGGGCACGCTACGCGGGACGCGCCCCGTCCGGCACACCCCGGGCAGGTGGTCCGGACGTCCGTACGATCGTGCTGGACGTCCACCGATCCCTGGACCCCTGGACATCGCACTCGTGAGGAGCGTTCCGTTGAGCAGGAGCCGCAGCGTCGCCACCATGGTCGGCCGTCGCCTCGCCCCGAAGGTCGCCGGCGCGGCGCCGGGCCTGACCGAGACCTTCGTCCGTGAGGCGCTGGACCGCGCCATCCACGGCGTCGGGCCCCTCCCGGGCGCCGCCGCGGCGGCCGAGGCGCAGCTGCGCGAGCAGGACGGCGACGTCGACCGCGCGGTGCACGAGGTGATCGAGAACCACGTCAGGTACGCCGGGGCGCAGGGGTTCCTCACCAACATCGGCGGCGTGGTGACCGCCGCCGTCGCCATCCCGGCCAACATCACCGGCCTCGCGCTGGTCCAGTGCCGGATGATCGCCGGCATCGCGCACCTGCGCGGCTACGACCTCGAGGACCCCCGGGTGCGCAACGCGGTGCTGGCCTGTCTCCTCGGTGGCGACCGGGTCGACGAGATGCTGCGCCGCGGCACGCTCCCCGCTCCCCCGATGGCGCTGGCCACGGCACCGGTCGCCGACCCGGCGCTGGACCGGCGCATCGCCACCGAGGTCGGCTCCGACATCATCGCGCGGATGACCGGCAAGCGGCTGGCCGTCGTCGTCGGGCGACGCGTGCCCGTCGTCGGTGGCGTCGTGGGCATGGGCGCCGACGGCTACGCCACGTGGAGGATCGGGCGCTACGCCGACCGCGAGCTCCTGCCACGCGCCAACCGGTAGACCCGGTGCAGCCCACGGCCCACGGCCGTGCGGCGGACGCCGCGCAGGACCTTCTCGCGCACGCGGTACGACGGGCGCAGGAAGCTCCTGTCCAGGGCGACCCGGGCCTCGTGGAGCTCGTGACGCAGGCGCTCCTCCTCCGCGCGCATCCGGGCGTTCTCGACCAGCAGCGCGCGGATCGCCTCGACGGCCGCACCGGACACCTGCGACTCGCGGGGTGAGTCCGGGTCGGCCCAGTGCTCCGGCGGCGGACCCGGCTCGAGGTCGGCGAGGTCCCCGACGACGTCGTACCCGCGTCGGCGGACCTCGTCGCTCCACCGCTGCCCCAGGTCGCGGGCCCACTCGTGCAGGTCGGGCGGCAGGGCCAGCCGCGGGGTGCGGGTGCGTCGCGAGAGCGTCTGGTGGGCGAGCAGCTCGCGGACCAGCGGGCGGTAGTCGGGCGGGTCGAGCACCGGGTTGACGGCCTTGTTGATGCGCCGCACCAGGGCGGTCTCGGGGACGCCGAGCGAGGGGTTGGCGCGCTCGGCCTCGAGCTCGAGGTCGAGCCCGTCGAGTCCGAAGACGCTGCTGAACCGCTTCCACAGCAGGTCCGGGGCGCCGCCGGGCGGCGGGACCGTGACGAGGTGGATGTTCTCCGGCGGGAGCTCGTGGCCCCACCGGTCGAGGATGTCGGGGATCTCCTGGACGCCCCAGAACCAGGTCGCGATGCGTCCCTTGCGCTCGGGGTCGCGCAGCTGGGCGAGGAACTCCTCGTAGGTGATCGTGCTGCGGTGCTTGACGTTCTCCTGCCACTCCGCGGGGATCTGGCGCACCAGGTCGCGCACCGAGAGCACCAGGTGGACCTCGGTGCCGTCGTCGGGGGCCAGCGACTGCATCGCCCGGCCGACCTGGCTGCGGGAGGCGGTCGCGAGGATCTCGTGGCTGATGATCGAGGTGCCGGGGTGCCGGCGCACCTGCTCGGCGAGCGCGTCCCAGCGGCCGATCGCCTCGGCCTGCAGCCCGCCCCACGGCAGCGCCATCAGGTCCAGCGCGGCCAGGAAGTGCGCGTCGAAGCGGTCGGCGGGGTAGAGCAGTCCGTGGTGGCGCAGGCGATCGCGGTTGCGGAACAGCACGTCCTGCAGGTGGGAGGTGCCGGTCTTGGGGGTGCCGACGTGCAGCAGGACCCGCGCGCTCACGTGCCTGCCTCCTGCGGTCCGGTGCGGTCCTGCGCACCGGTCGGTGCGAGGAGCAGGTCCACGGCCAGGGCCAGCACCCGCTCGTCCGCCGCCTCGCCGGAGAGGGTCTCACCGGAGGCGGCCAGGGCGCGCGGGCGGCTCACCAGGCCGTCCACCTCGCCCAGGACAGGGTAGTCACCCGCGCGCACGGCGTCCCGCATCCGGACCGATCGGCGGTGGATCCACCGGTGGTGCTCGGGCGGCACGGCCAGCGGGGCGCCTGGGTGACCCGGGTGCCCGACCAGGCGCGGCAGCAGCCGCTCGCGCAGGATCCGGCGGCCGACGTCGGGGGTCACGCGCAGGCCGAGCGCCTTCGCGACCAGGCGCGCGAGCTCGGCGGCCTCCGCCGACACCGCCGGCCGCGGCGTGAGGCGGGGGACGCCGAGCACCGCCGGGAGCTGCGTCTCGTCGAGCACGATGCGCACCCGTTCGCGCCCCACCCGCTCGGACCACGTGGCGGCGACCAGCGCGGGGTCGGCGCCCCGGGCGATCCGACGGGAGCCGGCCAGCGCGTCCAGCCACGGCCCCCACGCCGGCACCGCGACGCCGGTCGAGAAGCACCGATCGGTCCACAGGTCGCCCAGCATGGTGGCGAGGTCGTCGGCCACCACGAGCACGAGGGCACCGCGGCCCCCGGGCGGACGGCCGCGCGCGATGAGGTCGCGGCGCAGGGCGTCGGCGCGCCAGGGGTCGCCGACCAGCTTGTACTTCGTCCGCCACGGGCGCAGCCACGGGCCGCGACCGCTGCGCTTCATCCGCCGGGCGGCATCCCCGAGGAGCCGGCCGAGGTCGTCGGGGCGGTCGTGCCGTTCGTCGGGATCGCCCTCGGCGGCGAGGTCCTCGGCGAGGAGCAGCGCCGCCACGCGCAGCAGCTCCAGCTGCTGGGCGCCGGGGAGGACCGGCGGCGTGGGGCCGTCGACGGTGCCGGTCCACTCCGCCCACGGCGTCGTGCCGCCCTCCCGCAGG
>LUMS01000589.1_pt1 | contig 11985 bp, 10 predicted proteins | sample 729711 | NCBI WGS metagenome assembly LUMS01 (sample SAMN03860298, study PRJNA289734) | marine metagenome | biome: seawater column; feature: ocean; material: water; isolation source: Red Sea water column Station 192 - depth 25m | place: Saudi Arabia: Red Sea | collected 2011-10-15 | depth 25 m | reverse complement strand
ACTGGACTCCAGTATTTATTATTTATCAAATAAGCATGCGGGTAGGCAGCATCTTTTCGGGAATATTTGTGATCCCAATTGTCAGAAGATACTTCTTCAATTGTATGTGGGGCATTTTTAATAGGATTATCTACTTTATCAAATTTACCATCTCTAATCATATTAATTTCATTATGAATAGAAATCATTGCTTCACAAAATCTATCTAGCTCCTCTTTTGATTCACTTTCAGTGGGTTCAATCATCAAAGTGCCTGGAACTGGAAAAGACATTGTGGGAGCATGAAATCCATAATCAATTAGTCTTTTAGCAATATCTTCATCTGAAATATTTAATTCTTGTTTAAACGGCCTGATATCAATAATAAATTCATGTGCTACCATATTATTCTTACCAGTATATAAAATAGGGTAATAATTTTTTAATCTTTCTTTAATATAATTAGCATTTAATATTGCTACTTGAGTTGCTAATTTTAAACCATCGTCACCCATCATAGAAATATAAGAATATGAAATAGGTAAAATAGATGCACTGCCCCAAGGCGCTGCTGAAACTGCCTCCTGATTGGTTAAACCTATTTCATTTTTAAAAATAGGATGCCCAGGCGCAAAATCTGCTAAATGTTTTTTTAATCCTATAGCCCCAACTCCAGGCCCACCTCCTCCATGAGGTATGCAGAATGTCTTATGGAGATTCATATGGCATACATCAGGTCCAAATTTACCTGGTTTAGCTACACCAACCATTGCATTATAATTAGCGCCATCTAGATAAACTTGCCCACCAGCATCATGAATTTTTTTACAAATCTCAACAATACTTTCTTCGAATACACCATGTGTTGATGGATAAGTAATCATTAAAGCAGACAGTCTATCACCTGCCTCTTCTATTTTTTTATCTAAGTGAGTTAAATCTACATTACCTTTGTCATCACAGTTTACAATTAAAATATCCATACCGCACATCTGTGCACTGGCTGGATTAGTTCCATGAGCACTTTTAGGAATTATACAAATATTTCTTTTAGTATCTGAATTTTTCTCATGATATTTTTGTATAGCTAATAAACCAGCAAACTCACCTTGTGCTCCTGCATTAGGTTGAAGTGAAACTGCATCAAAACCAGTAATATCTTTTAACATCGATATTAATTCACTCATCATTTCATTATATCCCTCACGTTGATGGGGTTCTAAGAATGGATGTGCATTTGAAAAACCCGGTAAAGTAATTGGAAGCATTTCAGATGCCGCATTTAATTTCATAGTACAAGATCCAAGAGGTATCATTGATCTATTTAAAGCAACGTCTTTATTTTCTAATTTTTTTAAATATCTCATCATTTCTGTTTCAGAATGATAGATATTAAATACTGGATGAGTTAAGATGTTGTCTTTTCTTTCTAAATCACTTTTGAAAATTGAATTTTCAATTTTACCTTCGATCTCTTCAGCATATATTTCATTATTGTTTTCATTAAAAAATTTAATTAAATTATCTACATCTTGTAGTGATGTAGTTTCATCTAAGGAAATTGAAAAGTGATCGTCATTTACAAATCTAAAATTGATACCATTGTCTATAGATTTGTTTACCCAGTATTTTGATTTTGAATCTTTTATTAATAAGGTATCAAAATAATTTTTAGATTTTACTTCAAAATTTAATATCTCTAATGATTTTTTTAGATATCTAGACTTATAGTGAATGTCATTAGCAATATTTTTTAATCTAGTTGGGCCATGATATATTGCATAGGAAGCAGATATAATTGCTAATAAGGCCTGTGCAGTACATATATTACTTGTAGCTTTTTCCCTTCTAATGTGTTGCTCACGCGTTTGAAGAGCCATTCTGTAAGATCTTTTATTAGTACGATCAACTGACACGCCAATTAGTCTTCCAGGTATCATTCTTTTGTATTCATCTAATGTTGCAAAATATGCTGCGTGTGGACCTCCTAGACCCATTGGAACTCCAAACCTTTGAGTACTTCCAACAACTATATCAGCTCCAAAATCTTTTGGTGATTTCATAACTACCAAACTCATTATATCAGCTGCTATGATTGATAACGCATCGTGAGATTTATTTATTTTTATTAAATCGTTGAGATTTGCAATTTCTCCGTATGTATCTGGATTTTGAATTAAACAACCAAATGTATCGTCATCTGGATTATCAAAAATAATTTTTATACCTAAGGGTTTAGCTCTTGTTTTTAAGACAGATAGTGTTTGTGGATGACATTTATTTTGCACACAAAAAGTAAACTTTGCACTTTTTTTAATTTTAAAAGCCATCATCATAGCCTCAGCTGCCGCAGTACTTTCATCAAGTAAAGATGCATTTGCAATATCCATTCCAGTCAAATCAATTATCATTTGTTGAAAATTCATTAACATTTCCAACCTGCCCTGACTTACTTCTGGTTGATAAGGTGTGTAAGCAGTATACCATCCTGGATTTTCAAGAATATTTCTTAAAATAACGCTAGGTGTAATAGTATTATAATAACCCATTCCAATATAAGTTTTTTTGAAATTATTTTTTAAAGATAAAAGTTGAGTATTAATTTTATTAAACTCCTCAGACATACCAGGTCTAAATTTAAGTTTATCTTTAAAAATGATATGATTAGGTACAGTTTTTTCAATTAATTCATCTAATGAAGAGCAATTTATTAATTTGAGCATTTCTCCAATATCTTCATTTCTAGGCCCTATATGTCTGCTAACAAATTTATCTATTTCAATCATCTATTGTTCCAAAAATTGTTTATACTCATCTTCTGACATAAGTTCAGAATATTGATTTGAATCAGAAATTTTCATTTTAAAAATCCATCCCTTGTTTTCTGCATCTTGATTAATAATAGCAGCATCATTTTCTAGATTATTATTAACTTCAATTATTTCACCATCTATTGGAGCATAAATATCAGAAGCTGCTTTTACAGATTCAACGACGCATATTTCATCTTTTGCTTTTACTGAATTTCCAACTGATGGTAATTCAATAAATACAATATCGCCAAGAGATTCTTGGGCATGATTGCTAATACCAATTGTGGCAATTTCATTTTCAATTGAAACCCATTCATGATCTTTTGTGTATTTTTTTTCACTCATATACGCTCCCATTGTATTAAATTCGGATTTTATGTAACCGATAGCAATAGATTTGTTAAGATTAGGAGAGAAACATCCACTTGTAATTTTGCCAATTTCATTATTATTATTATCGAATAACGTCATTCCATCTCTTAGCATGGATTTATTAGTTGAAATTAAACCTATTTTTTTATTAGATAGTTTATTTTTTAATTGATCAGATAAAATTTTATTTCCATTTAAATTTTCATCTTCTAATCTTTCTTTGTCTAAAGCCCATGATAAACCAGCTTCAATTGGTGTAATATTTTCATTTAATTCATGACCATATAAACTTAATCCAGCTTCGAGTCTTAATGAATCTCTAGAACCTAACCCACAAAGCATTGTATTTTCATTTTTAAGTAAATGAGTAATTAAATTTTCTGCACTTTCATTTGGAATAGAAAGTTCAAAACCATCTTCACCAGTATAACCTGATCTACTTACTATTATTTCATTGTTATTGTATTTACTTATTAAAATATCAAAAAAATTCATATTATTTGGAATATCAATAATATTTTTTAAAACATTAATAGAATCAGGCCCTTGGATTGCGAATAAGCAATTTTCTTTATAAATTTTTTCTGCATTAGGAGCACAAGAAATAAATATTTCTTCGTCTTCTTTTTTTCGAGATGCATTATAAACAATATATAAATATGACTTATCTTTAATATCAATATTTGAAATAATTAAATCATCAATAACACCTCCATCTTTATTGAGCAAAAATGAATAATGCGATCTATTTTTAGTTAATTTTTTTAATTGTAATGGAATATATTTTTCTAATTTATGTAAATAAGATTCATTATTTTCAATTAAAATTTGCCCCATATGACTAACATCAAAAATACCAGAATGATTTCTAACGTTTTTGTGTTCATTAATTATTCCAGTTTTATAATTAATAGGCATATTAAAACCTGCAAATGGCAATATCTTTGCACCATTATTTTGATGAAAATTTTTCAGCGGAATGTCTAATGGTAACTGGTTCAAATAAATTCTCCAAGCTACCCCTCTGTCTTTTTACCTGAGAGCTTTTCACCTTCGGTAGAGCTAAATGCTCTTTTCCAGAGTTTTTTTTTAACGGTCCATTGTGCCTGAGAGTTTCCGGGTCGTTGCTCCTTCGGCTCTGAAATTTCAGTATCTCCCGTTAATTATTTTTATACTTATTTTTATAATTTAACAATTAATTTAAAGGAATTTTATTATCAATTTTTGATTTTTGATAAATTTCTGACATTTTTTGGTACTCTTCTTTGATCTGATAAATTTTATCTGATAATGAGCCCTCTATACCTAATCTTTTAATTTCCGATAAAATTGAGAAACTCTCCCAATAATCATTATTAATATTATATTTACCATCTTTGATTTTAAATACTTCTGTCAAAATTTTAAGATCGTGTGGAATATGAAAACCTTCTTTTGTATCGGTATAGGAAAAAAAATAGTAAAAATTGTCAAATCCAGCCCAGGTTATAGCTGATAAACACATAGAACAAGGCTGATGTGTACTTATGAAGTAATAATCTTTTGTATTAAACAGTTTTTTTTCAAATAAATTAAAAAGAGTTGAAATTTCTCCGTGAAATAAAGGGTTTTTGATTTCCTGGTTTGTACCAAGACAAACAAGACTTAGGTCAGATTTTTTAACAATAAATCCGCCAAATATTTTATTTCCTTCATTTATTGAAATTTTTGTTAATGGGATAAGATCGTCTAAAATAATATCCAAAATTCTTTCATAATTTGTTATCATTTCGAAACGACTGATACTTTATTTATTAGATTTGTCCATAAAACAAAAAAAAGGACCCAGCAAGCTAGGTCCCTTTTGTGTATCGTGCATTTCCTCCCGATACAATTTAATAATCGTTTCCTTTTATTAAATTGAAAAAAAATTTGATAATGATGGAAATTATGCAAGAAAAGGAAAGATTGATAATAAATTAATCGAAAAATTCAAAACTTAATGTCTTGGGATTGATGACAGGCACATCAATGGATGGTGTTGATATCAGTTTGATTAATACAAATGGGACTGACTTTGTAAAAATTAAATGTGAAAAATCATATAAATTTGATAAAAATTATCAAAATACAATAAACAATCTAATATTAAATAAACCAAAAACTAATAATAAAATTAAAGAATATTTTTTAAAAAAAGATGATTTCGTTACAGATATTTTAGAAAAAAAAATAATTTTATTTCTGAAACAAAAAAAAATTAATAAAAAAAATATCGATTTAATATCAATTAGTGGACAGACTGTTTACCACGACCCATCGAATAAAATATCTATACAATTAGGAAATGGAAACAAAATTGCAAAAAATCTTAAAGTTAAAACTATAAGTAATTTAAGAGATAATGATATTAAAAATGGTGGTCAAGGAGCACCAATTGGATCATATTATCATAAGTTTTTAATACAAAAATTTAAGGAAAAAGCGATTATAGTAAATCTTGGAGGTATAGCAAATTTTTCAACTGTAGTTTCAAGAACATTATTATCATCGGATATAGGGCCTGCAAATTGCTTAAGTGATGATCTTTGCAATTATTTTTTTAAAAAAAAATTTGATAATGATGGAAATTATGCAAGAAAAGGAAAGATTGATAATAAATTAATCGAAAAATTCAAAAAAGATAAATTCTTTAAGAAAAAGTTCCCAAAATCATTAGATAGAAATTATTTTAGAAATTATTTTAATAAGCTAATTAAATTGAACAAATATGATGCGCTAATGACTGCTAACTACATGACTTATATTGGATTTAAAGAATTATTAAAAAATAAAAAATTTAAGATTGAAAAAATTTTACTTACTGGAGGCGGAAGAAAATATAAATTACTCAAAAAAATATTAGTGAATAAACTGAATAAAAAAATTGAACTTATTGATAAATATAAAATAAATGGTGATTTAGTAGAAGCTCAAATGTTTGCGTATATTGGCATGAGATCATTTAAAAATTTAGAAATAAGTAATAAAAATACTACAGGTGTGAAAAAAAATTTAAGTGGTGGTATTTTATATTTTCCAGATTAATTAGTTAAATCTGACCATGTTTTTTTATCAATATTTGAGCCACACAATATCACCATTGTATTTTTGCCAATAAGCTTATTATTGATTTTATATTTTAAAGCAGCAAGTCCAGCAACACATGCGGGCTCAAGAAATAACTTAAATTTTTTATAACAAAAAACCATAAATTTTTTCATTTCATCATCAGAAACAGTTACCATTTCATCAATTACTTCTTTTGCTACATCAAAAGAATATTGCATATGTAAAGGTGCTGAAAGGCTGTCAGCAATACTATTTACATTAACATTATTTAGTGGTTTGTTAGCTCTTAAACTTTGATTTAAACCATTAGCATTTTCAGGTTCAACACCAATAATTTTAATCTTAGGATAAAATTGTTTTACATACGATGAAACACCACTTATTAATCCCCCTCCTCCAACTGAAATTAGTAAATTGTCAATTTTAGTATTAATTAATTTTAAATATTCTACAATTTCTAATCCCAAGGTAGCACTACCTTGTAATGTCAATGGGCCGTCAAAAGGGTGAATAAAATAGTAACCTTCATTTTTAGCATTTTCAGCATCAAGAAAAGCTTGTTTTGGATTAGTAAAGATAATGTTAGCACCATAATTTTTACAAGTTTGAACTCTATATTTATTTGCACTTTCGTATAAGAAAATTTTATTTTTCAATTTAAATTGATTGGCCACAAATGAAGCAGCGATTGCATGATTTCCAGCACTAACTGCTGTAATTCCTTTATTAAATTTATTCTGATCTTGAGAAATTATATTATTAATAGCACCTCTTGCCTTAAATGAACCAGATTTTTGTAAAAATTCGCATTTAAAAAATAAATTAGTAGAAAAATAATTATCAATATCATCAGGACACTTTAAAAAAGGGGTTTGATTAATAAATGGTCTAATTTTTTTATAAATTTTACTAATATTATCGACAGATAAATCTTTAGGTATCAAGAAATTCCTCTAATTTCTTTAATTTTATCGTAAGCAATATTAATAGCTTCTAACTCTTTATTAGATTGTTTAATAAATTCTTTCGGCATACCTTTGGCAATTAAATTATCTGGGTGATGTTCTTTATTTAATTTTATCCATTTTTTTCTTATCTCATTATCAGTGCTCGATCTATTCACACCCAATATTTTGTAAGGATCAGATTCACTATTTTTTAAATTTGATTGAAAAATTCTTTGAAAATCTTTTTCACTAAATTTAAATGATTTAGAAATTGATCTTAAAAAGTCTATTTCGCTAATAGATACCTTTCCATCAGATGCAGCAATATAAAATAAATTATTTAATAATTCTTCCAATAAAATTTTATTAGCTGAAAATAAATCTCCTACTTGATTTGCTATTTGTTTATAGCCATACGTATCTTTTTTTGCCTCATTGAATATTTTTGCAACTTTAGGAATTTCAGATTTTGGAACTTTAAATTTTTCTTTAAATGCTCTGATTTCATCATCTGATACAATGCCATCTGATTTAGCTAATTTTGCAGCTAGAATAATAAAACTTAATGTAAAAATTTGTTGTTTTTGATTATTATTTATTCGATTGAAGTTAAATGATGATTTTGATTTAGATCTTCTGTCAAAAGCACCACCAGCCATTACACCTAAGATAGCCCCTATAGGTCCTCCTAAAGCAAATCCTGCTGCTCCGCCTATAACTCTTCCCCAAATACTCATCTTAAAGTTTCAATTATGCCTTTTAATTCATTTATCTCATTTTGAGAAATTTTATTATCTTGATTCAGATCTATAATTTGAAAGAGTAAATTTAATGATTGTTCAATTTCTTCATAGGAAATAACTCCATCATTATTTAAATCAACAAAATTAAAGTACATTTCTTCTTCTTCATTTAATTCAGAAGAATATGCAATTGAAGAATATAAAAGTAAAAATAAAAAAAATATTTTTATCCAAACCATCTATACATTCCTATAATACCTGCACCAGCGTAAAAAAATTGTAAAAACAATATTCCATTGTGTTTTAATTTATAGGCCCAGACTCCGATTAATAATGCTGATAGCAATAATAATGAAAAGCCAATAAATTCTAATCCAATGTTAAATGCAACTAGTAGGGAATAAAGGATTGCTGTAGTTACGCCAATCCATTCTAAAAGTTTGTTTGAATTCAATTAAATATTATTTTTTCTTAATATTAATAGCGTTTTCTTTTCCACGGTTTTCACCGATTTCAAATTCAACTGGCATACCTTCTTCTAAAGTATCAATACCAGCAGCTTCTAAAGCTGAAACATGAAGAAAAACATCTTTTCCTCCATCATCATTTTCTATAAATCCATAACCTTTGGTCGGATTAAACCATTTAATTTTACCACTTGGCATATTGTATTCTCCTTATTTATTATTGGGGGATTAAATTTATTTAACTTATATAAATATTGTATATTGATTAATTTAATACTTTAAATAACTAATAAGAAATTAATTTCAACAATTTTTTTTATTTTTATGCTTAGCTATAAACACGGATATCATGCTGGAAATCATGCAGATGTTATGAAACACATTATAATGCTTTACTTATATAATCTTGAAAAAAAAGTAAATAATTCAATAAGTTATGTTGATACTCATTCTGGTAATGGAATTTATAAATATATATCAAAGTATATGGATAAAAATAAAGAGTATAAAGAAGGAATTAAAAAGATACAAAATTACAAAGGTAATAATATTTTAATTAAAAATTATCTTTCAACTATTTCTAAAATTACTGGAAAAAATAATTTTTATCCTGGATCACCTATATTTATTTCTTCCATAGCTAATAAAAAAGATAAATTGTATTTTTGTGAACTACACAATAATGAATATGAATTATTAAAAAAAAACTTAAACAAATATACCAATGCTAAAATTTTAAATGCTGATGGATTTAATTTTATTTTTAATAAAGTTAATAAAGAGAAGAATTATTTTGTATTTATAGATCCATCATATGAAATAAAGGATGATTTTGAAAAAATAGAGGAGATACTAAATAATATTGATAATTTATTCTCAAAATCCAAAATCATAATATGGTATCCAGTTTTGAATATTTTGGAAAATGATTCCTTTATTCAGAATATTAGAAAAAAAGGTATAAGTAATATTATCAATGTTGAAGTTCCTATTATGAAATATGGAGACAATGTTGGAATGCAAGGAAGTGGCTTATTATTAATAAATTTTTCAAATAGATCTATAATGAAAAACCTCAAAGAGGTAATACACGAAATTCAAGATATTTTAAAACAAGAGGAAAATAGTACTAGGTTTAAATTAAGATATTTATAAATATGAAAAAAATTAATTTACTTGATGAAGATATCTATAAGTTATTTATAAAAATTGCTTTGCCAGCCTCAATTGGAACTATATTTAATAATCTGTATTCTTTAGTTGATACTATTTTTGCAGGTAGAATGATTTCTGAAACAGCTTTAGCAGCTATTGGTCAAACATTTCCTGTATATTTTATAATTATTGCACTTGGAATAGGACTGAGCATAGCTACAACAAGTAATGTTGCTAATTCTTTAGGAGAAAAAAATATTAAAAAAGCAAGTCATGCATTTTCACAATCTTTTGTTGTAACAATTTTAGTAGGCTTAGGTATAACTATTTTTGGATTTTATTTTGGAAACATAATTTTAGAATCTATAAATGATGATCCAAAAACCCTTAAACTTTCATCATTATATATGAACGTAATTTATTTAGGATCAATCATAATTCTTTTACTCATGGTATGTAATTCTTGTTTATCAGCTCAAGGAGATACTAAAAGTTATAGAAATGTTTTAATTTTTAGTTTTTTTCTTAATATAATTTTAAATCCAATATTAATTACAGGAAAAATAATTAATTTTGAATTATTTGCACCAATGGGTATAACTGGAATAGCAATAGCTACCATACTCTCTCAAATAATTGGTCTGTTATATTTATTATATAAAATTTATAAAACAGAGATTTTTGAAAACTTTAAAAATAATTATTTAATTCCTAGATTAAGTTTAATTAAGGAAATTTCATTTCAGGCTATTCCAGCAGCATTAGGATTAATGATGATTGCTCTTGGATCATATATATTATTATTTTTTGTAAGTCGTTTTGGTAATGATGCAATTGCAGGTTTTTCCTCAGCTGGAAGATACGAACAACTGCTTTTCTTACCCTTGTTAGGATTAAGTACAGCAGTAACGGCAATTGTGGGTCAAAATTTTGGCGCTAAAAACTATGAAAGAATTTTAGAAACTTACAATAAAGCTATGATTACTGGTGTAATAATATTAACTATAGCAGGATTAATTTTATTTATAACTGCAGAAGATTCAATGAGATTATTTACTGATGATAAAGAAGTAATTTACTATGGATCAATATATCTTAAAATTTACGCACTTGGTTTTCCTGCTTTTCCATTCTTCTTTATTTCTAATGCTTCATTCCAAGGGCTAAAAAAAGCAATAATAGTAATGTATATGGCCATACTTAGGTTTGTATTAGTGCCTATAATTGTAATATTATTTGTAAATAATTTTATAGAAGAAAACTATATCTATATGTTTATTGGGTTAACTCTTGTTCATTGGATAATTGGTATCTTATATTATTTTTATTCTTCAAATAAAATTCGAAATATTCAAAGTAGCTATACTACACCTTGAAGATTTGGAACAAATAAAACATCATCATATTCTTCAGAAATAATTTTATTATTTTGTTTTATATATTTTACAAGTATTTGCTTGTTATTTTTAACAATAGGACAAACAATAATTCCTTCATTTTCAATATGAGAAAAAATTTCATTATTTATTTTTTTTGATGCTGCTGTAAATATTATTCTATCAAAAGGTATTTGTTCAATCCAACCATTATTACCATCATCGTATTTTGAAACAATATTAGTTAATTTTAATTTCTCAAAAATATTATTAGAACCTTCATGTAAATTTTTAATTCTTTCAATCGTGTATACACGCCTTGCCAAGATTGATAATACTGCACACTGATATCCGCTACCAGTGCCTATTTCTAATACCTTGTGGTTACTTTTAACATCAAGTAATTCAGTCATCCTTGCTACAACGTAGGGCTGACTAATTGTTTGATTATTTTCAATTGGTAAAGCTATATTTTCATAAGCTTGAACATCAAGCACTAGATAAGAGTATCAGAATTATTGAAATATTTTTTCAAAACTTCTGGAATTTTAATATTTCCATCTTTCATTTGATAATTTTCAAGAACTGCTATTAATGTTCTACCAACTGCTAAACCAGATCCATTAAGTGTATGAACAAAAACATTTTTATTTTCTAATTTATATCTAGTATTCATTCTTCTAGCTTGAAAATCACCACAATTTGAACAACTTGATATTTCTCTATATTTATCTTCACCAGGAAGCCATACCTCTATGTCATAGGTTTTATTAGCATTAAAACCCATATCACCTGTACATAAAGTCATAATCCTATAATGAATATTTAAATCTTGAAGAATACTCTCAGCGCTTTCAAGCATTCTTTCTAATTCATCTTGTGAATGCTGCGGCTCTACTATTGAAACTAATTCAACTTTAGTAAATTGATGTTGTCTAAGCATTCCTCTCGTATCTTTTCCAGCTGCACCAGCTTCAGATCTAAAACATGGTGTATAAGAAGTAACACGCATAGGTAGCTGATTAATATTTAGTATTTCATTA
>LUMS01000714.1_pt1 | contig 11988 bp, 12 predicted proteins | sample 729711 | NCBI WGS metagenome assembly LUMS01 (sample SAMN03860298, study PRJNA289734) | marine metagenome | biome: seawater column; feature: ocean; material: water; isolation source: Red Sea water column Station 192 - depth 25m | place: Saudi Arabia: Red Sea | collected 2011-10-15 | depth 25 m | reverse complement strand
CCGGGTAGAGCAGCCGCGGCCTCCCCGGCCGGTAGCGGTACGGGCGCTGCGCGATCGGCCCGTCACCCGTGTGCACCCAGGTGTGCACGCCGCGCCGCTCGGCCACCGCGCACACGCCCAGGTGGTCGAAGTGCGCGTGCGTGAGCACCACGGCCTCCAGCGACTCCCAGCTCATCCTGCGCTGCCAGAGCAGCTGCTCGACCAGCGGCCTGCACCCGGGCAGGCCACCGTCGACGAGGACGCCACCACGGTGGGTGTCGTCCTCGACGAGGTAGCAGCAGGTCGACGCGTGCTCCACCCGGTGGACGCCGGGCGCGACGTCGAGCGTGATCACCATCGGCCTCCCGCTGCCGTGACCGCCAGCACCGCCCACCACGCCGCCACGAAGACGACGAGGCGGGCGACGCCGCGCGGCGCCGCGGGCGCGGTCGGCGCCTGCCGTGCGTAGGCGACTGGGCTCACGACAGCGCGTCCTTCGCCTTGTCGATGAGCCCCTTCGTCTCCTGCAGCTCCTGCGTCCCGTACAGACGCGGGTCGCCCGGAGCCAGCTCGGGGATCTGCCCGTGCGCCTCGATCAGCGCCGAGCGGAAGTCGCCGCGACCGTCCGGCGCCGGACCCGACGCCCACGACCCCTCGGTCGCCGCCTCGCCGTCGCTCGCCTGGATGAACGTGTGGGAGAACTCGTCGAACTCCTCCTCCAGCGGGAACGCCTCGGGCGTCGGCACGCCGTCGAGCCCGTCGGCCTTCAGCTCCTCGATGGCCGACAACCACTGCATCTGGTGCATGTGGTCACGTGTGACCAGGAACCGGATCAGGTCCTTCACGCCCCGGTCGTCGGTCATGTGGAACAGGCGCGCCACCTGCAGGCGACCCTGCATCTCGGCCGTCACGTTCAGGTGGAAGTCGGCCATCAGGTTGCCGCTCGCCGTGACGAACGCACCCGACCACGGCACGCCGTTGCTGTCGTGCGGGTAGGCGCCGCCGCCGTTGACGATCGTCTGCTGCGGGTTCTGCTGCCCGAACTCGCTGGCCTGCGTCGAGCCCGTCGTGTCGTCCGGGGCCATCGGCGGCGCCTTGTCGAGCAGCTGGTCGATCATCGTCGTGATCATCTCGACGTGGCTCAGCTCCTCGGTGCCGATCGACATGAGCATGTCCTTGTACTTGCCGGGCAGCCGACAGTTCCAGCCCTGGTAGAGGTACTGCATGGCGACGGTCATCTCGCCCCACTTGCCGCCCAGCACCTCCTGGAAGCGACGGGCGAACGCGGGATCGGGTGCGTCGGGGCGAGCAGTGAACTGCAGCGGCTTCTGGTGGGTGAACATGTCGGCTCCTCGTGGGTTCCGACGCGCGGTGCCGCACGTCGTGGTGGCCGGAGGCGTACCCGCCGCGGGCCACCCAGACACCTCCGTGTGGACGGGGATGGTCGAATAGGGGCCATGCGTCGCCTGCTGCTGCCCGTGGTCGCCACCGCCCTGCTGCTCGCCGGGTGCACCGGCGGAGGGAGCAGCGCCGACCCCGGCGCCACCTCCACGCCCACCGCGTCGCCCACCTTCTCGGCCGACTTCGCCGACCTGGAGCAGGAGTACGACGCGCGGCTGGGCGTCTACGCCATCGACACCGGCACCGGCCAGGTCGTGGAGCACCGGGCGGGGGAGCGGTTCGCGTACGCGTCGACGATCAAGGCGATCGCGGTCGGCGCGCTGCTGCACGAGAAGCCCCGGTCGGTGCTCGACCAGACCGTGCAGATCAGCGAGGACGACCTCGTCGACTTCTCCCCGCAGGTCGAGAAGGCGCTCGAGGCCGGGCAGACCGAGCTCACCGTCCGCGAGGTCGCCGACGCGGCCGTCCGGTACAGCGACAACACCGCCGGCAACCTGCTGTTCGACCTGCTCGGTGGTCCTGAGGAGCTGCAGGGCGTGCTCCGCGAGATCGGCGACCGGACGACGAAGGTGTCGCGCATCGAGCCCGACCTCAACGAGGCCACGCCGGGCGACGACCGCGACACCACCACGCCCGAGGCGCTCGCCACCGACCTGCGTCGGCTCGCGCTCCCGGCGGCCGACGGCGAGAAGGACGTGAACGACGGCTACGCGCGCGCCTTCCTCACCGACCTCATGGTGCGCAACACCACCGGCGACGACCTCATCCGCGCCGGCGTCCCCGACACGTGGGAGGTCGCCGACAAGACCGGGGCGGCCAAGTACGGCACCCGCAACGACATCGCGATCCTGCGCCGCGCGGAGGGCGCCCCGATCGTCATCGCCATCATGTCGTCCAAGGACGACCAGGACGCCGAGGCCGACGACGACCTCGTCGCCGACGCCACGCGCGTCGCCGTCGCCGGGTTCGGCGTCTCGAACGACTGACCCCGCCCGACCGACGGACCCAGACACGACGACGCCCACCCCGACCTCGGGGTGGGCGTCGTCGTGAGGTGGACGGGTCGGTGCGACGTCAGCAGCCGCCGCAGGTGTAGAAGGTGACGTCCCAGTGGCTGCCTTCCTTCGCGTACTCGTTGCCCGAGGCGGAGCGGTACAGCTGCGCGCCGTCGCTGCGGGTGCCGACGTAGGTGAACGTGTTCGTCACGTACGACGTCAGGCAGGTCGACAGGCTGAAGTCGAGCTTGTAGCCGTTGTAGTGCGAGTACGTGCCCGACGCGTGGCCGACCTCGGTGCCGCCCGTGATGTTCAGCGCGCAGCCGCTGGCCGACTTGAGGGTGCGCGCACCGTCGACGCTGGTCTGGCGCAGGCCCTCGAACGACGTGCACGACGAGTTGCTGCGCGTCGTGCAGCCTCCCGACGACGACCACGTGATGCCGGCCGCGCGGAAGGCCGACTCGGCCTGCGCCTGGGTCACGGCCGACGCGGACGACGCGACGCCGACCACGCTGCCGAGCCCGAGCAGGGCGCCGGTCAGGAGGACGACGAGCCGTCGCAGGACAGGTGCTTTCTGGTTCCCCGATGTGTTCATGGCTCCCATGCCAACCCGAGTCGGCGCCATGACGCAAGCCCCCGGCGGTGACGATCAGTCGACGAGCGCGTGACGCAGACGGTCGCGGTACTCGCGCGCCTCGCCGTCGGCGTAGCGGGTGCGCGGCCAGAAGAAGCCGCGCAGGCCGTCGCCCTTCGTGCGCGGCACGACGTGCACGTGCAGGTGCGGCACGCTCTGGGAGACGACGTTGTTCATGGCCACGAACGTGCCCTGCGCGCCCAGCTCGCTCGACATCGCGGCGGCAGCCCGGCGGGCCGCCGCGAACAGCGGCACGGTCATCGGCTCCGGCAGCTCGAGCAGGGTGTCCACGTGCTCGCGCGGCACGAGCAGCGTGTGGCCCTTGAACACGGGCCGCACGTCGAGGAAGCCGAGCACGTGCTCGTCCTCCAGCACCACCTCGGCCGGCTCGTCGCCGGCGACGATCTTGCAGAACAGGCACGCCACGGTCTCGATCCCACCACAGGGCCGGTAACCTCGACAGGTGGCCACCGACTTCCCCGAGCAGATCAAGGAGCTCGGCGCGACCCTGACCTCCATCGAGAAGGTGCTCGACCTCGACGCGATGCAGCGCGAGATCGACGAGCTCCAGGAGCAGGTCGGCGCGCCGGACCTCTGGGACGACCAGGCGAACGCGCAGCGCGTCACCGGTCGTCTGTCGACGCTGCAGGCGCAGCTCGAGCGCATCACGGGTCTGCGCGGCCGGCTCGAGGACCTCGAGGTCCTCGTCGAGCTCGCGCAGGAGGAGGGCGACGCCGACTCCCTCGCCGAGGCGGAGTCCGAGCTGACCAAGCTGCAGCAGGCCGTCGAGTCGCTCGAGGTCCGCACGCTGCTGTCGGGCGAGTACGACGAGCGCGAGGCCCTCGTGACCATCCGCTCCGGCGCCGGCGGCGTCGACGCCGCCGACTTCGCCATGATGCTGCAGCGCATGTACACGCGCTGGGCCGAGCGCCACGGCTACCCGGTGGAGGTCTACGACACCTCCTACGCCGAGGAGGCCGGCATCAAGTCGACGACGTTCGCCGTCAAGGCGCCCTACGCCTACGGCACGCTCTCGGTCGAGTCCGGCACGCACCGTCTCGTGCGCATCTCCCCGTTCGACAACCAGGGCCGGCGCCAGACGTCGTTCGCGGCGATCGAGGTCGTGCCCGTGCTGGAGCAGACCGACGAGATCGACGTCCCCGACGAGGAGATCCGCGTCGACGTGTACCGCTCGTCGGGTCCGGGCGGCCAGAGCGTCAACACGACCGACTCGGCCGTGCGCCTGACGCACATCCCCACGGGCGTCGTGGTCAGCTGCCAGAACGAGAAGAGCCAGCTGCAGAACAAGGCCAGCGCCATGGTGATCCTCAAGGCCAAGCTGCTCGCCCTCAAGAAGGCCGAGGAGCGCGCCCACCTCGACTCGCTGCGCGGCGACGTGCAGGCCACGTGGGGCGACCAGATGCGCAACTACGTGCTCAACCCGTACCAGATGGTCAAGGACCTGCGCACCGAGCACGAGACGGGCCAGACCCAGGCCGTGCTCGACGGCGAGATCGACGACTTCATCGAGGCCGGCATCCGCTGGCGCCGCGGCCAGGAGGCCGAGGCCACCGCCTGACCGACCCTGACGGGTCGGCCAGGCCCACTCATCCGCTGCGGCGCGAGCGGTGCAGCAGGTACAGGAAGTACGGCGTGCCGATGGCGGCCGTGAGCAGGCTGGCCGACAGCTGGGTCGGCGCGATGACCGTGCGTCCCAGCAGGTCTGACAGGCTCAGCAGCACGGCACCGAGCAGGGCCGCGACCGGCAGCACCAGGCGGTGCCGCCGGCCCACGAGGGCGCGGGCCGCGTGCGGTGCCACCAGCCCGACGAACCCGACCACGCCGATCACCGAGACCGCCGCGGCGGCGAGCAAGGTGCCGCACCCGAGCAGCAGCAGACGCGACCGGGCGGGGTCGACGCCCAGCACGCGCGGCGTGTCCTCGTCGACAGAGAGCAGGTCGAGGCGCCGTGCGCCGGCGACGCACACCGGCAGCAGCACGGCGCAGGCGACGACGAGCGGCACGAGGTGCTCGTACGCCCGGCCGTAGGTGGAGCCCGACAGCCAGGTGAGGGCCTTGGAAGCGTTGAACGGGTCGGTCGCGACGATGAGCACGGTCACCAGGGCGATCGCTCCATACGCCACCCCCACGCCGAGCAGCACCAGCCGGTCGGTCGCGAACCCGCTGCGCGCAGCGAGTCCGAACACGAGCGTCGCCGCCACGACCGCACCGACGGCGCTGGCGCCGGAGATGGCCCAGTAGGTCGCCGCCGGCGCAGCGGTGACCACCAGCACGGCGCCCACGGAGGCGCCGCCGGAGACCCCGAGCAGCGTCGGGTCAGCGAGGGGGTTGCGGGTGACGCCCTGGATGATCGCGCCGGACACGGCGAGCGCGACCCCGGCGAGGGCAGCGGCCAGCACGCGCGGTGCGCGGGCGTCCATGACGCTCGACGTCACCGGGCCGCCGCGCCCGGCAAGCCAGTTGATCAGGTCGCCCACGAGGAACATCCGGTCGGCGTTGCCGCCCTCGTCGAGTCGCGAGGCGCGCAGCCGCAGTGCGAAGCCCAGCAGCACGGCGGCACCGAGCAGCGTCGTCGCCACGCCGGTGGGCACCTGCACGGCCCGCTGAGAGCCCATCACGGCACGCACTGCCACGTCGGCGCCGAGCACCACGAGCACACCAGTGAGCCCCGAGAGCGGGACGAGGGCCCGGTGGCGGTGCAGACCGGCGACGCGGGACGTGCCGAGGCGCACCAGCGCGGGTGCCACGAGACCCACGAACCCGATCGGGCCGACGAGGGTCACGGCCACCGCGGACAGCAGCACGGCGAGCAGCAGCACCGTCAGCTGGGTGCGCCGCACCGGCACGCCGAGGGAGCGCGCCTCGTCGTCGCCGAGGGCCATGAGGTCGAGTCGCCGCGCGTGCAGCAGCACCAGCGCCAGCACGACGGCCACGAGCGGCGTCATCAGGCGCACCGTGCCGAGGCCGTTCTGCGTGAGGGTTCCGGCCTCCCACGCCTGCAGGCCGACACCCTCGATGGGGTTCAGGATGATGAGCATCGTCGAGACCGACGCGAGGCCCATCGAGATGACGGTGCCCGCGAGCACGAGGCGCACGGTGCCGTACTCGGTGCCGGCCAGCGCGAACACGAGCAGCGCGGCGAGCAGCCCGCCGACGAACGCGAGCACGAGGTCGCCGCCGAGCGCCGACGGCAGGCCGACGGTCGCGCCCACGGTGACCGCGAGGAACGCCCCGGAGTTCACCGCGAGGGTGTCGGGTGAGGCCAGCACGTTGCGGGCCACGGACTGCATGACCGCTCCGGCCACGCCGAGGCTCAGCCCGACGACGACACCCGCCGCGAGCCGAGGAAGCCGCGACTCGACGACCACGGCGGCGGCCTGGCCGTCGGTCGACCCGGTCAGCCAGCCCCACAGCTCGGCCGGGCCCACGGCGGCTGTGCCCTGCACCACGTGCACCGCCGCCACGAGGGCGATGAGGAGCAGCAGCGTCGCGCTGACGGCGGTGAGCCGCACCGCGGACATCGGTGCCGCCACCGGCGTCGAGGAGCCCTGCTCCTCGACGCCGGGACGCTCGGTGGTGAGGGTCATGTGGGCGGGGGTCAGCCGGCCAGGTCCTGCACGGCGTCGAGTCGTTGGAGAAGTACCAGAAGCGCACGTCGTCGGGCAGCTTCGTGAGACCCTCGACGTCGGTCTGCGCGAGGCCGTAGGCGGCGTCGGGCTCCAGGCCCTGCACGTCGGCCCACGCGTTCTTGAGGCCGAGCTCGCCCACGATGGTGCCGAGCTGCGACGTCGGCGTGTACGGGCGGACCGTCACCGAGCCACCGTTCTCGTAGGCGTCGGCGAGCGCGACGGTGGTGCCGGCGAGGTCGGAGTCGGCCACGGCCTCCTTGGTCTCGGCGAGCTTCGCGTCGAAGTCGTCGCGCAGCTCCTGCGCCTTGTCCTCGGTCCCCGTGGCCTTCGCGACCAGCTCGACGTTGGCGAACATCTGGTCGATCTGCTCGCCGGCCTTGCCACCCGGCAGCACGATCACGGGGATCGTCTTCTCGATCTGCTTCACGGCGTCGCCGGTGAGCCCGTCGGTGACGATCAGCGCGTCGAGGTCGAGCGAGGCCAGGGTGTCGAGGCTGGGCTCGCCGCGGGTGCCGATGTCGGTGACGTCCTCCGGCAGCTCGACCGCGCTGTCCCAGGTCTCGAAGCCCTTGACGTCCGCGACGCCGACCGGCTCCACCCCGAGCGACACGAGGTACTCGGCGGCGTTCCACTCGGTCGCGGCGACGCGCGTCGCGGGGCCGTCGAGGGTGATCTCCTTGCCGCGCGAGTCGGTGAGGGTGATGGTCGCGCCGGTCGACTCCGAGGCGCCGTCGGACGCCTCCTCGGTGGTGCCGCAGGCGGCGAGGGCGGTAGCGAGGATCGCAGTGGCTGCCACGAGGGGCAGGCGGATGGACGTCACGGGATCTCCTGGGGGGTGAGGGTGCGGGAGTGGTGGCGGGCGACGGCGCGGGTGCGGACGTGGCCGGTGGACGGGTCGACGTGGACGTCGACCCGGATGCCGTAGGCGGCGGTGAGCCGCTCGGCGGTGAGCACCTCGGCCGGGGGGCCGGAGGCGGCGACGCGACCGTCGACGAGCAGCACGACCTCGTCGGCGATGGCGGCGGCCTGGTCGAGGTCGTGCAGGACGATGCCGACCGCGATGCCGTGCTGGTCGGCCAGGTCACGCACGGTGTCGAGCAGCTCGACCTGGTAGCGCAGGTCGAGGAACGTGGTGGGTTCATCGAGCAGGAGCACCGGTGTGTCCTGGGCGAGGCAGCTGGCGAGCCAGACGCGCTGCAGCTGTCCGCCGGAGAGGGTGTCGACGGCGCGGTCGGCGAGCTCGTCGACGCCGCACAGGGCCATCACGCGCTCCACGACGGCGGGTCCGTCGGGGGGGCACGCTGCGCGACTGGGACAGCAGCGTCAGTCGCTGCGCCACCTCGCGGCCGGAGAGGTCGGCGAGGCGGGTGCCGTCACCGAGCTCGACCTGACCCGCTGCGGGGGTGTGCAGATGTGCCAGGGAACGCAGCAGCGTCGACTTGCCGGACCCGTTCGGGCCGATCAGGGCGGTGACGCACCCGGCGCGCAACGTCACGTCGACGCCGTGCACCACCGTCGCGCGTCGGTAGCCGGCGACGACGCCGGTGCCGCGCAGCTGCGGGGCGGAGAGATCGACCATGGCGATCAAGGTAAGGCATACCTACCTTCTCGTCCCCCGGCGGGTGCGTCGTGACGCCCCGCGGTCCAGGAGGTCTCGCGCCTCAGGCGGATCGTTCGGCGGCCTCGCGTGCCGTGCGGTCGACGCGCGCCACGTGGTGCTGCCAGGTGACGTCGTCGGGCAGGTTCGTGGCGTCGGGCCGCAGCCCGGCCAGACCGTCCAGGCGCTCGCGGAGCACGTCGGCGTGACCGGCGTGCCTGTGTGCCTCGGCGACCATGTGCACCAGCACGCGCCGCAGCGTCACCACGTCGCGCGGGGCGGTCCACCACGGCACGACCCCGGTCGCGTCGAGGTCGAGCGCGTCGATCGTCGCGTCGGCGTGCGCCCACGCGCGGTCCACGTAGCCGAGCGCCTCCGCGAGGCTGACCTCGGCCGGCACCACGAAGTCGGCGTGGGGGTCGGCGTCAACGTCGGGCGTCGGCTCGGGGAACGGACGGTCGAACACCACCCCGAAGTACTCGCACGCGCACACGGCTGTGTGGTGCACCAGCCCGAGCAGGCTCAGGCCGGTGGGCGTGAGGCTGCGGCGCGCGTCGAGCTCGTCGAGACCCTCCACCTTCCAGCGCAGCGCGTCACGCGCCGTGTAGAGGTAGTCGCGCAGGAGGTCCTTCTCGGGCACGGTGCCGTGGACGTCGACGTCGACGTCGACGTCGGGGCTCTGGGGCTCGGCCATGCCTCGACCCTGCCACCGCGCGTCAGTCGGGTCGAGCCCTGCTGCGACGTCGGTTCAGGCCGGGCACCTTCTCGAGCATGCCCGCGAGGTCCGTCGCGGTGTCCAGGAGCGCGTGGATGTCGGGTCCGACGTTCTTCATGTCCTCCAGGATCGGGACGATGTCGGTCTCGAACTTCTCCACGAGCATCGGCAGGTGATCGATGAGGCCCACCAGCGCCTCGATCTCGTCGGGCGACGTGGTCTCGGAGATGCGCTGCAGCGTGGGGGCCAGCCGCTCGATCGACGGACCGAGGTCGTCGAGGATCGGTCCGAACGTGTCGAGCAGGCCCTGCGCCCGCGCGAGGGTCGGCTCGACGCTGGCCACCGTGCCCGCGGTGCGCACGACGACGGCGTCCGCCGCCTTGCGGGTGGCGTCGATGTCGTCGACCAGCCGGTGCGCGCGGCGCACCAGGTCCTCGGCCGAGTCGAGCAGTCCCACGGCCCGCGGCAGCAGCGAGGCGGCCGCCTCGACCAGGTCCGGCAGACGGCGCGGGTCGGGCAGGCGGGGGAGCATGCCGTCACGCTACCGAGCGCGGGCGAGTCTGCACGGGGACGTGGACCCGCGTGCCTAGACTCGTCGGGTGATTCGCTTCGACAAGGTCACCAAGACCTACCCGGGCCAGAAGCGTCCTGCGCTGGACGCCGTCGACCTGGAGATCGAGAAGGGGGAGTTCGTCTTCCTCGTCGGATCCTCGGGGTCGGGCAAGTCGACGTTCCTGCGTCTCGTCCTGCGCGAGGCGCGGCCGACGTCAGGGCGCGTGCACGTGGCCGGCAAGGAGATCAACAAGCTCTCGTCCTGGAAGGTGCCGAAGCTGCGCCGCCAGGTGGGCACGGTCTTCCAGGACTTCCGCCTCCTGCCCAACAAGACCGTCCACGAGAACGTCGCGTTCGCGCTGCAGGTCATCGGCCGCTCGCGCTCCGAGATCGACCAGCTGGTGCCCGAGACGCTCGGCCGACGAGCCCACCGGCAACCTCGACCCCACCACCAGCGTCGGCATCATGAAGCTGCTCGACCGCATCAACCGCCCCGACACCACCGTCGTCATGGCCACCCACGACTCCTCGATCGTCGACCAGATGCGCAAGCGCGTCATCGAGCTCGACGAGGGGCGCGTCGTGCGCGACGAGGCCCGCGGCATCTACGGCTACCAGTCCTGAGGCGATCCTGTGCGCACCATCCTGAGCGAGCTCCGCGCGAGCCTGTCCCGCAACACGTCCATGACCATCTCGTTGGTCGTCACGATGACCGTCTCGCTGCTGCTGGCGGCGCTCGGCCTGCTGCTGCAGAGCCAGGCCGACCGCACCGAGCAGTTCTACGGCGACCGGCTGCAGGTGCAGGTCAACCTGTGCACCGACAACTCCACGGCGCCCACGTGCGTCGGCGGTGCCGCGACGAAGGACCAGACCGCAGCCGTCCGTGAGGCGCTGTCGACGAACCCCGAGGTCAAGTCCTACGACGTCCGCAGCCCGCAGGAGAACTACGACAAGGCCCGTGAGCTGCTCGGCCAGACCGACTCCGGCAAGGCCCAGCTCGACACCGTCGAGCCGTCGGACTTCCCCGAGTCCTACTTCGTCACCCTGAAGGATCCGCAGCAGTTCGACGGTCTCGTCAGCCAGGTCTCGGGCATGGACGGCGTCGGCAACGTGCAGTCGCTGAAGAAGCTGCTCGGACCGCTGTTCGAGATCCTCGACAAGATGCGGTGGGCCGCGCTGGCCACGTCGCTGCTGCTCATCGTCGCGGCGATCCTGCAGGTGTCGAACACCATCCGCATGACGGCCTACGCCCGGCGTCGCGAGATCGGCATCATGCGTCTGGTCGGCGCCTCCAGCTGGCACATCCAGCTGCCGTTCGTGCTCGAGTCGCTGCTCGCGGCGCTGGTGTCGGCGGCATTGGCGGCAGGAGGCCTGGCCGCGTTCATGTCGTTCGTCGTCTACGGCTACCTGCGCACCCAGCTGGGGGAGCTGACCACCTGGATCAGGTGGCAGGAGGCGGCCGCCGTCATGGGCTACACGACCGTGCTCGCCATGCTCCTGGCGCTCGTCCCGACACTCGTGATGACCCGCAAGTACCTTGACGTGTGACCGTGATGGCCTAGAGTCACACCAGTAACACCTGCACCACCCGCCTCGCGGCGGGTCGCCTCGCAGTTCTCCTTCCCCAAGGCCGAGGTCCCATGTCCCACCGCACGTCGTCCCGTCCCACCCGTACCGTCACGCGTCGTCACGCGGGGCGGGGCGTGCTCGCGATCCTCGCGACCTGCGCGCTCGTGGTCGGGCTGATGAACCCGGTGCTGGCCGACAAGAAGGACGACCTCCAGCGTCAGAGGCAGGGCGTCAACGGCAAGATCGACGGCGCCCAGAAGTCGCTCGACTCCTCCAGCGCCGCGTACGCGAAGGCCGCGAAGGCGCTCGACGCCGCGCAGGCCAAGCTCTCGTCGGCGCGCGCGACGCTCGGCAAGACCCGCGGCCAGCTGGCCGTGTCGCAGGCCGAGGACGCCCGCATGCAGGCCGAGCTCGACCGCAGCCAGGCCGCCCTCGACAAGGCCGTCGCCGACCTGAAGAAGGGGGAGCGGCGGCTCAAGGCGTCCGAGGACGAGGTGAAGGCGTTCACCGTCCAGACCGTGCAGGAGGGCGACCGCGGGATGAAGGCGTTCGGCGAGCTGCTCGGCGGCGAGAGCCCCTCGACGTTCACCGACCGGATGAGCCTCAACGCCTCCGTCGGCGACGCGCAGGTCTCGCGCATGCAGAAGCTCGCGGCCGCCAAGGTCATCCTGCGCCTCAACCGCGACAAGGTCGAGAAGCTGCGCGACCAGGTCGCTGTGGCCCGCCAGGCCGCCGCCGCCAACCTGCAGAAGATGACCGAGCTCGAGGCCGCCGCCGAGGCGCAGACCGCCGAGGTCGGCAAGCTCGTCGACGCCCGCGCCGACGCCAGCGGCAAGGCGCGCGCCGCGAAGGTCGAGGACGAGCGTCTGCTCGCCGCCTACGAGGCCGAGCGGAAC
>LUMS01000429.1_pt1 | contig 12044 bp, 13 predicted proteins | sample 729711 | NCBI WGS metagenome assembly LUMS01 (sample SAMN03860298, study PRJNA289734) | marine metagenome | biome: seawater column; feature: ocean; material: water; isolation source: Red Sea water column Station 192 - depth 25m | place: Saudi Arabia: Red Sea | collected 2011-10-15 | depth 25 m | reverse complement strand
AAGTAATTGAAAGTAGTGAATTGTACGATTATCTTGTAAATGATCCGAATCAAGGGTTAGTTCAAGGGTTTTTTGCACCTATAGATGTTGCTAAAGCATTTAATCCAATGCTAGATGTTAGTAGTTTGACTGATGAACAATTTAAACAACTTTATAAGGCTACATCAGCACAAATGCCTCCAGAATTTCAACAGTTTGCATCTGCGCTTTTATCTAGCTCATATGATGAAGAAGCAGTAACAGCAACGGCAGGACTAGGAATAATCACCATCAATTCAGCAATAATTCAAGGTGAATATGGATTTGAGGGAGCTTTTGAAGTTCAACCAAGATTAGAAAATGAATTAAACAAAGAATTACTAAAGCTAAGTGATGACTTTGAAAATATTGATATTGCTGGATTTTCTTTAGCATTACTTTTTGGTGATGAACAAGATGACTTTTTAGAAGAAGTAGCCCAGCTTTTTGGAGCAGCTTTCGGTATTATCTTTTTAGTTCTTGCATTTATTTTCTTCATAAAACCAACAAAAACATTTGGATTTTTTAAATCTTCTAGAAGAACCTTCGCAGATATATTCAATAGTTTGGCTGCAATAATGCTAGCTATATTATGGATGCAAGGAATTGGAGTTGTACTTGGACCAGGCTATTTAGATATAATTGGAGCACCAAATCAACTTTCACAAATTTCAACGATCATCATCCTTGGTTTAGGAGTAGACTACGCAATTCACTTTACTGGAAGGTATAGAGAAGAATTAGGTTTAAAAAACTCAGTAAATACATCTGCCTCTAAAACATTAAGTTCTGTTGGAATTGCTTTAACGCTTGCAACGTTAGGAACAATGGTTGGGTTTTTGACAAATATTGTTTCACCACTAACTCAACTTCAGGATTTTGGAATAACAACTGCACTGGGTATTTTCTACGCATTTATTTTAGTAATGACTCTCGTTCCTGCTATCAGAACATTACTTGATAAGAGATCAGAACGAAAAAACACAATTGATACCGATGCATTTGCATCATCTGGAGAAAAACTGTTTAACAAATTGTCAGAAGCAACTTCAATAATTCCTAAGCGAATCAAGATTATCGCAGTTGCATTAATTTTAGGAATTGGTGGATATGGTTACTATAGTTTTACAAACATATCAACAGTTTTTAATTTTACAGATTTTTTACCTTCAGATAGTCCAACGGTTAAAACATTTAATACTTTACAAGACGAATTTGGTGGAGGGTTTGGAGAAACTACAAGTGTATTAATTGAATCAGACAATGTCGCTACACCTGAAATTCATAATGCTTTAATCGATTCGTTAAGCAATCTATCAGATGTTGAAAATGTATTAGTTTTTGCTGGGAATGCAGCCGCTGAATCAGTTGTAGGATCTCTTGGAGCTATGCTAGTACCACCTTCAGCAAACCCTCAAGCACCTCCACCAATGCCTGATATGGCTTTAATTGGACAGTTAGGAACTTATGGCGTTCAAATTATGAGTGGACAAGGATTAGATGCATTAAAGGTTAGTTCTAGTGGTGATGTAGAAGGTTTATATACATATTTGCTTGAAACAGATGAAGACACGTTTAGTACTAGTTTATATGTAAATGAAAATGATTTAATCTCAGCTATGCAAGTTAGAATTACAACTTCTGCAGGAACATCTGGAGCTGCCCAAATAAGGGATGATTTATATACTGCTTTTGAACCACTTTCAGATCTGGGAATATTTGTTGGTGTTACATCAGATAATATAGTCACAGAAAGTGTCAATGAACTAATTAACTCATCACAATTTCAATCCTTGGTGTTTGCAATCTTAGCTTCAATGATATTTTTAGTCTTATATTATTTGATTGATATGAGAAGACCCTTCTTAGGTGTGATAACAGTACTTCCGGTAGCAGCAATTGTTCTTGGAACCTATATGGGTATGTATCTATTAGACATACCACTCAATCCTGTAACCTCGACATTATCAGGATTGGCAATCGGTATTGGTGTTCCGTTTGTAATTCATGTAACAAATAGATTTAGAGAAACAATCTCTTCAGGCATCGAGCCTGTTGAAGCTATCAGGACAACATTAAAAACCACGGGAGGTTCACTATTTGGTAGTGCATTTACAACCATGGCAGGATTTGGTATTTTAACGACATCTTCCTTAGTTCCGTTTCAACAAATGGGAACTGTTATTTTAGTTTCTATTGGCTTTGCATTGATTGCATCACTTATGATTCTTCCTACATTTTTAGTTATTTGGGCAAATTACCATAATAGGAAAACTGCAAAAACTTTATAAAAATCGTTATTACTATAAATTAAGTGAACGTTTCTATTCTTCTTGAGCATATAAATAAATTAACACCTTTTAATCATGCATTTGAAGACGATAGTGTAGGTCTTTTGATCGGGGATGAGAGTAATCAAGTAGAAAACTTGACAGTAGGTCATGAGCTTGAAGAATCCTTACTTGAATACTGCAAAAACAATAATATTGATACAGTAGTAACTTATCATCCACCACCATACAAACGTATAATTGATGAAAATGAGGTTGAAACCTATTTACCTGATCCGATTACGGAGAGTTTTGTTGATTCGTCAATAAATGTAATTTCAATACATACCGCTCAAGATGTATGCGAAGAAGGCAATGCGGAAACATTAGCTGAGTTATTTGGAATGTCTGATGTATCCATATTTGCTAACTCAGTTGATAATTTTGGAGCAGGACGTAAGGGCACAATCAATAAAATTTCTCCAGCTGATTTCAAAAAGGAGGTCGAAAACAAACTAAATACAAAAATTATTCGAACTAATGAGTGTTTTAATGAGATAAAAGAAATTCAAAACATTGCAGTGTTACCTGGATCTGGTACTCAGTTTATTGATGAAATAATTGACTCAGTCGATGTATTTATTACTGGAGATATTTCACATAGGTACTTGTTAAAAGCTGATGAGGCAAAATTAGGACTTATACAAGTAGGTCACATATCAACCGAAATTCCAGGTATGAAAAAATTTGTTGAAAAACTAGAAAAAGAATTAGATTTAAAATTAAATTATATTTATAGAAAATATTATGAATGAGCCTTTTTTATTAAGTAATTTAGTTGAGCTTCAAGATTTAGATAACAAAATCTATAAACTTATTGATTCAAAAAGTAATGGTGAAAATGTACTAAATCTGAAATCACTGGAATTTAACTATAAAGAATTATCAGAAAAAATAACTGAAAATAAAAAGGAATTAAGTGAATTTTTTTTAAAAAAAGAAGATAATGAAAAAAAAATCATATCTTTAGAACTTCAAATAAAGGAAATTGAAAAAAAATTATCAGGTGATACTTTAGAACCAAGTGAAACATTAAATTACTCAAATCAAAAAGAATCTCTAAAAATACAAATTGATAAATTGAAATTAGAACTAGAAGAATTAAAAGAACAAAATGGGGATCAATTGCAAGTTATGAACGATTGGGAAAATTCTTTGGAAGATATTAAAAATCAATTAATAAATTTATCAAAAATTGTAAAAAATGAGTGGGATAAAATTGATAAACAAATACCTGATTTAGAGAAAGAAAAACTAGAATTTATCTCAACTTTTCCTGATGAACTTAAAGATCTATATGATAATTTAAAAAAAAGAGGCTTAGAAGTTATAGCCGCATATCGTAATGAGAACCAATGTGGTTGTTGTGGGGTAGAGTTAACTTCTTCTGAGATTGAACAAATTTTAAAAACAAAATTTCAGCAATGTAGTTACTGTGATGGTGTCGTTATATGAAGTATAAAGTTTTTTGTGATGGTGCCTCTCGTTCCAATCCTGGTGAAGCTGCAATAGGTGTAAGTATAGAAACTGATGGAAAAGAAATTCATACGATATCTAAAACTATAGGAATAGCCAGTAACAATGAGGCCGAATATTTAGCATTAGATAGTGCACTTGAATATTGCTTAAAAAATGATTTTATGAATCTCGAAATATTTCTAGATTCTAAATTAGTTGTAGAGCAAGTAAACGGAAACTTTAAAGTAAAATCCAATAATTTAAAGCCATTAAGAGATAAAATTTTGGAGCATATTGAAATGCTTGAATTTGTAAGTATTAATCACATATATCGAGAAAACAATAAACGTGCAGACGAATTAGCCAACCTAGCTTTAGATTCATAATATGTTATTTTGGCACGTTGGGTTTTCAATTTTTATTTTTAGATATGTTTATAAAGATTATGGCGCAGATCTCCGGTATTTAGCTGGAGGAGCATTACTTCCAGATTTTGTTGATTTTTTATTCAACATTGTTGGCTTTAAAGTTGCTTATAATCAACCTGGTCATACATTAATATTTAGTGTTACGATATTGATCATCACAATGATACTAACTAGAAGAAAGACCGCATTTAGAAATAATTTCTTGTTAGTTGCTATTGGTATTTTTCTTCATCAGTTTTTAGATTTTAGGATTTTTAATTTTACTTCTTCAAGAAGTGGCTGGCTTTTCGTATTTATATTCAAAAATTAATACCGTAGAAAAAGCGGATATTTTCTTTAGAGAGGGTCTAATTTAATTTTTTTTTAGATAAAGATTAACGCTTACTAATAAAAGAAATATTGCAAAAATTGTATTTAAAATATTTTGACTAAGCAAAAAAGCAGTATTTGCTCCAATAATTGAGCCGATGATTCCAAAAACACCAATATACGTTCCTTGCTTAATTAAATCTGGACTACCTTTAAGTTTTGTTATTGCAGCTGTCATTGCAGTAGGAATAGTAGCTATCAGTGAAAATCCCTGAGCAACTATATTTTCAAGTCCACCGAAAATAATTAATAAAGGGATTCTTACAATACCTCCACCAATACCTAATAATCCTGACAATATACCAGTTATTAAACCTATAAAGATATAAAACATAGGATTTTCATTGAAAGCAGATTGGAAACTCGTATTCAAAAACATTCGAATTGCAACAATTATCAATAATATTGAAAAAATTCTTTCGAGGGATTTTGTTTTGATTATTGCTGTAATCTTACTTCCAATATACCCACCTAAAATTCCTCCAATTATAAGGTAAAAAATGTTAAAAGTTAGAGAAATACCATTGAGTATGTATGTAAATCCACTTGCAGATGCGACAAATATGATTGCCATAGAGGAAATTCCAGTGTTAATTTTAAAATTTTTATTTGTCATGTAAGTCAGAAGTGGAACAAATATAACACCACCTCCAACACCTAACAAACCCGAAAGTAAGCCACCAACTAGCCCAATAAAAAATAATTTAAACAAATTTTATTTCTTTAACTTAGGCAAGAGCTCTTTACCTAGAAGCTCAATTGTTTTTTCTTGATTAATTGATGATATTTGAATTGTCACAATTTCTGATTCAAAATCATCTACAAGTGGTTTATAGATATCCATAAGTTCATCAACTGTTCCTGCTCTAGAGAATTTAGACATAAGCTCTTCACGATCTAACGAATCTGCTGTTTCTCTCAATACCATTGGATCTAATTCTTGTAATCTATTAGGTGCTCGAAGACCTCTCCAGGATTTTAGTGACTCCCATGCGTCTTCATCATTATCAGCAAACATTGTCCACCTATATGTATGAACTCTTAATTTAGACTTACCAAGCTCCTCAGATTTTTGCATAGAGGGATTAATTACTTTTTCATATGCTTCAGCAGGATTCTTTACACTAATCATAAGTCCATCCGCATATTCAGCAGCCAGCATAGATGATTTAGGACCTCCTGCTGCCAGCCATATTGGAACTTCTTTAAGAGGAGGGGAGTATAATTTTGCAGAATTAGTTGAATAATATTCTCCCTCAAATGTTAATTTTTCTCCAGATAGAAGTCTTCTTATTATTGTAAGTGCTTCCTTCATTCGATTAGCTCTCTCATCATATTTTGGAAAATTGTAACCTAGTGGTCCTTCATTAATATTTTCTCCTGTACCAACACCAAGATGAAAAGTTGAATTTGTTAGTCTATCAACTGTTGCGGATGCTTGAGCAATCACTCCAGGATGAATTCTCCACAATGGTGTCGTAACTCCTGTTCCTAAGTCCATATCTTTTAAATCTTTTGCAAGAGCTCCAAGTGTTGTCCATGTAAAATTTGATGCTGAGTGATCGTCAACCCATGGATGAAAATGCTCAGAGATTGTGACCATATCGAATCCTGCTTTTTTTGCTAATTGTGCGTGCTTCAATAAAGTCTCAGGTTGCCATTGTTCAGAACCCAGAAAATAAGAAAATTTTGTCATCTTTGTAGATTAATAACATTGAATTTTTAGGTGGGTGCCTCAGTAAAGAGGCACCCAAGTTTTTGTAAGGCTATAAGCCGGATTCTGTTTACACATAGTGTAAGATAATCATCCATCTTGTATATTTGTTACCAAATATATCTAGCTACCTACCCACAATTTTTAGCTGAGCAAGCTAATTGCTTTTTGGTATTGCTCCGAGAGGGGTTTACAAGCTAATTTAATCTCTTAAATTACTGGTAGTCTCTTACACTACCTTTTCACCCTTACCTAACCAAGTAGGCGGTTTACTTTCTGTTGCACTTTCCGTCAATTTCTTGCCTGGGAGTTACCCAGCTCTCTGCTCTTTGGAGTCCGGACTTTCCTCGATAAATCGCGATTATCCACCTCACAATTTAACAATAGTATTAATTCGATCTCTTATGGAAAATTATTTATTATTTCTTCTACATTTGAAAGGCTTAATGGACCAATAAATTTTTTTACGATTTCTCCATTTACAATTATATGTGTTTCAGGAACACCGAAAACACCTGAATCAATTGCTAATTTACTCTGAGTATCTACTGCATAAATTATTTGGCCATATCCATAATTATTTAAAAATTCAATAGCATTATCTCTACTATCCTGAAAACTTACCATTGCAACTTTTCCTTCTAATTTTTTTGTTTCTGCAAGAGAAATTAATAGTTCATGTTCCTCTATACACTCCAAACACCATGAGGCCCAATAATTTATAATTAAAAAATTAGTGTCAAGTTCATTTACATCAACATTTTCAAGCAATGGTTCTAGATCAAGATTTGAAATTATAATTTTATCTGAATTTACATCAGACGAATTAGAACACAAGGAAAAGAAGAGAACAACAAACAAAATTAAAAATTTACTTTTCATAATTTTCAAGAATTTCACTGATAAATGTTTTATCGTCTTTGCTTAACTTATCTGATTTAATAACTGAGTTTAGTATTTCTATTCCATCAGCTTTTGTTTCAGGATCTTGTATGTATATGATTCCAAGATATGATTTGGCAACTAGAGAATCACTATTTATTTTTAGTGATTCGTTTATATAAGTTGTTGCTACTTCAACATTATTTGATTCAAATACCATCCAACCAATCTGGGCTAATGCAAAACTTTTTAATTCACTATCAGCGCTATTTTCTGCAATATACATGTAGTGGGGAAGAGCCTCAGAATAGTTGACTTCATCGAAATATCTGTTTGCTAATGCCATTCTCATAGGATGTATATCAGGATTTTCTGATATGACAGCTTCCATTTCATCATTTGATACATTTGATAAGTTTGTATTGAACTCATCATTAAACTCTGAATTGTTTCCAACGTTGATGAAAAGAATAACGACAAATAATAGTACAGAAAGAGAGGATAAAATCCATTTAGTCATTGCTTACCTTTTTATAAAAAAGTACTCCAAAAACAAGACCAAAAATTATTGGAAATAAAATTAAAAAATAATTTGAATTTTGAGGGTTGGTATTTATTCTTTCACCAAATCTTGCTGTCCAGTAGTCCATTATTTGTTTGTCACTCATTCCATTATCAATCTGCTCTTTTAAAACCGATCTCATGTCATCCGCATATTCTGATGGCGAATCAAAAAGAGTCTCACCTTGGCATACTGGACATAATAAGCTCTTACTTAATTTTTCATATCTTGAATTATTATCTTCATAAATAACCAAAGGTAAAAGTAAAAGAGTAAGTAGTAAAATAATGGATATGTATTTATTCATTTTCTTACTCTTGTCAAAAAAGAAGAGGAACTTATAGCCAAGCCAAGCCAAAGAATAAATATTCCATAATTTTCTCTGAAAATAAGTTTAAATTTATCATCATCGATAACTTTTATTGTTATGTAAGTATCACTCTGAATATTTCTGAATACTGCGGGAGAGCTTATTGCCTGTTGTGATGAATTTTTAAAAATATTTAACGATGCATTTTTTTCTTTATCATTAAATTTGATAGGTAAATTTATGACATTTTTTTCTTCTTTAATTTCTTCATATGGTGATAAAATGATAAATTCTTTTTCTCCAAAATTTACAGTATCGCCGGTAGATATTATCAATTCATTTGAAAAACTTTGGGTTACATTGAGAACTAATCCTATTGCAAAAATACCAATTCCTAAATGAGAAATTTGACCAGTCCAATAAGATCCTTGTAATTTTGTTTTTTTATATTTTGATATTACATTTTTTCCTATAATTATTATTAGTAAAACAGATCCAAATATTGTAAGTACAAATTTATACGATGCTCTATAGTAAATTGTCAAAAATATAGAAATAATGAGAGAAATGTTTAATTCATTCTGATTTTCAATTATCCATTTTTTTAAATTCATATTGACTTTTGCTATTTTTGTCGAGAACACCATAAGGTAAACAAGAATCAAAAGCAGGGGACCAACTAAGATATCATAAAATGATCTTCCAACAGTAAGTTGTCTTGAAAAAAATGATTCATAAAATATTGGATAAATTGTCCCGATTAAAACAATTAATGCAGATGCAGATAAGATAATGTTGTTTGCAACAAAAAAACCTGATCTACCAAAAATATTTTCAACTTTTCTTGATGTTTTAAAATATTCAATATTCTTTATACCTATGTACATAAATAAAAACGTAAAAATTAATAATCCTATCAGTAGGTAAGTTCCAATATTTCCATTTGAAAAAGCATGAACAGAAATTAATACACCAGACCTAGTAATAAATGTTCCAAAAATAACTGATATAAACATTAAACAGGCCAAAACGTAATTCCAATTAATCAGAGTTTTTTCTTTAATTTGCGTTTTTGAAGAGTGTAAAAAGGCAGTTGCAAGTAACCACGGTATAAATGAAACATTTTCAACGGGATCCCAAGCCCAATAACCACCCCATCCAAGAACTTCATATGACCATGCAGCTCCTAAAGAAATACCTGCTGTTAGAAACACCCATGGAAAATATGTTGCTTTTTCTGCAATTTTTATCCAATTTTCATCTTTGTATCTATTAAATAGTTCGCTTGTAGCGATTACAAAGGGAAGAACCAGCCCGATATATCCAAAATATAATATAGGAGGATGTATTGCCATCAATGGATGATTTTGAAGTAAGGGGTTAGGCCCTCTTCCAAATTCAGATAATACTAAATCTTGAAAGGGTAATAATGTGAAATCTTGACATCCAATAGATGCTAACTGTATACATCCTGAGAAAGGAGAGGAACTAAATATAGTAAATCCATTAAAAAAAAGAATTATCATTGCAAAAATTTTTATATCATAAAGCTCTGTGGTAGCTCGATAAAATTTAACATATACATAAAAATAAATACTTAAAACCAAATTCCACAAAAGTATTGAACCATCTAATGAACCCCAAAGTGAGGCAAATTTGTACATTGGCGGCGTACTCGAAGCTGAGTGATTTGCTATATAGTAAAGTGAAAAGTCGTCTAAAAAAAGACCAACTTCAAGCAAGCAAAATAGCAAGAAATGAATAAATAAATTTATTCTTACAAGAGTTTGAAATAAATTTTTTTTATTTGAAAAGCACATCAAGATCAAGTTCAAAAAACCAAACCAAGTCAAAATAATTCCAATTGAAGATATCATTCTTTGTAATTTTCTACGTTATAAACTTCTCCATCCTCTGAAATATACTCATTATCATGCTTAACCAACATATCATCAGAGTAAAAAATTCCATTATCAAAATAACCATCTAAAATCACTCCCATCTCATCTTGAAATAACTCTGGAATGAAACCATCAAAACTTATTTCCATGATTATATTTCCGTCAGTGATTGAAAATTCGGTAACTCCAAGGTCTCCTTTTACTACTGAATTAGATACTACAAATCCACCAAGCTTAATTCGTTCATTGGAGGTAGTTGATAAGTAGTTAGCCTCGGTAGTTGTGTAATAATATATGGTATTATTCGAAGCAATTCTGATACTTGCAAAAACGATAATTACAATTCCAATTAGGATAAAAAATAAATTTTTTTTCACTTATTATTTAGATTTTAGCCCTTGATTTGGGATTTAGATAATCATCCCATATTTGGTCAGCAGTAATTCTGAATTTTTTTGATAAGAATACATGAACCAGTGTGACCAATACAACACTTATCAAAAGAGTCGTAAGTATATCTGGGGACATTGGTGCATCTCCACTTGATACAGTTTCCTGGCTTAATATGGATGCTTGTTGATGAACTGATCTCCACCAAATAACGCTGAAATGTAAAATTGGTATTTGAATAATTCCAAAAATACCAATGAATGATGAATTTTTTGCAGTTTTGGCGATATCATCACTGAATCTTCGTGAAGCTAAATATCCAAGATAAACAAGTAACAGAATTGCAGTTAAATTTAGTCTGGCATCGCCCCAAACCCACCATGTTCCCCATGTAAATTTACCCCATACAGATCCAGCTATAAGTGTAGTTGCAGTAAATAAAACACCTGATTTTGCATTTGCTACTGCTCTTGAATCATATTTTGGATTTTTTTTAATTAAATAAAGCAATGAATAAATAAAAGTCAGGGTGTATGCAAGATAAGCAATCCAAACAGTAGGGACGTGGACATAAAGTAGTTTTGATGAAGGCCCTTGAACAGTATCAAATGGACCCAGCGCACTCATTAGCAGCCAAACAAGAAGCGGTCCGTAAAGCATCATCGTAAATTAACTTTCTCTATGTAGTAATTTGTTGTGCCAAATATAAAAATAGTTATACCTAAATACATCAATAAATAAATATTAGCTAATTCCTGACCTAACCCTAGCCATAAAGGACCTATAAATATTGAAAGAGCAAGGTACATTGGAACGATTAATATAAATTGTACAAATCGATTATTAAAACTTGTAAATATTTGAAAAATTATATTTATCATACAAACGTTAACAGCAAAAAAGACCATAGATAAAATTAAATTAATTAACGAGGTGTTTACGTTTGAGTTTGTAAATCCTGAAAATAGTATGTTTAAAATAAAGACTTGTGGAAGAAAAATTAAAAATTCAGCAAGTGACTTACTATTGAAGAACTCTGTTTTCATGTAATTACCAAAATTTAATTCTTTGGTTAACTGATTTAACACTATAGGCTTTCTAATCGCAAAAAGGGTTGAAAAAATAATTAAAAATAATAAACGTGAAATTATGAATAAATCTTCATCTACCGCAAATCTATTCTCAATCAAAATTGGAAAAATTATTATCAAAACAGACATCGTAGGGGTTATTAAAAAGAGAGAAGAACTATTTTTCAACTCAATTAAAAGTTCTTTTTTTAAGATATACTTGTTAATTTTCATCTAAATCTATAACCTCAAAATCTACGTCATCAAGTTTTACAAACTCTTGGGATGACAATATATTACATTTACTACTTGAAGACCTTTTTTTAATGAGGGCATAGATTTATTTAATACAGGTTCGTTTGGGTGGAAACCTAAAGTTCGTACCGTTTATACTAGGTCAATTAATCAACCTAGTCTAGCTGCAAAAGTTTTAGGCCAGAAAGGAAATACGCAGTATGGTTATTTAGGATCCTTAGATAAAAACGGTGCATTTATAGTCCCATTTAATGACTTTGGAGGTACAACTACAAACTTAGGTGAAAGTAATGCAAATATTTTCAGGTTAAAACATTCAATTAATGAAGGATCATATGTTAATAATAAGAAAATAAA
>LUMS01000394.1_pt1 | contig 12073 bp, 10 predicted proteins | sample 729711 | NCBI WGS metagenome assembly LUMS01 (sample SAMN03860298, study PRJNA289734) | marine metagenome | biome: seawater column; feature: ocean; material: water; isolation source: Red Sea water column Station 192 - depth 25m | place: Saudi Arabia: Red Sea | collected 2011-10-15 | depth 25 m | reverse complement strand
AGCCCGTGCAGGTGCGTACCGCGCAGGTGGACACCGCCGAGGCAGCCGCCGCGCGGGCACCGCACCGGGTCAACGTGGCCGTGGTGGGCAACAGCGGCGCGTCCGTCGACTCCGACGCGACCATCCAGGCGCGCGTCGACGGCGGCACCCGCTGGTGGAGCGAGGAGTCCGGCACGAGCTTCGGCACGGCCTCGACCGTCCGGTACGACAGCGCGCTCGACGCGACGCAGCGCTGCGGCTTCGCCAACCCGTGGACGCTCTGGAGCGAGGCCGGCCGCCGGTTCCCCGACGGCACGTTCGACCAGCCCGGCAACCACCTGCTGGTCGTCGTCGACGACACGTGCAACGGCGTCGGCGTCGGCACGGTGGGGCGCGGCATGGACGACGGCGGGTCGTCGACGCAGAAGGAGTCGGCGTCGATCTTCACGGCCACGTTCGCGCACGAGGTCGGGCACAACCTCGGCCTCAACCACGCGAACCTCGAGAGCCTGGACGGCCAGGGCGGCGAGTACTGGGACCTCTACAGCCCGATGGGTCTCGCGATCGGCTCCAGCCAGAGCCTCGACCCGCCCGCGCTCGAGAGCGAGTACCGCGCGCAGCTCGGGCTCCTCGACACCGGCGAGGTCGAGGTCGTCGGGTCCGGGACGTCCGTCACCCGCACCCTCGCCGCGCGCGGCAGCAGCACCGGCTTGCGGGGCATGGAGGTGCGCTCGCCCGACGGCACGAGCCCGCGGGGCGTCACGGTGAGCACCCGCACGACGGGCTCGACGGGCAGCACCCTGCTGCGTCCACGCGCCGACGGCACCGTGGCCCACGGGTCGCGCCAGGCGGGCCAGACCTACACCGCCGGCGACGTGTCGGTGCGCGTCGACTCCGTGGGCGCCGAGAGCGCCGTCGTCACCGTCACCAACGGGCCGGTGCTCGCCGACCTCGCGACGTCGACGCCGGTGGTCGAGGGCACCCCGCGGGTGGGCGCCACGCTCACCGCGCAGCCCGGCTCGTGGACGACGGGCACGACGTTCGCCTACCAGTGGTTTGCGGGCGGGACCGCGGTCCAGGGCGCGACCGCGTCGACGTTCGTGCCGACGAAGGGTCAGCTGGGGCGGACGATCACCGTGCGCGTCACCGGCTCGCGCAACGGCTACCGGTCGGCGACCAGGGAGTCGGCCCCCACGCCGGCGGTGGCCGCAGGCGTGCTCGACGCGTCGACGCCCACGGTGGAGGGGGCGGCCCGGGTCGGCTCCCCGCTCACGGGACGCGCAGGCTCCTGGACGGCCGGGACGACGCTGACCTACCAGTGGTCCGCCGGCGGTGTCGACGTGCCGGCCGCGACGACGAGCACCTTCACCCCCACCGTGGCGCAGCTGGACGACGCGATCACACTCACCGTGACCGGCACCAAGGACGGCTACATCACGACGTCGCGCACCTCGCAGCCGACGGAGCGGGTCGCCGCGGGCGCCACGACGGCTACCAGTGGCTGGCGGACGGCTCGCCGGTCACGGGCGCCACGGGCGCGACGTTCACGCCCGGCCCCGTGCAGCAGGGTGCGCGGGTCACGGTCACCGTGACGGGCGCGCGGCCGGGCTACGACACGTCCTCGGCGACCTCGGCCCCGACGGACCGGGTGGCCACCGGCACCCAGGTGGCCGGGACGCCGACGGTCTCGGGCGACCCGACCGTCGGACGCCCGCTGCGGGCAGACCCCGGCACGTGGGCCTCCGGCACGATGCTCACCTACCAGTGGCTGGCCGACGGATCGCCCGTCGCGGACGCCACCACCGACACCTTCACGCCGGGTCCGGCGCAGCGGGGTGCGCGGATGACGGTCACGGTCACCGGAGAGCGGAGCGGCTACGACACCGCGTCGGCGACGTCGGAGCCGACGACCGCGGTGGCTGCGGGCGCCACCATCGCCGGGCGCCCGGCGGTCACCGGCACCGCCAAGGTGGGGGTGGCCCTCGGTGTCGACGTCGGATCGTGGGCGCCGGGCACGACGTTCACCTACCAGTGGCTCGCCGACGACGCCCCCGTGGCGGGTGCCACCTCCAGGACCTTCACGCCTGGCGCCGCGACGGTCGGCGACCGGATCACGGTGCGGGTCACCGGCACGCGCGACGGCTACGAGACGGCGTCGGCCATCTCCGGCCCCTCCGCCGCGGTCGCGGCAGGCACGCTGACGGCGTCGGCGCCCAAGGTGTCGGGCACGGCGGTCGTCGGTCGTCGTCTGTCGGTCGTGCGCGGCACGTGGACCTCGGGGACGACGTTCTCCTACCGCTGGCTCGCCAACGGCACCGCCGTCAAGGGCGCCACCGCGTCGACGTTCGTCGTGCCACGCAGCCTGCGCGGCAAGCGGGTCACGGTGCAGGTGACGGGCCGCAAGAGCGGCTACACGACCCTCACCCGCACGTCGGCCCGGACGGGCGTCGTCCGCTAGCCCCTGGGCGGTAGGTGACGCGCGGAACCTCCTCCAGCGGGCGCTGGCGCGCGTCATCGATGGTCGATGACGCGCGAGACCTACCGCCCACCCGTGTTCCGCAGGCCACCTACCGCCGTGGGGGGAGCCGGTCGTGCCACGGGTCCGCCTGCTCGACCTGGGCGCACAGGGAGAGCAGCGGACCGTCCTCGCCGGGACGGCCGGCGAGCATGACGCCGACGGGCAGCCCGTCGACCACGGACAGCGGCAGGCTCGCGGCGGGGACGCCCGCCATGTTGTAGACGGCGGTGTAGGGCGTGAAGTCGAGCTCGCGGCGGTGGTCCTCGGCGGGGTCGCCGGACTCCGTGAACCACGCGACCGGCTGCGGCGGCAGCGCGAGGGTCGGGGTGAGCCAGGCGTCGAACCCGGCCATGGACGTCACGACGTCGCGGGTGGTCGCCTCGAGGAACTGGATCGCCCGCGCGAGCTCGGCTGCGCTGTACGTGCGCCCCCGCTCCAGCCAGTAGCGGGTCGTCGGACGCAGCAGGTCGAGGGCGGCGTCGGGGATCGGGGCCGCCGCCATGCCGCTGGACCAGACGACGTTGAACTGCGGCTCCAACGCGGGTGGGAACGGGTTCTGCACGTCCACGACCTCGTGACCCAGGGAGCGCAGCACGTCGGTCGCGTGCTCCCACGCCTGCACGGACGACGCCGACGCCGTCACGCCGGGCAGGTACGGGTCGACCCAACGCGCGATCCGCAGGCGCTCCGGGCGGCGCGCGGTCCAGGCGGCGAACAGCTCGGCGGGCTCCGGCAGCGGACGCAGGTCGCCGGGCATGGGGTGCGCCATCGCGTCGAGCAGGGCGGCCGCGTCGCGCACGGTCCGCGCGATCGGGCCGTCCCCGGACAGGCCGCTCCAGTCCGACCCCGTCGGCCCGGCGCTCACCCGTCCGCGGCTCGGCTTGAACCCGAAGACGCCACAGCAGCTCGACGGGATGCGGATCGATCCGCCGCCGTCGCTGCCCTGCGCGAGGGGCACGAGCCCCGCGGCCACGGCCGCAGCGGCGCCACCGGACGACCCGCCCGCCGTCCGCGTCGGGTCCCAGGGCGTGCGCGCGGGGCCCACGAGGTCGTTGTCGGTGTACGACGACAGCCCCATCTCGGGCGTGTTGGTCTTGCCCAGGCTCACGAACCCCGCCAGCTGCACGAGCGTCACGACGTGCGCGTCGACGTCGGGCACGTGGTCGGCCATGAGCCGCGACCCGAGCGTGGTGCGCACGCCGGCCGTCGGGGTGAGGTCCTTGAACGCCGTGGGCACACCGAGGAACGGCGGCAGGTCGCGGGCCGACGTCGAGCGTCGGCGCGCGTCGGCGGCCTGCGCGGCCTCCAGCGCGGCGTCCGCGGTGACCGTCACGAACGCGCCGAGCGTCGCGTCGTGCTGCTCCACGCGGGCGAGGTGGTGCTCGACCAGCTCGACCGAGGTGGTCTCACCGGCCGCCATCGCGTCGGCCATCGCGTGGGCGTCGAGCTCGTGCAGCGCGGTCACCGCTCCAGCGTGCCACGCTGGGCCCGTGCTGCAGTCCGTGGAGGCCCTGCTCGACCCGGTGCTCGACGCGAGCGTCCGGGAGGAGTGGGCGCGGCTCCTCGAGGCGGGGCTTCCCAGCCAGGCCCGGCACACGGGCGCCTCGAACGCTCCGCACGTCACGCTCGCCGTCGCCGAACGGACCTCCCGACCGTGCGGCTCGGGGGCCTGCTCGTCCTCCCCGGACGCTCCGGCCGTTGCGTCCTGGCGCGTTCCGTCGTGGTGTCCGCCGGGCTGCTCGACCTGCACGCGCGGGTGCTCGACGAGGTCGGCGACGAGCCCGGCGTGCTCGCGCACGTGCGCCCCGACGCCTGGACGCCGCACGTCACGCTCGCGCACCGGCTCGACGTCGGCCTGCTGCCCGCGGCGCTGGCCGCGCTGGCCGACGTCGGGCGAGAGCGCGAGGGTCGCGTCGGCGGTGTGCGTCGCTGGGACCCCGAGGCGCAGGAGACCTGGCTGCTCTGAGCCGCGCGGCCCGTCAGGGACAATCGTCGACGTGGCCGTGCCGAAGGTGATCCTGTTCTACGTCTTCACCCCCGTGCCCGACCCCGACGCGATCCGCGTGTGGCAGCTGAGCCTGGCCGGGTCGCTGGGGCTGCGCGGGCGGGTCATCGTGTCCTCCCACGGCATCAACGCGACCTTGGGCGGCGACCTCGACGCCCTCAAGCGCTACGTCCGGGGCCTGCGCGAGTACGCGCCGTTCCGCGGCGCCGACGTGAAGTGGTCGGCGGGGCGCGCGCTCGACGACGGCGTCACGACGGCGCTGTTCCCGCGACTCTCGGTCAAGGTGCGCGAGGAGGTCGTCCCGTTCGGCGCCCCCGACGAGCTGGACGTCGACGCGCACGGCGTGGTCGGCGGCGGCGAGCACCTCAGCCCCGAGGCGCTGCACGCGCTGGTCGAGGCGGAGGACGTCGTCTTCTTCGACGGGCGCAACCGCATCGAGTCCGAGGTCGGCCGCTTCGCCGGCGCCGTGCGTCCCGACGTCGAGACCACCCGCGAGTTCGTCGAGCTGCTCGACTCCGGCGCCTATGACGACCTGAAGGACCGACCCGTGGTCACGTACTGCACGGGCGGCATCCGCTGCGAGGTGCTCACCCCGCTCATGCGCAGCCGCGGGTTCCAGCGCGTGTACCAGCTCGACGGCGGCATCCACCGCTACGGCGAGGCGTACGGCGACACCGGGCTCTGGGAGGGGTCGATGTACGTCTTCGACGGCCGCACGACGGTCGAGTTCAGCCCCGATGCGAAGGTCGTGGGCCGCTGCGACACGTGCGGCACGCCGAGTCGCGACGTCGTCGACTGCGCGGACCCGGCGTGCGTGCGGCAGATGGTGCGCTGCCCTGCGTGCACGGCCGGGTCGGCCGTCTGCGGTCGCTGAGCGTCAGGCCCAGGACCAGCTGGCGAGGATCGACTGGTCGACGGCGTCGCGGTCGGCCTCCGACAGGTCCTTGTTGTGGGAGAACGTGATCACGTAGCCCTTGCCGTCGACGGCGAGCGTGTACTGCTCGACGCGGTACTCGTTGCCGTTGAGGTTGAACAGCGCGGTGGTGTGCACGGCCTCCTGGCCGTCGATCGTGAGCGGGTCGCGCACCTCGATCTCCTGGGCGTTCGCGTTCTTCAGCACCTTGACGAGCGCGTCCTCGAGCTGCTTGCCCTTGACGTTGACGATCGTCGGGTCGGAGACGACGTTGACGTTGTCGGCGAAGCCGTCCTTGTCGGTCACGTCGATCGCGAGGCTCAGGGCGGCACCTGCCCCGTTCTTGTTCTCCTTCCAGCCCTCGGGCACCGCGTAGCTGAAGCCGTCGGCCTCGACGCGGTCGCCGTCCGCGGGCTTGGCCGTGGGGGCAGGGGCGGAGGAGTCGCCCCCGTCGGTCGAGGAGCTGGCGGAGGAGGACGAGGAGCCCGAGGAGTCGGAGTCGGAGTCGGTGCCGCCGCAGGCGGTCAGGACGACGGTGGCGGTGGCGGCGACGAGGAGGGCGCGCACGGGGGCGCGGTCGAGGAGGCGCATGACGGACAACCTAGTCGTCCGTCCAGGACTGCGCTCGGTGAGGCCCTCAGCCGAGCTCGCCGCCGTCCCAGTCGGGGTTGGCGAGGTTGCGCTGCATCGCGATGTTGAGGTCGCTCACGACGAGCGCGACCTGCCGTGCCACGACGTCGCTGACCCGTCGCTGCAGGCTCTCGGTCGGCGCCGGGTGCACCTCGTCGACCCGCACCTCGAGCAGGTGACCGTCGGGCGCGGCGGCGCCCTCGCGCACCACCAGCAGGTCGACGACGTCGGCCCCGCCGAGCGCCGGCCACACGGTGACCCGCAGGCCGAGCCGTGCCGCGCTCGACGTGCGCGACTGCACCACGACGCGCACCGACACGGCACCGGCCGCAGGTCGGCGGTACCCGTCGGGTGGGCTGAGTCTCAGGACCGGGTCGGTGTCGACGTCGATGGCGAACTCGTGCAGCAGGGGCCTGCCGATCTGCCGCTCGGCCGTGGTGACCAGGAGGTCGCGCAGCCGGCGCGCGCAGTCGTCCAGCTCGGCGTAGCCCAGCCCGGCGCGCCCGGCCAGCAGCGGATCGACGTCGTCGGGGCTCATGGCCGCAGTATGGCCACGACCCCGTCCGCGGTCTAGCGTGGGCCGCCATGAGCACACCGTCCGCCGACCACCGGCACGTCGCCGCCGGGTTCACCGCCGTCGCCGACGCGGTGGCCGACTGGGACGCGCCCGCGCCGGTCGAGGGCTGGACTGCCCGCGACGTCGTCGAGCACCTGGTGACCTGGCTGCCGGCGTTCCTGTCCGCCGGCGGCGTCGCGCTCGGCACGGCCGACCCGCGACCGGCCGACCCCGCCGAGGCCTGGCGCGACCACGCGGACGCGGTGCAGGCGCTCCTCGACGCCCCCGACGCCGACCGACCCTTCACCCACCCGCACGTCGGCACGCACCCGCTCGACCAGGCGGTCGCGCAGTTCTACACGGCCGACGTCTTCATGCACACGTGGGACCTCGCCCGCACCAGCGGGCAGGACGTCGAGCTCGACCCCGACCGTTGCGCCGCCATGCTCGCCGGCATGGCGCCCATCGAGGACATGCTGCGCGGGTCCGGCCAGTACGGCCCGGCCGTTCCCGTCCCCGACGACGCGTCGGTGCAGGACCGGTTCGTCGGCTTCATCGGACGCGACCCCGCCTGGGCCCCTCGCGCCTGAGGGTGGATTCCCGTCGGTGGGCGGGTGCACGATGAGGGCAGCGAGCCCCTGGGAGGACGCCGTGCAGACCACGAACAACCACGACACCTTCACCTCGGTGGCGCCCGACTGTCCCGCGACGTCGGCGCAGGTGCCGCCCGAACGAGCCACGCCGAGCGTCGCGCGGCTGCAGTACGACCTCCTGGCCGACGCGCCCTACCGGTACACGTCCGACGACGTCGTCTACCTCTCGCAAGGCGAGCGACGCGGCATCGACCGCGAGACCTTCTTCGCCAAGGGCCAGCCCTGCCTGCGCGCCTCGCCCCTCGTCAAGCGGTACGGCTGGGGCGTGCACCACGACGCCCAGGGCCGGGTCGCGCTCGTGCCCGTGGAGTCGGCGGAGTACGCCGCGCTACGCGCCGACCCAGCCCTGCAGCAGCGCGAGGGCATGCGGTCGTCGCGGGCCTGACGCCCCAGCCCCGCCGACCAGCCCCGTGGCCCGGGCCCGCCGTCCACCGGCTGGTCGTCCCGAGGTGCAACCTTGCCGGGCAGGAGTTGACTGGACTCATGACCACGACGCACACCACGCTCGGCACCACCGCGCCGCTCGACGTCTCGCCGCTGGGGCTCGGCTGCATGGGCATGAGCGAGTTCTACGGCACCCGCGACGAGTCCGAGGCAACGCGCACCATCCACCGCGCGCTCGACCTCGGCGTCACCTTCCTCGACACGGCCGACATGTACGGCCCCTTCACCAACGAGCAGCTGGTCGGCTCGGCCATCGCCTCCAGCAGCCAGGGTCGCGACGCCGTGCAGCTGGCCACCAAGTTCGGCAACGAGCGGCTGCCCGACGGCACCCGCCTCGGGGTCAACGGCAAGCCCGAGTACGTGCGGTCCGCGTGCGACGCGTCGCTGCAGCGTCTCGGCGTCGACCACATCGACCTCTACTACCAGCACCGCGTCGACAAGACCGTCCCCATCGAGGAGACCGTCGGCGCGATGGCCGAGCTCGTGCAGGCCGGCAAGGTGCGTCACCTCGGCCTCTCGGAGGCCTCGGCCGAGACCATCCGCCGCGCGCACGCGGTGCACCCGATCACCGCGCTGCAGACCGAGTACTCCCTGTTCACGCGTCACCTCGAGGACGAGATCTGGGGCGTCCTCAGCGAGCTCGGCATCGGTCTCGTGCCCTACTCGCCGCTCGGGCGTGGGCTGCTGACCGGCGCGATCACCGCCGAGACCGATCTCGAGGAGTCCGACTCCCGGACCACCGCGTACTTCCCGCGCTTCCAGGGCGAGGCGCTGCAGTCGAACCTGCAGCTCGTCGCCAAGGTGCGCGAGATCGCTGAGCGGCTCGGCTGCACGCCCGGCCAGCTCGCGCTCGCCTGGGTGCTCAGCCGCTCAGGCCGCGACGGCGTCGGCGTCGCGCCCATCCCCGGCACCAAGCGGGTGGCCTACCTCGAGGAGAACCACGGCGCCCTGGAGGTCGAGCTGACGTCCGACGTCGTCGAGGACCTCGAGACGGCCGTGCCCCGCGACGCCGTCCGCGGCGACCGCTACGGAGACCTGTCGAGCATCGATGCCTGAGGACACCATGGCTGCCACCACGCCACGCCCGACCATCGACACCGTCGGCGCCCTGCGCGCCAGCGGACACGCGCACAAGCCGCTGCGCACGGAGATCCGCGACAACCTGCTCGCCGCGCTCGCCGAGGGCCGCGACCCGTGGCCCGGGCTGCACGGCTTCGAGGACACCGTGGTCCCGCAGCTCGAGCGGGCGCTCATCGCCGGCCACGACGTCGTGCTCCTCGGCGAGCGCGGCCAGGGCAAGACCCGCCTCCTGCGCACCATGGTCGGGCTGCTCGACGAGTGGACCCCGGTCATCGACGGCTCCGAGCTCGGCGAGCACCCGTACGCGCCGATCACCGTGGCCAGCATCCGTCGTGCCGAGGAGCTCGGCGACGACCTGCCGGTCCGGTGGCGCCACCGCGACGAGCGCTACGCCGAGAAGCTGGCCACGCCCGACACGAGCGTCGCCGACCTCATCGGCGACGTCGACCCGATGAAGGTCGCCGAAGGACGCAGCCTCGGCGACCCCGAGACCATCCACTTCGGGCTCATCCCGCGCAGCCACGGCGGCATCGTCGCCATCAACGAGCTGCCCGACCTCGCCGAGCGGATCCAGGTCGCGATGCTCAACGTCATGGAGGAGCGCGACATCCAGATCCGCGGGTACGTGCTGCGGCTGCCGCTCGACGTGCTCGTCGTCGCCAGCGCCAACCCCGAGGACTACACCAACCGCGGACGCATCATCACCCCGCTGAAGGACCGGTTCGGCGCCGAGATCCGCACCCACTACCCGACGCAGCTCGTCGACGAGATCGCCGTCATCCGCCAGGAGGCCGACCTCGTCGCGACCGTGCCCGACCAGCTGATCGAGGTCCTCGCCCGCTTCACGCGCGCGCTGCGCGAGTCGTCGGCGGTCGACCAGCGCAGCGGCGTCAGCGCCCGCTTCGCGATCGCCGGTGCCGAGACCATCGCCGCCGCGGCCCTGCACCGGGCCACCCGCCAGGGCGAGCCCGACGCCGTCGCTCGACCCGTCGACCTCGAGACCGCCGTCGACGTGCTCGGCGGCAAGATCGAGTTCGAGTCCGGCGAGGAGGGCCGCGAGGACCTCGTCCTCGACCACCTCCTGCGCACGGCCACCGCCGAGACGGTGCGCGGGCTGTTCACCGGCATCGACTTCGGGGTGCTCGTGGAGGCGCTCGAGGGCGGCTCGCTCGTGGCCACCGGCGAGCAGGTGAGCGCCCGCGACTTCCTCGCCGGCCTCCCCCAGCTCGGCGAGTCCGACGTCTACGACCAGGTCTGCGACCGCGTCGGCGTCGGCGTCGAGAACGGGGGCAACGACGGCGAGCGGGCCAGTGCCATCGAGCTGGCTCTCGAGGGCCTGTTCCTCGCCCGGCGGATCAGCAAGGACTCGGCCGGCGGCGAGACGGTCTACGGGTGAGCTCGTGAGTCGCCAGAACCGTCGCCTGAGCCGTGCCTCCCGGTACGGCGCGTACGTCGACGGGCCGGACCCGCTGGCCCCGCCCGTCGACGTCCGCGAGGCGCTCGACGCCATCGGCGAGGACGTCATGGCCGGCTACTCGCCCGACCACGCGCTCCAGGAGTTCCTGCGGCGCGGCGGTGCCGACCAGCGCGGCCTCGACGACCTCGCCCGGCGGGTCGCCGAGAGACGTCGCGAGCTGGTCGGTCAGCACGCCCTCGACGGCACGCTGCGCGAGGTGCGCGAGCTGCTCGACCGCGCGCTCCTCGAGGAGCGCAAGCAGCTCGCCCGCGACGTCGACCTCGACGACGGCGACCGCGCCCTCGCCGAGCTGACCCTCGACAACGTGTCCCCGTCGCCCGCCGCCGCCGTGCGCGACCTGAACGGCTATGAGTGGCAGAGCTCGCAGGCACGCGAGGACTTCGAGCGCATCAAGGACCTGCTCGGTCGCGAGATGCTCGACCAGCGGTTCGCGGGCATGAAGGACGCGCTCGAGAACGCCACCGACGCCGACCGCGCCGCCGTCCACGAGATGCTCGACGACCTCAACGGGCTGCTCGAGAAGCGCCAGCAGGGCGTCGACACGCAGGCCGACTTCGACGACTTCATGGGCAAGCACGGCCAGCACTTCCCCGAACGTCCGCAGAACCTCGACGAGCTGCTCGACGCCCTGGCGCAGCGGTCGGCCGCGGCGCAGCGGATGATGAACTCGATGACGCCCGAGCAGCGGCGCGAGCTGATGCAGCTGTCGAGCCAGGCGTTCGGGTCGCCGCAGCTCACCGAGGCGCTCGACCGGCTCGACGGCAACCTGCAGGCGCTGCGACCCGGCGAGGACTGGGGCGGCTCGACGCCGATGGACGGCGACCAAGGCCTCGGGCTCGGCGATGGCACCGGCGTGTTCCAGGACCTCGCCGACCTCGACGCGCTCGCCGAGCAGCTCGCCCAGTCGCACCGGGGGTCCACCCTCGACGACGTCGACCTCGAGGCCTTGTCGCGCCAGCTCGGCGACGACGCGGGCGTCGACCTGCGCACCCTCAAGGAGCTGGAGCAGGCGTTGCGTGAGTCCGGTGTCATGGAGCGCGGTACCGACGGGCGGCTGCGCCTGACGCCCAAGGCGATGCGACAGCTGGGCAAGGCGCTGCTGCGCGACGTCGCGAGCGCCATCTCCGGCCGTCGCGGCCAGCGCGACACGCGCGCGTCGGGCGCCGCGGGGGAGCGGTCCGGCGGCACCCGCGCCTGGGAGTTCGGCGACACGGAGCCCTGGGACGTCACCCGCACCGTCACCAACGCCGTCGTCCGCACGGTCGGCGAGGGCGGGTCGCCCGCGTCGATGGCCCGCGACGGCGTGCGGCTGCAGATCGGCGACGTCGAGGTGCAGGAGACGGAGGAGCGCACCCAGGCGTGCGTGGCGCTGCTCGTCGACACGTCGTTCTCCATGGCGATGGACGGCCGCTGGGTGCCGATGAAGCGCACCGCCCTCGCGCTGCACACGCTCGTCAGCACCCGCTTCCGCGGCGACGCGCTCGAGCTGATCGCCTTCGGCCGGCACGCCGAGACGATGGAGATCGAGCAGCTCACCGCGCTCGACGCGCAGTACGCCAAGGGCACCAACCTGCACCATGCGCTGCTGCTCGCCAACCGGCACTTCCGCAAGCACCCCAACGCCCAGCCGGTGCTGCTCATCGTCACCGACGGCGAGCCGACGTCGCACCTGGAGTCCTCGGGCGAGGTGTACTTCAGCTACCCGCCCCACCCGGTCACCATCGCGCTGTCGGTGCGCGAGCTGGAGGCGTCGATGCGGCTCGGCGCCCGCACCACGTTCTTCCGCCTGGGCGACGACCCGGGGCTCGCCCGCTTCAT
>LUMS01001103.1_pt1 | contig 12086 bp, 10 predicted proteins | sample 729711 | NCBI WGS metagenome assembly LUMS01 (sample SAMN03860298, study PRJNA289734) | marine metagenome | biome: seawater column; feature: ocean; material: water; isolation source: Red Sea water column Station 192 - depth 25m | place: Saudi Arabia: Red Sea | collected 2011-10-15 | depth 25 m | reverse complement strand
GCCGGTCGACCAGCTCGGCGTCGGCGACGTCGCCCACGACGAGCCCGACCCGCGCCTCGGGGAGCCCGGCGAGGGACTCCCGGTGACCGGCGTAGCCGAGGTGGTCGAGCACCGTCACCGAGAGGTCGGTGTGGGCCACGACGTGGTGGACGAAGTTGGAGCCGATGAAACCCGCACCGCCGGTGACGAGGAGCTGCCGCATGGGCCGAGCGTACCGACTGGCGTCCCCGGGGAGGGCCCGGTCGGGGCGGCCGGTCGAGCCACGGCGTCGGGACCCGCACGCTACGATGCCGAGGGCGGAGGCTCCGCCCGTTCCCGAGTCGAAGGACCGCCCACCCCCGTGACCACGCTTGACCTGAGCGAGTTCCGCACCCCCGGCCGGGGCCGCGGGATCCTCGACGTCTTCACCTGGCGCTACCTGCTCCGTCTCCTCGTCCGCAAGGGCACGCAGACCCGGTACCGCAACTCCGTCCTCGGGTGGACCTGGTCCTACGTCAAGCCCGCGTTCCAGTTCGGCGTGTTCTTCGTGGTCATGGGCCTGTTCCTCGGGCTCAACCGCGGCGTCGACAACTTCGCCGTGTACCTCTTCAGCGGCATCGTCGTCATCAACTTCTTCAACGAGGGCTTCGGCAACGCCACGCGCTCGATCCTGGAGAACGGCGCCCTGGTGCAGAAGATCTACCTGCCGCGCGAGCTGTTCCCGATCGCCGCGATCATCGTGGCCTTCGTGCACTTCGTGCCCCAGGCCGTGATCCTGCTCATCGCTTGCCTCTTCCTCGGTTGGACGCCGTCGGTCAGCGGCGTGCTGGCCATCGCGCTCGGGCTGGTCATCATCGCCGCGCTGTCGCTCGGGCTCGGGATGCTGTTCGGCGCCGTCAACGTGTCCTTCCGTGACGCGCAGAACGTGGTCGAGCTGATCCAGATGCTCTCCACCTGGGCCGCGCCGGTGCTCTACACGTGGCAGTTCGTGCGCGACGCCGTGCCGCGCTGGCTCTTCGACCTCTACATGGCCAACCCGCTGACGGCCGCCGTCGAGCTGTTCCACGCCGGCATGTGGTTCCCGACCTCCGACGGGAAGATCCCGCACCCCGAGCACCTCTGGACCAACGCGTTCATCGCGCTCGGCATCTGCGTCGTCTTCCTCGTCATCGGCCAGATGGTCTTCCGCCGCTTCGAGCGCCGATTCGCCCAGGAGCTGTGATGTCCCAGGAGACGACGTCGTCCATGCCCGGCGACACCGCCGTGCAGGCCCGCCCCAGCATCATCGTCGACCACGTCAGCAAGCAGTTCCTGCTGCGTCGGGCGCACGCCTTCAAGGAGGCGTTCGTCGGCTGGGTGCGTGGCAAGGACGTCTCGAGCGAGAAGTTCCTCGCCCTCGACGACGTCTCGTTCACCATCCACGAGGGCGAGTCCGTCGCGCTGCTCGGCTTCAACGGCTCGGGCAAGTCGACCATGCTCAAGCTCATCTCCGGCGTCATGGAGCCCGACGACGGGTCGGTGCTGGTGCGCGGACGCCTCGCCGGGCTCATCGAGGTCGGCGCGGGCTTCCACCCCGACCTCACCGGGCGCGAGAACGTGTACCTGAACGCCGCGATCCTCGGCATGCAGAAGGACGAGATCGACGCCCGCTACGACGACATCATCGCGTTCAGCGAGGTCGAGCGGTTCATCGACCAGGAGGTCAAGCACTACTCCTCGGGCATGTTCATGCGCCTGGCGTTCTCGGTGGCCATCCACTGCGAGCTCGACATCCTGCTCGTCGACGAGGTCCTGTCGGTCGGTGACGCACCGTTCCAGGCCAAGTGCCGCGCCAAGATCGAGGAGCTCTCGCGCGAGGGCAAGACGATGGTCATCGTCAGCCACGACCAGGAGATGGTGCGCCAGGTGTGCGACCGCGGCATCGTCATCCGCCAGGGCAAGCAGGTCTACGACGGGCCGATCGAGCCCGCCATCGACGCCATGATGGCCTGACCTGCCGCTGGGCGGGCCGGTGCTCGGGCGTGGCCCGAGCGGCGCTCAGTCGTGGTGCAGCCCGCGCGGGCTGACGTGCACCTCGTCGGGACGGTGCGGGTCGAGCAGCCGCTCGTCGGCGTACTGCACCAGCTTGATGCGCTCCATGGCGTCCTCGAGCAGCACCCGGTTCGTCCGCAGCATGTCGGAGATGACCAGCAGTGCCACGCACAGCAGGGCGGCGACGAGCATGCCGACGCCGAACACCAGCGACTGGATGTTGCCGGAGCCCGCACCCTGGAGGTACAGGACCAGGAACCGCACGAACGGGATCGCCGCGGCGAGGGAGAACACGAGCGCGAGCGTCGTGAACACCGCGTACGGCTTGAACATGATGTAGCTGCGGATGATGGCCTGACCGGAGCGGGCCATGTGCTGGAAGATGTTGGAGAACAGCCGCGACTCGCGGGTCTTCGGGTTCGTCCGGATCGGCACGCTCGCGATGCGCAGCCGCTTGTTGCCGGCCTGGATGATCGTCTCCATGCAGTAGCTGAACTGCGTGACGACGTTGAGCCGGATCAGCGACTCGCGCGAGTAGGCGCGGAAGCCGCTGGCGGCGTCGGGCAGGTCGGTCTCGGCCGCGTAGTTGACCACCTTGCTGCCGAATGACTGCATGACCTTCTTGAACGGCGAGAAGTGCTCGATGGTCTTGGTCTGGCGGTCGCCGATCGCGATGTCGGCCTCGCCGCGCAGCAGCGGCTGCACCAGCTCGGCGATGCTCTGCTGCGGGTACTGGTTGTCGCCGTCGGTGTTCACGACGATGTCGGCGCCGTGCTGCAGTGCGTAGTCGACGCCGTCGCGGAAGGAGCGGGCCAGCCCCATGTTGCGGGTGTGGAACACGAAGTGCTGGACACCGTGCTCGCGGGCGACCTCGACCGTGCGGTCGCTGGAGCCGTCGTCGATGACGAGGACGAAGATCTCGTCGATGCCGTCGATCTGCTGCGGGATCGACGAGAGGACGAGGGGGAGGGTCGCCTCCTCGTTGAGGCAGGGGACCTGCACGAACAGTCGCATGAGTTCCTTCCAGGAGGCCGTGGGACGGCCCGGACGATCCTACCGGCCGGAGCACGCCGGTCCAGCCTGCGGGGCGCTGGCGCGGCGCGTCACGCGGGTCGGACGACGTCGGGCGCCGGGTAGACTGATCGAGGTGCACCGCTACGGCGCCCACCTCTTCCACACCTCGAACGAGACGGTGTGGGAGTACGTCAACCGGTTCACGACCTTCACCGGCTACCAGCACCGCGTGTACACGAACCACGCCGGCGTCGTGTACCCGCTGCCCATCAACCTGGGCACCATCAACCAGTTCTTCTCGGCCGCCTACTCGCCCGACGAGGCGCGCGCCGTGATCGCGGAGCAGGCCGGGGAGTTCGACACCGCGTCGGCGGCCAACCTCGAGGAGAAGGCCATCTCGCTGATCGGCCGCCCGCTGTACGAGGCGTTCATCCGCGACTACACGGCCAAGCAGTGGCAGACCGACCCCACGCAGCTGCCCGCGGAGATCATCACCCGCCTGCCCGTGCGGTACACGTACGACAACCGCTACTTCAACGACACCCACGAGGGTCTGCCCACGCAGGGGTACACGCGCTGGCTTCGACGCCGACCAGCCGGTCAGCAAGGCCTCGACCGTCGGGCAGGTGCCGGTCGTCTACACCGGCGCCGTCGACCGCTACTTCGACTACGCCGAGGGCGAGCTGTCGTGGCGCACGCTCGACTTCGAGCGCGAGGTGCTGCCCACGGGCGACTTCCAGGGCACGTCGGTCATGAACTACCCGGACTCGCAGTACCCGTACACGCGCATCCACGAGTTCCGCCACTTCCACCCCGAGCGGACGTCCTACCCCGACGACAAGACCGTGATCATGCGGGAGTTCTCGCGGTTCGCCGAGCGCACGGACGAGCCGTACTACCCGGTCAACACCGACGCCGACCGCGAGCGTCTGCTGGCCTACCGCACCCTCACGGAGGGGGAGCAGGACGTGTTCTTCGGTGGCCGGCTCGGCACCTACCAGTACCTCGACATGCACATGGCCATCGGCTCGGCGCTGTCGATGTTCCGCAACCAGGTTGGGCCGCTGCTCGGCGCCTGAGGCCGCGAGCAGCACCGACGACGACGCCCTCGTCGCGACCACGGTCGCGGCGAGGGCGTCGTCGTGCTGTGCCTCGGCCGGAGGTTAGGGCTGGGAGGTCAGCTCGACCCCGCGCTCGCGCAGGCGCTCCGCGACCGTCGGGTCGAGGACGTACAGCGAGTAGCCGTAGTTGTCCGAGCCGGCGATGCGCGGTGCGTCGGTGGGGTTCGTCCAGCCGTTGCACGCCACGACGGCCGGCTCGTCGCCGGTGAGCTCGTCGGTCGCGTCGACCAGGTCGACGTCGCGGTCGGCGAACCAGAACCCGACCCAGTTGGTGGCGACGTTGCGCTGGCTCGAGACCGGGCAGTCAATCAGCATCGAGACGGGCGTGTCGCCACCGTCGACGGTGTCGATCTTCTCCAGGGCCTGCTCGATCCGGTAGGGCGCGTCACGCGTCTGGTAGGGGTTGCCGTACCAGGACAGCGCCACGGCGCCGACGGCGAGGACGACGAAGAGCACGCGGGGTCGCGACGCCAGCAGCAGGATCACGACGAGCGAGACCACGACCAGCAGCGAGCCCCAGGCCCAGATCTGGTTGTCGTTCGTGAACGTCGGGAAGAGCGGCAGCCGGAACGGCTCGAGGTCGCGGAACCGCAGGAGCGGGTAGATGCCGGCGTTGTTCGCCGGGCCGTAGTTCGAGCCCCACGTCGGGACGATGCGGATCGCCCACGCGACGGTGCCCGCCACCACGACGAGCGAGAGACCGAGGCCGACGGCGGCGGTCCGCCGGTCGAGGCGGCGGATCACGGCGGCCAGCCCCACCAGCACGACGCCGGTGACGAACGGGTCGATGTAGCGCGTGTACGTCCAGGAGTCGAAGCGGGGACCGTCGGGGTAGACGTGCGACGTGGTCGACGACCACGCCACGAACGACAGCAGCGCGGCGGCCACGCCCAGGCCCCACACGAAGCCGTCGGGCCCGACCGCACGGCGCAGCCGCAGGTCCGACCACGTGTGCCGCGTGAGGACGAGCCCGCCGATGACGACCAGGCCGAGCGTCGCGCACAGCTGCGCCCACGTCTGGACCAGGGTGACGCGGGCGAAGATGCCACCGAGCGACGTCAGCTTGCCGAGCAGCGAGGTGCCCTGGCCGAAGCCGTCGACCGTGACCTCGCTGACGACGAGCCCGGCGAGCCAGGCGACGAGGCGCTGGCCCACGCCGAGGAGCACCAGGCCGACGAGCGCGGTCTGCCAGCGGCGCCGCACGAGCAGCAGCAGCCAGATGCCGGCGACGAGCACCAGCACCAGGGCCCGGGCGTGCGTGAAGTAGGCGAGCAGCGTCGCGAGGACGAACCATCCGACGTTCGGGACGGTCGGGCGGTCCCACAGCCGGTACGCCGCGACCATCGCCCACGCCGCGAACAGCGCGAGCGACTGCTCGGCGAGGACGTAGTCGGAGACGGCGGTGCGCGCGGGCAAGAGCATCACGACGCTGGCGGCGGCGACCGCCTGCGGCGTCGTGAGGCCGAGGCGGCGGCCGAGGAAGGTCAGCGGGACGACGGTGAGCAGGCCGACCAGGATGTTGACGTGGATCGCCGCGGCGTAGACCGTGGCGCCGTCCTGCGTGAACCACCAGATCGGGGCGAGGAACAGGCCCGCGCCCGGGTAGTAGCCGAGCGACAGGGTCTTGGTCACCGTCCCCTCGCCGGACAGCAGCCTCGACGCCTGCAGCACGCCGATCTCGTCGTACGGAGTGCGGGGCGCGGCGGCGGACAGGGCCACGTAGAGGTTCAGCAGGACCAGGCCGACGAGCAGGCCCACCGACACGACCCACCAGAAGCGGGCGTGGGCGGGCGTGGCGCCGGCGGGGTCGATCAGCTCGCGGTCGACGCTGCCGCGTCCGCTCTGCTGCTGCGGCGTGGTCTCGCGCAAGGAGGCTCCCTCGTCAGGTCGTGAAGATCATCGACGATGCTATCCGGCGGCCATGCGGGGGCGCGGCGAGCCCTTCGGCGTCCCCGGGGCCGTGGGCCCGCGCTGCTAGGGTGGGGTGGCTCCGATCGTCGGTCGGAGAGCCAGCAGACCGCCCGTTCAGCGGGAGTGACAGCGAGACGAGACGGGCGTGCCGCAGCACGCCCGGGGACGGGGACGAAGCAGCGTGCACCTCCTCGTGGTCGCCTCCACCTTCCCGGCGCACGACGCCGACCCCGTGCCCGCGTTCGTCCGCGACCAGGTGATCGCCCTGCGGGCGGAGGATCCGTCGCTGCGGGTCACGGTGCTGGCGCCGCACGACCGCCGGTCGGGCACGCAGAGCTCCACCCGGCACGCCGACTACGACGAGCACCGCTTCCACTACGCGTGGCCGCGCGGTGCGGAGCAGCTGGCCGGTCGGGGCATCATGCCCACGCTGCAGGCCAAGCCCTGGCTCCTGCCGACCGTCCTCACGCTCTTCGTCGGCGAGTTCCTCGCCCTGTGGTCGTTGGTGCGCCGCGAGCGCCCCGACGTCGTCTACGCCCACTGGTTCACCCCGCAGGCCGTGGTCGCGCGCTGGGTCGGGCGGCTCACCGGCACGCCGTTCGTGTTCACCACCCACGCCTCCGACGTCAGCGTCTGGTGGAAGATCCCGTGGCTCGGGCCCCGCGTCGTCCGCTCCCACGCCGTGCGCGCCCGGCGCATCACGGCGGTGAGCCGACGCTCGATGGCCAAGCTCCGCGCGTTCTTCGACGACGACGCCTGGGCGGCGCTCGAGCCCCGCACCCGCATCATCCCGATGGGGGTCGACCTGCCCGACGCCGAGGAGCCGTCCGTCGGTCCGGGCGAGCGTGTGCTCTTCGTCGGCCGGCTGGCCGAGAAGAAGGGCGTCGCCTACCTCCTCGAGGCGCTCGCCGAGGTGCGTCGCACCCGGCCGCAGGTCTCGCTCACCGTCACCGGCGACGGGCCGTTGCGCGCCGACCTCGAGCAGCGGGCCGTCGAGCTCGGTCTCGGCGCCGACGCCGTGCGGTTCACCGGCTACCTCACGGGCGCCGACAAGGCGGCCCTCCTCGCGGACCACGGCACCTATGTGGTCCCCTCGATCATCACCGACAGCGGCGACGCCGAGGGCCTGCCGGTGGCGCTCATGGAGGGCCTCGCCGTCGGTCAGGTGTGCATCGCCACCGCCGAGAGCGGTGCCGACGACTTCCTCGTCGACGGCGAGAACGGCTTCCTGGTCGGTGAGCGCGACAGCGCCGCCCTGGCCCGGGCGCTGACCGCCGCCGTCGACCTGGACGACGCACGACGCGCACGCATGGGACACGAGGCGATGCGGACCGCCCGACAGTTCCACTGGCCCACCGTAGCCCGTGCCCATCTCGACTTCCTGTTCGCGGACGAAGGAGTGTGACCGTGGCTCGCCGCATCCTGCTGATGAACAGCGACCTCGCAGCCAACCGAGGAGACCGCGCGATCGCCGAGGGCATCGTGGCCCTGGTGCGCTCGCGCGACCCCGAGGCCCGCATCACCGGCATCTCGCAGTACCCCGAGCGCGACGGCCGGTGGTACGACATCGACGTCCTCGACATGGACTTCCAGTCGCTGTCGCCGTTCGCCTGGCTGCGGCTGCTGCGCGAGGCGCGGCGTCACGACGTCGTGCTCTGGGGCGGCGGGGAGATCCTCAAGGACTACACGAACAAGGCCGCCCTCTGGTACTGGGTGGTCAAGATGACGATGCTCTCGTTCGTCAACCGCAAGGTCGTGGGCGCGTTCCAGGGCATCGGCCCCACGCGGTCCGCGTCGAGCCGGCGGCTCAGAGCCGATGTCGCAGGAGCTGCGCGCCTCGCTCGTGGCCACCTACGGCCTCGCCGACGACTTCTTCGACGACGTGGTCTGCATCGGCCCGCGCGACTGGTTCCACTACAAGCAGAGCGGGCTGCTGCCGTTCAAGTACCGCCAGGCGCTGCTGCGGCGTCTCGGTCGTGACGTCACGGTCGGCGACGAGCGGCACGAGGCCTACCTCGCGTCGCTGCGCAGCACGGTCCGCGAGGTCGCCCAGGCGTCCGGCTCGCGGCTGCTGTTCCTGCCGATGCACATGGGGGAGGCCGACACCGCGCTCTGCCACGACCTCGCGGCCGCCGTCGGCGACCTGACCCAGACCTGCGTGCTCGACCAGGACGACCTGGGGCCGGCCGAGCTGCGGTCGGTCATCTCCTCGGCACGCGCCATGGTCGGCTTCCGCCTGCACTCCAACATCATCGCGATCAGCTCCGGCGTACCGTCGATCAACGTGTACTACGTCGACAAGGGCCGGGTCTTCTTCGACCAGGTGGGCATGAGCCGGTACGCGCTCCCGATCGAGGACGCGCTCGAGGACGGCTTCGGCGCGCGGGTCGGCGGTCTGCTGACCACGCTGCTGGCGGAGTCCGACGAGGTGCGGGCCTCCCTGGAGGAGGCGACCGCGGCCCAGCGTGCGTCGGTCGCCGCGGCCTACGACGAGGCGCTCCGTGTCCTCTAGGGTCCGCCTCGCGCTCGTCACGACGTTCATCGTCCTGGTCGTCGTCTTCTTCGCGCTCTACCTGCACGACCTCGACTGGTCGGTGCTCGGCGACCTGACGTTCACGTGGTGGCTCGTCGTCCTCGCCTCGCTCGTCTCGCTCGCGTTCCGGTTCTGGGGCGTGATGATCTGGGCGCTCATCCTGCGCGACCTCGGTGCCCCGCGGCTGCCCCGCTTCCCGGTGCTCGCCGACATCTACGCGAAGGCGTGGATGGGGCGCTACATCCCGGGCACAGTCGCGTGGATCGGCGGCAAGATCTACCTGGCCAGCCAGCAGGGCATCGCCAAGAGCCGGCTCGCCGTGTCCTCGCTGCTCGAGGCAGGCATGCAGATCGTGGCGTCGATGTTCGTCGCGCTGCTCATCCTCGGCCTCGACCCGCGGCTCGACGTCATCTCCACGACGATGAAGGCGTTCATGGTGGGCCTGGCGCTCGCCATGCTGCTCATCCTCGTGCCGCCGGTCTTCAACCGCGCGACGCGCTTCGCGTTCCGGCTGATCAAGCGCGAGTCGGCGCTCGCGGAGGTCCGCACGAACGCGGCATCGGCGTGCGCGACGGCGTCCAGCTCGTGCTGCTCTCGCTCATCATGCCCAGCGAGTTCGCGCTCGCGATCACCGTGGCGAGCCGGCTCTGGTCGGCACTCGTCGACCTGCTGTTCCTCGGGACGGCCGTCCTCGGACGCAAGGTCCTGGCCCGCAACGACACGGTGCCGGGCCCGGTCGCCCCGCCGCCCGCGGGCTGACCCGCCGGCGGACCGGGCTCAGCCGCGGTCGCGGCTGGTGCCGAAGGTGTCCTTCCAGGCCTCGGGCGACGTGACCTCGGGCAGCGCCTCGCGGTACTCGCGCGCCAGCCGGTCCCAGTTCTTGCGCAGCTCGGCGTGCAGGCGACGGCTCTCGCGCCACAGGCGACGGAACGTCGTCCGGTCGCGGCGGTACAGCGACTGTCCGCGTCCGTCGGCGCTGGAGATCAGGGCCGAGTCGTAGGCCGGGACGCGCCACCACGTGGCGTCGCCCTTGGCCAGCTCGACCTGCGGACGCTCGACGTTGCCCTGGGGCACCTCGGTGCGCCAGTGCCGGGCCGCGGCCTTCGCCGTGAACAGCGCCAGGCGGGGGCCGCGCGGCTCGCGGTCGAACTTCGGCGGGAACACCCGCTTGCCCTCCCACGTGTCGGGCAGCTTCTCGGGGTCGCTGATGACCTGCGTCTCGACGAAGTCGCGCGTGGCCGCGCGCAGCTCCGGCATCGTGCCGGCCATGGTCGGGTGCAGGTGGCTCGGACCCTTGAGCAGGTCGCGGATCGCGCGGTGGCGCAGGGTTGCCGCGTAGTACTGCATCGTCAGCAGGTGCTTGAGGTCGATGCGCCCGGAGTTGCTCAGCAGCTTGCCGCCGCCCGGGTGCTGCGAGTGCAGCAGGCCGGTGAGGAGGCGGTTGCGGGCGTGGTAGTACGCCTGCCAGTCCTGCGAGTCGTCCTTGTCGACCCACGACACGTGCCACAGCGCACTGCCGGGCAGCGAGACGGTGCGGTAGCCGTGCTCGCGGGCGCGCAGCGCGTACTCGGCGTCGTCCCACTTGATGAAGACCGGCAGGGACAGCCCGATCTCGCGGATCACCTGGGTGGGGATCATGCACATCCACCAGCCGTTGTAGTCCGGGTCGAGGCGCTGGTGCATCCAGGGCGTCTGCCGCAGGTTCGCGCGCCGGAAGTCGTGGCGCATCTGCTCGGGCAGCGCCGAGCGCCACATGAAGTAGTAGGTGTCGACCGTCTCCGACAGCGCGTGCAGGATCGGCTTGTCGAGCAGGTCGAACATGTGGCTGCCGACGATCGTGGGCGTACGGCAGAAGCGCGAGAACTGCACCGAGCGGCGGATGCTCTCCGGCTCCACCTCGACGTCGTCGTCGAGCAGCAGCAGGAAGTCGCTGCGCCCGGCGTCGACGGTCTCGAGCATCGCGCGCGAGAAGCCACCCGACCCGCCGAGGTTCGGCTGGTCGACGATCTGCAGCTGGTCGCCCAGCGCGGCGGCGACGTCGGGGAAGCCGGGCTGGTCGGCGACCTTCTGGTCGCCCTGGTCGACGACGTAGACGACGTCGACCTCGCGCAGCACCTCGGGCTGGTCGGCGAGCGTGCGCAGGGTCGTGACGCAGTAGTCGGGCTTGTTGAAGGTCGTGATGCCGAGGGAGGTGTTGCCGGTCCGCACCGGCTCGTCGTCCGTGCTCCAGTCGCCGCCCTCGAGCACCACCGGCTCGTCGCCCGCGACGATGTCGAACCAGTACCAGCCGCCGTCGCCGAAGTTGCGGATGGGCAGGTCGAAGACGCTCTCGGTGAGGCCGCTCAGGTCGTTGGTGGCGACCCGCTGCTGCACGCCCTGGGCGTTCGAGCGGTAGACGATGATGCTGCCTTCGCCCTGGGTGCGCACCGTCAGGCGCACCGAGCCGACGACCGTCCAGCGCTGCCAGTAGGCCGCCGGGAACGCGTTGAAGTAGCTGGCGAAGGACACCCGGCGCGACGTGCGGACCCGGAAGCAGTCGCGGCCGAGGATGTCGTTCGCGTGCGCGTCGTCGCTCACGCGCAGCGGCTTGCCCCGCACGGCCGTCCAGACCTCGGGGTCGGCGTAGAGCGGCAGGATGTCGGGGTCCCGCTCGAGGGGGAAGAGGACGCGCTGCAGCAGGTGGGGCATAGGTCAGGGGTCTCCGAGGTCGACGGTCCGCGGCCGGGCGACGGGCGGCGGCATGCGCGTCCGAGCCTAGTACGCCGGTTGCTGCGCTACGCTCACCGGCGTGGCAGAGCGTCGGACGTGGGCGATCGTGCTCGCTGGCGGGCTCGGACTGCGGGTCGGCGCCGACCGGCCGAAGCAGCTGCTCGACCTCGCCGGACGCAGCGTGCTGCAGCGCAGCGTGGCCGCCCTGCGCGACCACCCCGCGGTCGACGACGTCGTCCTGGTCGCGCCCGCCGCGTGGCGCGCAGCCGTCGAGGAGCACGTGGGGCCGGGGCTGCGGGTCGTCGACGGCGGACGCGAACGTCACGACAGCACCCGGGCGGGTCTCGCGGCCCTGCTCGGGGCCGGAGCGAGCGCGGGGGACAGGGTCCTGGTGCACGACGCGGCCCGTCCGCTCGTGAGCGCCCGCATCGTCGCCGACGTGGTGCGCGCGCTCGACGAGCACGACGTCGTCGCCGTGCTGGTCCCGACGCCCGACACGATCGTGCAGGTCGACCCGACGACCGGGCTGCCGACCGCGCCGCTCCCGCGCGCGACGCTGCGTCGCCACCAGACGCCCCAGGGCTTCACCGTGGGCGTGCTGGAGGAGGCGCACCGCAGGGCCTGCGCCGACCCGGCCGTGCAGGTCACCGACGACTGCACGCTGGCGATCGCGCTCGTGCCCGACGTCCGCGTGGGCGTCGTCGAGGGAGACCCCGAGAACCTCAAGATCACCGACGCGACCGACCTCGTCGTGGCCCGGGCGCTGCTGGCCGCGCGCCCCTAGGGGA
>LUMS01001319.1_pt1 | contig 12200 bp, 14 predicted proteins | sample 729711 | NCBI WGS metagenome assembly LUMS01 (sample SAMN03860298, study PRJNA289734) | marine metagenome | biome: seawater column; feature: ocean; material: water; isolation source: Red Sea water column Station 192 - depth 25m | place: Saudi Arabia: Red Sea | collected 2011-10-15 | depth 25 m | reverse complement strand
CATTATCGGCAATTAGTACTTTATTCACTTTTTAAAGGCTTCTTTAGTTGTTAAATAAGCCCAGTCAATCCAAGGTAGAACAAGTTCAACATTTTTATTTTCAACTGTTGAACCGCCCCATATTCTAATTCCCGGTGGTGCCGTTTTATAGGAGTTTAGATCATATCCTGCTTCATTGCTTTCAAGCAATGAACAAACTTCCTTCATAAAATTTACTTTGTCTTCGTCATTAAGAGATTTAAACCACTCATCCTTTGGAAGTATACAAATTGAAGTACAAGATCTGGTCTCTGGATCTTTAGCTAGAAATTCAAAATTATCATGCTTATCAATCCAATTATTAACTAAATTTAAATTTGTTTCTGATATATCAATTAATTTATTTAAACCGCCTAACTTTAAGCCCCAGTTAAGGGAATTTAATACATCTTCAACACTGATCATGGATGGAGTGTTTATTGGGCCATGGTGGAGTGAAAGTTTCAAGTCGTTCAACTGCACGAGGGGATAAAATTAACATTCCATGAGCAGCTTCACTTCCTAAAACTTTTTGCCATGAGTAAGTAATGACATCTAATTTATGCCAATCCATGTGCATTGAAAATACTGCAGATGTGGCATCACATATTGTTAATCCTTTTCTTTGATCACTTATCCAATCAGTATTTTTTATTCTTACACCTGCGGTAGTACCATTCCATGTAAAAACAATATCGTTGTCAGGATTGCTATCAGAAAAATCAGGAAGTTCGCCATATTCTGCTTTAATTAACTTTTTATCTTTTAGAGGCAGTTGTTCTCCTGCGTCTATATTCCAGTCATGACCAAAATTTTCCCATGAATAAACTTCAACTCCTCTTTGACCAAGCATACACCACATAGCCATTTCAACAGCGCCAGTGTCAGAAGCTGGAACAATACCAATTAAGTAGTCATCAGGAATTTCCAACAGTTGTCTTGACTTATCAATTACCTCTTGAAGTTTTTTAACAGCTGCACCAGATCTGTGAGACCTTGAAAGAGCTGCATTTTTTAAATTATCAAACGACCATCCTGGAGGTTTGGCGCAGGGACCGGATGAAAAATAAGGATAATGAGGCTTCTGAGCGGGCTTTTCCATTAAATTAAATATCCATAAGCAAATTAACCAAGCCATCAGCAGGCTTCGGATCAAAGTAAGTTGACTTTTTAGGGACAATCTTACCTTTGTCTGCGATGGACATTATCTTTTTCATCGGTAAAGGGCAAATAAAAAATCCTATATCTGCCACACCTTTATCCACTTCATTCGCTAATTTTTTATGATCAAATTTACCAGGAATATTCGACAAATTTACTAAAGAACAATTACATTGTTTTTTAATGATACTATTTATCATTATTTTCTCAACTATGTCAGTGTCAGTTTCATATTTAGTATAGAGTTTTTTATTTGATGTGAGTGAAACATTGTACCAAGTTTTATTTAAATATATCATCACACTGCCTGGGTCACACGGATTTTTAAATTTTAATTTTTTTTCTAGCTTAAATTTTTTCTTTAAGGCCTGAATTATTTTTTGTTGATTAAAATTTTTAAATTTAGCTAGTCGATGAAAGCTCAATATATTAACAGAATGCTCATCAAATATTGCCGCAAGAAGGTTTATTTTTTCTTTTTTATTCTTATTAAGATTTTTCTTTTTGTTTAAATTTTCAATAGCAGAGTACCTGTGATGCCCATCAGCAATATAAAATTTTTGAATTTTTGATAATTTCTTTCTCAAAGATCGAATTTCATTTTTTTCACTTACTTTCCAAAGAGATCTAGTTGTACCGCCTGGCGACTTAAATTTATAAAGAGGTTTTTTTCTTTCGTATTTTTTAAAATCAATGGGTCTGCTATTTTGATTTTTATAGGATAAATAAACTGGACCTATTTGCATTTTTGTGTGTTCAATTGTTTCCATGATAGAATTCGATCGTGCTTTGAATATTGCTTCATGTTTCAGAATTTTATTATTCCCTTCCTCGAACTCTATTGATGCAACTATACCAAACTGCTTCTTATTATATTTATCTAAACAATATACATAAAAACATTCTTCCTTCTCCTGAAAAATAATATTATTCTTAATCATAGATTCTAAGTGCTCGTATGCGTGCTTTTTTGAATTTTTTTTGGTAATGTTAGGGTAAAATGCTTTTGGGCTTACTACGTTTAAGAAATTATATTCTGACTCTTTTAAAATTTTATTTAGCTGTTTGTTCGTTAAATTATCAAAAGTTGGCAATACCACTTCCTCTACTCTTTTCTGTAAAGGCCTAAAGGCTTTGAATGGTTTTATTGATAAGGTCATATTTATTTATTTGATAAAACGCTGATTAAGTAGGGTATTTATATGTATATTTTATGCATAAATCTCGCAGATTTTAAGTTTTTTTATCTGAAATTATGGCTATTGACATAAGAAAAGTGACGTTTATATTCAGGCCACTTTTAATATCAAATAGTAATTTCTATTATGTTTGCGATTATTTCAACTGGCGGAAAGCAGTATAAAGTTAGCGAAAACACTATGTTGAGTGTGAGCAAAATTGATGGCAAAGATGGTGATAAGATCACTATCGATGATGTCCTTTTCGCTTGTGATAAAGAACAATTTTCTGTGGGATCTCCACAAATCAGTGGCGCGAAAGTTAATGCTGAAATTGTTAAACAAGACAGAGATAGAAAAATTTTAGTATTTAAGAAGAAAAGAAGAAAAAACTATCGAAGGCTTAATGGTCACAGACAGGATATAACTTTTTTAAAAATTAATTCACTTGATATACCTGGATTCGCTTCAAAAAAAGCTGTGAAGAAAGCAAGTGATACGAAGTTAGAAACTGAAAAGAAAACAGTTACAAAAAAGAAAACTACAGTTAAAAAGAAAACTGTAAAAAAAAAGGATAGCTAATAATGGCAACTAAAAAAGCTGGCGGCTCATCGAGAAACGGAAGAGACTCAGCTGGAAGAAGATTGGGTATAAAGAAATACAGTGGTCAAACTGTAATACCTGGTAACATCATAGCTAGACAAAGGGGTACTAAATGGCACCCAGGTGATAATGTTCTTTTTTCTAATAATATTTCCTAAAATGAAGTTTATTGATGAAGCTAAAATCTTTGTAAAAAGTGGTGATGGCGGTGATGGCTGCTTGAGCTTCAGAAGAGAAAAATATATCGAATTCGGTGGACCCGATGGTGGCAACGGTGGAAAAGGTGGAGATATTATTCTAGAAGGAACAAAATCTTTAAATACACTTGTAGACTTTCGATTTCAAAAACACTTTAAAGCACAAAAAGGTAGAGGTGGAGCTGGCAGGAATAGAACAGGCGCGTCAGGTAAAGATTTAATTTTAAAGATTCCTGTTGGAACTGAAGTATTATTAAATGAAGAAATAATTGCTGATATAATTAATGATGAAAAAGTAACTCTTTTCCCTGGAGGAAAAGGAGGGTTAGGAAATATTAATTTTAAATCATCAACTAATCGAGCGCCGCGCAAGATAACACATGGAGAAAAAGGCCATGAAGCTGAAATTGTATTAAGGTTAAAAATTCTTGCTGATGCCGGGCTTGTGGGATTTCCGAATGCAGGAAAATCAAGTCTTTTAAGAAAGATATCTGCTGCTAAACCCAAAGTGGCTGACTATCCTTTTACAACTCTTGATCCAAAGCTAGGAGTTGTAAGAAAAGACGACCAAGAACTTGTGGTGGCAGATATACCCGGCTTAATTGAAGATGCTCACAAAGGCGATGGTTTGGGATTTAAGTTTTTAAAACATATTGAGAGATGCCATTCAATTATTCATGTAATTGATGTAACTGACGAAGATGTTAAAAAATCTTATAATACAATTACCAGTGAGTTGAATAATTATGATGGTAATATAACAAAGAAAAATAAAATAGTTGTATTAAATAAATGTGATCTGATTGATAAAGAAGAAATAAAAATTAAAAAGAATATCCTTGAAAATGAAACACAGTTACAAGTATACACAATTTCAACTATTACAGGTGAAGGAGTAAGTAATTTAATAAATCATATTTTAATTATTAAAAATTAAATGAAATTAGAACAAACAAATAGAATTATTATCAAAATTGGATCTGCACTTCTATTCAATGAAACTTCGGGAAGTCTTAATAAAGAATGGCTTAATAGTCTTGCTGAAGATGTTAAATATTTAAGAGAAAATGATAAAGAGGTTATAATTGTTTCTTCTGGAGCAATTGCGATGGGCGCAAAAGATTTAGATCTTGATATGAAAAATATGAAGATGGATATGAATCAAGCTGTATCTGCTGTGGGCCAAATACATTTGATGGGCTCATTTAAGAGTGCCTTTGAAAAAAATGAAATTAAAATTTCCCAAATTCTTCTTACCTTAGATGATACTGAACAAAGAAGAAGATCAATAAATGCCAGAAGAACAATAGATACATTATTAAAATTGGGTATTGTTCCAGTCGTTAATGAAAATGATACAATTGCGACAAGTGAAATAAGATATGGGGACAATGATAGACTTGCATCAAGAGTGGCTCAAATAACAAGTGCAGATTGTCTTATTTTATTATCTAATATTAATGGCCTTTATTCTGCTGATCCTAGTACTGATGAGGATGTAAAATTGATAAACAAGGTAAGTGAAATTGATAAAGATATTGAAAAAATGATTGGGCAATCAATTTCGGATTACGGAAAAGGTGGAATGAAGACAAAAATTCAAGCCGCAAAGACAGCTATGCTATCAGGCTGTCACTTAGCAATTACTAATGGTTCTATAATGAGACCTGTAAAGTTTACCAGCTGGTGTAAAGTCAGTAGAGGGAAACTTTGAGAGAGGAGATGTTATTGAAGTATTGTCGTCCGACCAAAATAAAATAGGTATAGGGTTAGCAGGTTACGCTGCAGAAGAAAGTATTAAAATTATGGGACACAAAAGTGATGAAATAGCTAACATTCTAAGTTACTCTTACAGAGAAGAAATGATACATAAGGACGATTTAGTTTTGATATGAGTATTGAATTAGAATTAGAAAAGATGGGTGAAAACAGTGTTAGGGCCTCAAAAGACATTAGGTCTTTGAACGAAAGAGATAAAAATAATATTTTAAAATCAATTATAGTAAGTTTAGAAAAGAATAAAAAAAATATTCTAGATGCTAATTCATTAGATATTAGTAACTCTGAAAATAGTCTTTCAAAAGCAATGGTTGATCGACTTATGCTAGATGACGAACGATTTGATGGAATATTGTCGTCAATTGAAAATGTTATTTCTTTAGAAGATCCAGTTGGAAACAAACTTTATTCTAATAAAAGGCCAAATGGAATGTTAGTTGAAAGAGTGTCTGTTCCTCTTGGTGTTATTGGAATTATTTATGAAAGCCGACCAAATGTTACAGTTGATGCGACAGTTTTATGTCTAAAAGCTGGCAATAGTGTGATACTAAGAGGAGGATCTGAGTGCTTTAACACTAACTCAGAAATGGTAAAATCGATACAAGGGGCTTTAAAGGAAAATTCTGTTAGCGAACATATTGTTCAATATGTAAGCACCACAGATAGAGCGGCAGTAGATTACATGCTTGCTAAAATGGGAAAATATATTGATGTTGTAGTACCTAGAGGCGGTAAAGGTTTAGTAAAAAAAGTTCAAGACACCGCAAAAATACCTGTTATTGGACATCTCGATGGAATATGTCATTTATATGTTGATGAAACATCAGATACAGAAATAGCAAGCAAAATCATAGAAAATGCAAAATTGAGAAGAACTGGAATTTGTGGTGCAGCTGAAACTATATTAATTGATGAAAACTGTGTCGATACTCATTTACCAAAAATTATTACTGATTTAATTAATGGGGGCTGTGAAGTAAGAGGAGATAATGTATGTATGAAAATCTCAGACAAAGTTCTAAAAGCATCCGAAGAAGATTGGGGTACAGAATATTTAGATGCAATAATATCTATAAAGACTGTTAAAGGGGTAGATGAAGCAATAGAACATATTGCTACATATGGATCAGGTCATACAGAGAGTATTATTTCTGAAGATAAAGAGAAAGTTGAAAAGTTTTTAAATACCGTGGGTAGCGCAATCGTTATGCATAACACCTCGACCCAATTTGCAGACGGAGGTGAATTTGGCTTAGGTGCTGAAATAGGAATTGCTACCGGCAAATTGCACGCCAGAGGGCCAGTTGGATTAGAAGGGCTGACAACTTATAAATATATAGTGAGAGGAAATGGACAGGTTAGACCGTAAATGAAAATTGGCATTTTAGGAAGTTCATTTAATCCAGCACATTTAGGACATTTAAAATTATCAGACAAGGCAATTCAAATTTTTGATCTTGATGAAGTCTGGTGGATGATCACAAAGCAAAATCCATTGAAGGAAAAAGATGATTACATGTCATTCGAAGACAGAAGTAATCAAGCAAAAAAACTAATAGGCAATAACAATATTAAACTGAAATTTTTTGAGGATATTACTAACTCAAATTATTTAATTGATAATTTGAAACATATCAAATCTAACTTTACCGAGGATGAGTTCATATTTTTAATGGGTAGTGACTCTTTTGAATATAATCCACTTACTTCTATAGTTGCGGAAAAATTTAAAAACAACCAAATAAAATTGTCTGATGCAAAGTTGATATTTACCAAATCACCTGCTTGGATATTTATCCGTGACTTCAATGTAAGTGAGTCATCAACTGCCATTAGAAATAATAAATGACTCAAATACTAAAAAAAATATTAAGTGATTTAGAGGATAATAAGGCTCTGGATATAGTCTCAATTGATATATCTAAAAAAACTTCACTAGCTGACCACCTAGTATTTGCAACTGGAACATCAAATAGACATATAAACGCGATTTCCCAATCAGTTCATAAAATGCTTAAAAGTCTAAATATTACACTGCCATCAATTGAAGGAAATCAAGACAGTGGCTGGATAGTAATTGATAGTGGTGACGTTATTATACATTTATTCAAAGATGAAATTAGAAAATTTTATAACTTAGAAAATATGTGGTCTGCAGAAATTGAATAATTGATCCTTAAATGAAAATTGAAATTCTACATTTTGATAAATTTAAATTTGATCATGAAGAACAACTTCATGATATTTATATAAAACGTATTTCACAGTTTAGAAATATTATAACTGATATAAAAACAGTAAAAATTAATAATAAAGGAATTGAAAATAGAATTGTTAAAAAGAAGGCCAATGAGTATTTTGTAAGCCTTGACGAGAAAGGTGAGCATTTTTCAACTGAAGACTTAAAAGTATTCTTATTTAATAATAATTTCAAAAACTTGAAATTTATTGTTGGCAGTACTGATGGTATTCAGAAAGGTATACTAGAAAAAAGTAATAAGGTTATTTCCTTGAGTAAAATGACATTAACGCACTCATTTGCACTAATAATTTTATTAGAACAAATATATAGATCTGCTACTATTGTATCTAATCATCCATATCATAGAGTTTAAAAATGAAAATTTTGTTTATTACACTATCGTTTGTTATATCACTTTTTAGCTTTAATTATATCTCTGCAAATAACCAAGACCTTTATAAAAAATTGGATGTCTTTGGGGATGTTTTTGACATTATAAAAAGTAATTATGTCGAGGATATAGATGACGAGAAGGTAATTGAATACGCAATTAACGGTATGCTTCAATCATTGGATCCATTTTCAAGCTATATGGATTCAGAAATTTATACTGATATGCAAGAAGAAACTAAAGGCGAATTTGGGGGACTTGGAATTGAGGTAACAATGGAAAACGGGTATGTAAAAGTAATTTCCCCAATTGATGACACTCCGGCTGCGAGAGCAGGAATGCGCCCTGGTGATTATATTACACATATTGATGAAATTGACGTGCTTGGATTAACACTAAGTGAAGCTGTTGAACTTTTACGAGGGCCTGTAGGTAAATCATTAACTATAAAAGTGGTTAGAATCGGAGAAGAAGACCCCATAGATGTGACATTAAAAAGGGCGGTTATAACTGTACAAGCAGTTAAATTTAAGGCTGAAGGTAACATTGGATACATAAGATTAATATCATTCAGCGAACAAGCCGATAAAGGCATTAGAAATGCTGTAAAAGAATTATCAAACAGTATCGGAAAAAATAATATTGAAGGCTACATAATTGATTTAAGGAATAATCCTGGTGGCTTATTGGATCAATCGGCAAAAGTTACAAATAACTTCCTAAAATCTGGTGAAATTGTATCAATAAAGGGGAGAGATAAAAATGATATATCAAGATTTACAGCGTCAGGTGGGGACATTGCTAACGATAAGCCAATTATTGTTCTTATAAATCAGGGATCCGCATCAGCCTCTGAAATCGTTGCGGGTGCGCTTCAAGATCACAAACGTGCAATTATCCTAGGTGAACAATCGTACGGAAAAGGGTCAGTTCAAACGATCTTTCCATTAAAAGATTCTAGTGCCATCAGAATGACAACAGCGCTTTATTATACACCCTCTGGTGACTCTATTCATAGAGTTGGAATAACTCCAGATATTGAAGTTGAATATATTTACGATGAGGACGAAGAAACCGATAATCAATTAAATTATGCTCTAGATCTTTTTGATAAAGAAAAGATGGTTGAATAAAATTAATATTTTCAGCAACAGAACAGAATGGATCAAAAACCAAGGTATAGAAGAGGAGTTGGAATGATCATTCTCAACTCTAAGAATCAAATTTTTATTGGACAAAGATTTGATAAAGATAAATCAGCTTGGCAGATGCCACAAGGTGGAGTTGATAAAGGAGAAAGCCCTGCAAAAGCTGTGATACGAGAAATGAAAGAGGAAACTGGAATTAAAAAAAATTATAAAATTATATATGAATGTAAAACTTGGTATTTTTATAAACTTCCTTCTTATTTAAGAAAAAAACTTTGGAAAGGTAGATTTATTGGTCAAAAACAAAAATGGTTTATAATAAGTTTTACTGGAAAAGATGAAGATATAAATATTAAAACAAAAAAACCGGAATTTAAGAAATGGGAATGGTCTACACAAGATAATATACTAAAAAAAATCGTTCCCTTTAAAAGAAGACTTTATACAAGCATATTTAAAGAGATTAATAATATTGATGGTTAATTTAAAAGAAGTTTTAAACTATCAATTTTTTTCTGAATTTTCATTTTTTGGGCTTCATCAGCGGCATCAAGAGCTGAAGAATAATTCTCAATTTTATCATTAATAAAGTCATTATTCAAAGCAGCTTCTTCATCTAAACCCACAGCTATAACAAGTAGCTCGTTGTTAGAGAATTTAATAAAGCCCTCTTCAACAAACAATGATTGTGTTTGATCTGAATTAGTTACTTTTATGATTCCTGGTCTAAGAGAGGTAATAATATTTGAGTGATTTGGAAGCACTCCAAGATCACCTTCCGCACCAGGTAAGACAACCATTTGAGCATCACCCTCAAGGTATATTTTTTCAGGCGTTACTAATTTATAGTTAAATTGATCAGACATTCAAGTTACGCAGCGGCTTCTTCAGCCATTTTTTCTGCTTTTTGAATAGCTTCTTCTATTGTACCAACCATATAAAAAGCTGCCTCAGGTAGATGATCATATTCACCCTTACAGATCGCATCAAATCCTTTGATCGTATCCTCTAATTCAACATATTTTCCGGGAGTTCCTGTAAAGACTTCGGCAACAAAGAACGGTTGGGACATAAATCTTTGAATCTTACGTGCTCTGGCCACTGTTAATTTATCTTCTTCAGATAACTCATCCATACCTAAAATTGCAATGATGTCTTGTAGAGACTTATAAGTCTGCAGTACAGCTTGTACATTTCTTGCAACTCGATAATGTTCATCTCCAACAACGCGAGGGTCTAATATTCTTGAAGTACTATCTAACGGATCAACAGCAGGATAAATGCCAAGCTCTGCAATCTGTCTTGAAAGCACGGTTGTTGCATCAAGGTGTGCAAACGAGGTTGCAGGAGCAGGATCGGTTAAATCATCAGCAGGAACATATATTGCCTGCACAGATGTAATTGAACCTTTATTTGTAGATGTAATTCTTTCCTGAAGTGATCCCATATCAGTTGCAAGAGTGGGTTGGTATCCTACGGCAGATGGAATTCTACCAAGCAGAGCTGAAACCTCTGAACCAGCTTGAGTAAATCTAAAAATATTATCTACAAAAAATAATACATCTTGGCCTTCCATGTCTCTAAAATACTCAGCAACTGTCAGACCTGTTAAAGCTACACGAGCTCTTGCTCCTGGAGGCTCGTTCATTTGTCCATAAACTAATGCACATTTTGACTCTTTACCTTCTAAATCAATAACGCCAGATTCAATCATTTCATGATAAAGGTCATTACCTTCTCTAGTTCTTTCTCCAACACCAGACTGTTTTACCAACCCCAGCTCCTCCAAAGAGACCAATTTTTCCTCCCCTAGAATAAGGCGCTAGCAAATCTACAACTTTAATACCCGTAACAAGAATTTCTGTTTCTGTAGCTTGATCAACAAAGTCAGGGGCATCTCTATGAATTGACCATTTATCTGTAGATTTAATTTCACCCCTTTCATCAACAGGCTCGCCAACAACATTCATAATTCTACCTAAAGTCTCAGGGCCTACTGGAACCTGTATCTGATTACCGGTGTCAACAACATCGTCACCTCTAGTCATTCCATCAGTTGACTCCATAGCAATAGTTCTAACTGTGGACTCACCTAAATGCTGTGCGACCTCAAGGATCACAGTTTTATCACCAACTTTACATTCTAATGCTGCAAGAATTGGCGGCAAGTTTTCCTCAAAGCGTACATCAACTACAGCTCCGATAACTTGTGATATGGTACCTTTATTATTTGTTGTCATATTTACTCCTTAATTAAACTGCTTCTGCTCCAGAAATTATCTCAATAAGCTCTTTAGTAATAACAGCTTGTCTGGAACGGTTATAAAATAGTGTTAAATTATCAATCATATCAGACGCGTTTCTTGATGCATTATCCATAGCGCTCATTCTAGCACCTTGTTCGCTGGCTGCACTTTCTAGTAAAGCTTTAAATATTTGTATTGTAAAGTTCAGCGGGAGTAGTTCATCGAGTATTTCACTCTCACCAGGCTCAAATTCAAAAAAAGTATTATTATTTTTTGTTGTATCCGATTCGTTTTCAGGAATATCAATTGGAACAATTTGCTGTTCAGTTGGAATTTGTGATATTACTGATTTAAACTTATTATAAAAGATAGAACATTTATCAAATTCTTCGTCAAAATACATTTTTATTATTTTGTCAGCTATATTTTTTGCATCCTGATAAGAAGCAGACTTAACAGATCTCATATCAACAACTTCGACAATTTTTTCTTCATGCTGTCTTTTAATAATGTCATAACCCTTTTTTCCGACACAAATAATTTTTACTTGTTTACCTGACTCCTCAAGACTTGCTACTTTATCTCGAAGTGATTTAGTGACAATTGAATTAAATCCACCACACAGTCCTCTCTCAGATGTAAAAAGGATCAACATATGAATTGAGTCCTTATTATCTCCGGTTAATAAATTTCTTTCATTTGAAGTTGGAGAGTACCCAGATGATATAGATGATATAAGATCTTCCATGGTCTCAGAATAAGGACGACTTGACTCAGCAGATTCTTGGGCACGCCGTAATTTTGCAGCCGCAACCATTTTCATGGCTTTAGTTATTTTTTGAGTAGACTTAACGCTACCAATTCGTTTTTTTAGATCGTCTAAACTTGGCATTTACCTATTTTTTTTAAACTCTTCGATTATTGATGTTAATTTACTGGAAGTATCATCGTTCAAGTCTCCAGATGAATTGATAGACTCAAAAATATCTGAGTGAGATGATTTTATAAGTTCAAATAGATCTTTTTCGAAATCCCTTATCTGACTCAACTCCAGATCATCTAAGTAACCGTTCACACCAGTAAAAATTGAAACAACTTGCTCTGCAATTGTCATCGGTGAATACTGGTTTTGCTTTAATAGTTCGGTAAGTTTTGAACCTCTATTTAATAGCTTCTGTGTCGAGGCATCTAGGTCTGATCCAAATTGGGCAAATGCTGCCATTTCACGGTACTGCGC
>LUMS01000372.1_pt1 | contig 12261 bp, 13 predicted proteins | sample 729711 | NCBI WGS metagenome assembly LUMS01 (sample SAMN03860298, study PRJNA289734) | marine metagenome | biome: seawater column; feature: ocean; material: water; isolation source: Red Sea water column Station 192 - depth 25m | place: Saudi Arabia: Red Sea | collected 2011-10-15 | depth 25 m | reverse complement strand
CAACATTTTGATGTAATGAAAGATGGTGTTGTTCTGGCCAATGCAGGACATTTTGATGTAGAAATAAATTTAGAAAGATTAAAAGAGGATAGTTCAGAGGTTAATAGAGTTAGAGAACACGTTGAAAGTTATAAATATGATGGAAAAGAAATATTGGTACTTGCCGAGGGAAGACTTGTAAACTTAGTTGCTGCTTCTGGGCATCCGGCATCGGTTATGGATATGTCATTTGCTAATCAAGCTTTGGCAGCTGAGTGGATTAAAGAGAACCATAAAACATTGGAAGCTAAAGTATACACCCTTCCAAGTGAAGTTGATTTGAAAATCGCTGCAACAAAATTAAGACTCATGGGCGGAGAGTTAGAAATACTCACTAAAGAGCAAATCGAATATCTCGACTCTTGGGAGCATGGTACAAGCTAAATTTGAATTTATTTAAAAAAGCACTTTCAATTGGCAGTGGGAAGTTAACTTCTGAACTGAATGGGATTGTTGAAGAGATTAATGAAAAAGAACAATCTTTTGAAAAGTTATCCGATGAAGAAATAAAAACTAACTTTCAGAATCTTTCTGAAAAAATTGTTGATTCACCATCAGATATTGAGGTAGAAGCATTTGCATATATAAGAGAGGCTGCAAAAAGAACACTTAATCAAAGACATTATGATGTTCAACTATTTGGAGGATTGGTTCTTCTTAGAAATAAAATATCTGAAATGAAAACTGGTGAAGGTAAAACTCTTGTTTCAACCTTACCGATCTCTTTAATGGCTTTATACAAAAAAGGTGTTCATGTTGTAACAGTTCTGATTTATTCAAATCAAGATTATGAAGAAAAGATTGAAGCATACAAAAAAGACATTACATATGGTACCAACAATGAATTTGGTTTTGATTATCTCAGAGACAACATGGCAATTTCAAGTGAACAACTTGTTCAAGGTGATTTGTTTTACAGTGTTATTGACGAGGTAGATTCGATACTAGTTGACGAAGCAAGAACTCCTTTAATTATCTCTGGCAAGGTAAGTGATTCAACAAAATGGTACACAGAGTTTACCAAGATTGTAAAAGGAATGAAAAGAGATGTTCACTATGATATTGATGAAGCTAAAAAACAAGTTCATCCTACTGAATTAGGCATTGAGTATGTAGAGTCAAAGCTGGGTATCTCTAATTTATACGAAAACTCACAAACAAACTTCATACATTATTTAACAGCATGTTTAAGAGCTAAAACAATATTTGCAAAAGATGTAGATTATATTGTCTCAAATGGCCAAATTAACATCGTTGACGAATTTACTGGCAGAGTTCTTGAAGGAAGGAGGTATTCAGACGGGTTACATCAAGCATTAGAAGCTAAAGAAAATGTGAGAATTCAAGATGAAAACCAAACACTAGCATCAATAACTTATCAAAACTATTTCAGAATGTATGAAAATTTGGCAGGAATGACTGGTACTGCAAAAACTGAAGAAGAAGAGTTTATTCAAATATACAATCTTGAGGTTGTTGAAATTCCAACGAACCTACATATACAGAGAATAGATCAACAGGATGCTGTATATAAAACCAATGAAGCAAAACTGAACGCAGTTATTGACGATATTATTGACAGAAACAAAAAAGGACAACCAATCTTATTAGGAACTGTATCTGTCGAAGCTTCAGAAGAAGTATCTAAACAATTAACCAATAAAGGAATCGTACATAATGTCTTAAATGCAAAAAATCATGAACAGGAAGCGCAAATCATTGCACAGGCGGGAAGATTGGGCGCTGTTACGGTTGCAACAAATATGGCTGGGAGATGTGTTGACATTAAACTTGGTGCTAAGAGGAAGATCTGGCAGGCAAGGTGACCCTGGAGAGTCAAGATTCTATATATCACTTCAAGATGATTTAATGAGAAGATTTCAAGGTGAAAGAATTGAATCAATAATGAATAAACTCAATCTTCCAGATGAAGAACGAATAGAACAATCAATGGTCACTAAAAGTATAGAAAGAGCTCAAGCTCAGGTTGAATCACTCAATTTTGAAATCAGAAAAAATGTACTTAAATTCGATCAAGTTCTAAATCAACAAAGAGAAGTAATTTACAAATGGAGAAGACAACTACTTAGTTCAGATAGTATTGAAAATTTAATTTCAGAATGGTTTGATGATGTTGTCAGTACAATTTCAAGTAATATTGAACTACATAAAAAAAATTATGAAAACTTAGAGCATTTTAACCAATTAATTTCCGATGAACTTAGTAATTTATTAAGTGATGGAGTTAAAAAAGAATTTGTGAGAAATATCAAAATCAATGATCAATTGCAAATTGATCATGAGCTGGAGAATCTTTTTAATAATAATGAATCACAAGACTCTGATACATTTTGGAAATTAGCAAGAGGTTCATCTTTATCATTTGTTGACCAATCTTGGAAGGATCATTTAGCTGAAATGGACTATTTAAGATCTGGAATTGGACTAAGGGCAATGGGTCAAAGAGATCCGCTTGTTGAGTATCAAAATGAGGGATATACACTCTTTGAGGACTTAATTGAGAATGTTAAGTTTTCAGTAATCAGAATTCTTATGAATTTTGATAAAAGTTTTATCCTACAAAATCAAGAAAACAAGGATAATGTAAAGACTACACAAATAATTAAAGATAAGATTGGTAGGAATGATCCTTGCTATTGTGGTTCAGGTATAAAATATAAAAAATGTGGAATGGTTGATAAATGTATAAGGAAATCTTAAGCAAAGTTAACACTTTTAATGAAAGATTGATTTCTGCAAAGGAGTATCTTTGACTTTGAAAACAAAAAAAAGAAGCTTGATCAATTAAACCTTGAGATAAATAAAAAAGGATTCTGGGACAATCCGCAGTATGCCCAAAAGGTATCAATTGAAGCTTCTACTATAGAAAAATTGATAACGTCTTTAAGCAGTTTAGAAAATGACCTCAAAGAGCTTAAAGAATTAATTGAACTTACTGAAGAAGAAAATATCAATGAAGAAGACTATCAAGATGAAATAAGCAAATTAGAAAATATGATTGAGGAGATTGAAGATGAAGCGCTTTATTTCGATAAGTACGATGACTTGAATGCAGTTTTGACTATAAATGCAGGTGCTGGTGGAGTTGATGCTCATGACTGGGCTGAGATGCTTTTAAGAATGTATACAAGACACCTTTCAAGTAATAATATAGATCATCAAATTGAAGAAATATCTCAGGGCGAAGAAGCGGGAATTAAGTCAGCATCTATAAGAATCAATGGATTCAGAGCATATGCAAATTTAGAGAGTGAAAGAGGAGTTCATAGATTAGTAAGAATTAGCCCTTTTGATAGTAATAAAAGAAGACACACTAGCTTTGCAGGAGTAGATGTAATTCCTTTAATTGAAAATAATGAGGAAATTAATATTCAAGATGATGAAATAAGAATTGATGTTTATAGATCATCTGGAGCAGGAGGACAGCATGTAAATACTACAGATTCAGCTGTACGAATTACACATATTGATACTGGAATAGTTGTGGCTTGTCAGGCAGAAAGATCTCAGTTTCAAAATAAAACAAGAGCATTAGAACTTTTAAAGACAAAATTATTATTAAAAAAAAGAGAAGATGAATTGAAAAAATTGAATGAAATAAGAGGAGATCAGCACGAGGCCGGATGGGGCAGGCAAATTAGGTCTTATGTACTTCAACCATATCAACAAGTAAAAGATGCTAGAAACAGTGTTGAGGTAGGCAATGTGCAGAATGTTCTTGATGGAGATATTTCCATATTTATTAAAGAGTACCTAAAATGGCGTAGACAGGGAATAAATGATTAAGTTAGATAATGTTTCATTAGTATTTCAAGGTGGAAGTGTTGCACTTTCAAATATAAGTACGACTATAAACGAAGGAGAATTCGTTTATCTTGTTGGTCATTCTGGAAGCGGAAAGTCTTCTTTTCTTAAACTTTTATATAAGGAGTACATTTCTACAAAAGGAAGTATTGAAGTTGCAGGACTCGATGTTGTTCAACTGCCTAGATGGAAGACACCACTGTTAAGAAGAAAACTTGGAATTGTTACTCAAGAGCCTCAACTACTAGAAAAGAGAAATACCTACGAAAATATAGCCTTTGCTTTAGAAGTTATGGGAACTCCAAATGATGAGATCGAATCTAAAACAAATACCTTATTAGATCTTGTAGAGCTGAATGAAAATGCTTTTAAATATCCAGACCAACTTTCCGGCGGTGAACAAACAAGAGTAAGTATTGCAAGGTCATTAGCTAACAATCCACTTGTACTTTTATGTGATGAGCCTACAGGTAATCTTGATCCTGAATTGAGTATCCAGATAGTTTCTTTGCTTGAAAAAATCAATAGAGCTGGAACAACAGTTGTTATGGCTACACATGATTCTTCAATCGTGAATAGAAGAAAAAAACGAGTTATTGAACTTGCAAACGGAAAAATTGCTAGAGATGAAAGTGAAGGAAGTTATATTCTTAGGTAAATCATGAACAAATTTTCATATGTAATAAAAAATACAATTCTAAATATGAGGAGAACTCCTTTGTTGGTTTTTGCAACAATAATTGCGGTATTGGTATCTAGCTTTTTAGTTTTTACAACCCTTTCTGCCAGGTCTATTGTGCAAAACAACACAGTTAGATGGCAAAATGGTACACATGTTGTAATTTTTCTTGATGACAGGGTTACCACTACAGCACATAAACAATTACAAGAGTCATTAGATACTTACCCAGAGATTAGAACTGTTGAATATTTTACTAAATCTGAAGCAGAGGAAGAATTTAAAATATTATTCAAAGATCAACCAGAATTATTAAGTGAAGTAGATTATGAAAAACTACCTTCGTCTTTAAGGGTAAATCTTAATGATCCATCTGATTATGAATTAATAATTGAGAGGATGGATGGTAATCCAGCAGTTAAGGAAATAAGGACAAGTGGTGAAGCAATAGAAAGATTATTAAGCTTGACCAATACCTTAGTAATTTCAGCATCAACATTTGCATTACTTATAGGTTTTGCAGCGTTCATTCTTATCATCAATACATTAAGACTTGCTGCGTATTCTAAGAAAAAAGAAATAAAAATAATGAGATTAGTTGGTGCATCTTCGACTTACATTAGATTGCCATTTATCTTCGAAGCAGTTTTCGAATCTTTAATTGGAACTAGTATTGCTGTTGGTCTTGGGTGGGGAATAATTGAGTATTCTAAAAATTCGATAGTAGCTGAAAGTATTTTCGACATAACAATTTCTGATAGTTATTTAATTTACTTAACTTTGGTTCTACTATTGTCTTCAATAATTTTTGGATTGTTTGCTTCTTTTGTCGGAATAAGGAAAGTATTAAATGACTAAAAGGTTTCTAACTCTTTCACTGCCAATATTTTTAGTTTTGACTTTAATGTTTCCAACAAATTCGATGGCTATAACTGCAGAGGATAGATTGATAGAAGTTGAAAGACAACTTCAGGCAATCGCTGAGCAAATCAGCAATTATGAAGGTCAACTTACTGATCTTGAAAATGCTATTTTGGAAAACGATAAAGATTTGCAACAAGTCAACCAAGAACTTGCAGAAGTACAATCAAGGCTATCTGCTGCTGAAAGGGAATTAGAAAAAGCATTAGAAAATTACGACGGAACTTTAAATGACTTGGCTGAAGTTCAGCAGACTATTGTTCAAGAACAAACAAAACTTGGAAAAATTAAAAATGAAATATCTAATGTATCTGACGAATTGTTTGAAACTCAAAAAAACTTGGTAGAAGCAGATGATAAGTTACAAGAACAAGCTGTAAGCCTCTACATAAATGGTGTTATGAGTCCTACAACAGCATTGTTTGTGGAATTAAATGAATTATCAAGGTTTTTAGTTGCCCTAGGATATGCCTCTACAATTGTTGACTCTGCTTATGAGATCGTTGAACAACTAAATGCTTTAAAAAACCTTGCTTCAACTCAGACAGTATTTTTGACTGAAAGAGAAGAAGAAAGAGAAGAAATAGTTAATCTCTTACAAAATGAGGAAACAAGAAAAACTGAAATTTCTATTGAAGCTGAAGAATTTGCTGAAGAAGTAGAAGAGAAAAAAGAAACAGTAGAAAGAGAGAAAAGGCAAGTTGAGGCTAAAAAATCTCAGGTTCTTAGAGCTAGGCAAAATGCTCAGAGTTTATTAAATCAAGCTAATAAAGAATTAGAAAAGCTAGATAAAGAACATGCTGATTTAGAAAAACTTGAAGATGCAATCCAGGCAGATATAGAAAGGCTAAGTAGTGTAGGAGGTGTTGCGCCAAACAAACTAAGTTGGCCTGTAACAACGGGATATGTCTCTAGTGGATACAAATGGAGAAGGCTCGGAGGAACAACTAGTTTTCATGGTGCTATAGATATAGCAGCAAGTAGAGGCACGCCAATTAAAGCTGCTGCAGGTGGTGTAGTTATTCTTGCAAGATATTACGGTCTAGCTGGAAGGACTGTATTCATCGATCATGGCGGAGGAATGACAACTTTATATTTCCATATGGATAGAATTTTAGTTTCAGTAGGTCAAACTGTAGTGACAGGTGACCAAATTGGAACAGTTGGCTCTACAGGTCGTTCTACAGGACCACATTTACACTTTGAAGTACGATTAAAAAATCCAAGTTCGGCTAACTGCTCACTACCATATCTTGATCCAACTTCTAGAGGTAGAGTAAATCCTTATTGTTTTCTAGATTGATGAAAGTATTTGCAGAAAATAGAAAAGCGAGAAATTCTTATGAATTTCAAGAGTTTTATGAAGCTGGAATTGTCTTAACTGGTCCAGAAACTAAGAGTGTCAGAACTGGTGCGGTTTCAATTGTTGACGCATTCGCAATAATTGAAAATGAGGAAGCATTTCTTATGGAAATGAACATTGAGCCATATAAATATGCGGATCAGACAGATTACAATCCAAAAAATCAAAGAAAACTTTTACTTCACAAAGGTGAGATAAAAAAACTAATAGGTTTAACTTCCCAAAAAGGATTTACATTAATCGCTACAAAAATTTTTGAAAAAAATGGGTATATAAAAGTTGAGCTTGCTCTTGCTAGAGGTAAAAAAGACTACGATAAAAGAAAAAAACTTATTGAAAAACAGCATAAAAAAGAAATTAAAAACTATTAAAAACTTTCTCAGTACCTACTCTAACGTCACAAACACCTTCAAAATTTCCGTCATCCTTTTTATAAATAATTGAAATAGGACCATAAGCTTTGTTAAATTTATTTTCTACCTCAACTTCGTGCCCTTTTTTAAGTAAAATTTTTAAATCTTCATTATTAATTTTTTCGAATCTTAATTTTGATATCGTTTCACTAGAAAAATTTTCTATAACCCATCTGGGTTCTTTAATTATTTTTTCAAAAGAATCTGATTTTCGAATATAAGGCAGTATTGTTTGAATTAATAGTTGAGGTTGGTATCTTCCTCCTCTGGTGCCAGCTATAAATTCTAAATTTCCATTTTTAGACCAAATTGTTGGTGAAAGAGTATGAAGCGGTTTTCTTCCTGGTGTTAAATAATTTGGGTGTTTTGAGTCTAGATTAAATCCACATCCTCTGTTGTGTAGGAAAAATCCAAAACTTCCTACACCTATCCTGCTCCCAATTCCGTGAAAATTAGATTGTATAAGTGATACTCCTAATCCGTCTTTATCAATTGTGTTCATATATGCTGTTCCTCCACCATGTGGTTTAGGAAAATCAAATTTTTCGGAATGATTTGGGTTGAATAGCTTTATTTTTTCTTGTAAGTAATCTATATCAATGCCTTTAAAATCTTTTATATTTTTTCCATAATCGTAAGTAATACTGTCTCGATCTGCGGCAAGAATTCTGTATGTCTCAATAATTTTATGTATATCATCGTTCTCAGTATCTAACATCTCAATTGCTTTCAACGTTGATAAAGTTAGGTAACCCTGAGTATGTGGAGGTGATGTCCAGCCATCAAACCCATAAATATTTGTATGCAGAGGCTTTTTCCATTCAGCTTTATAATTTCTTAAATCATCCAATGATAAAATTCCATTGACACTTGAAGAGATCGATTTTGAAATTTCACTATCATAAAAATATTCAAGGCCATTGGTTTTTAATTGCTCTAGAGTCTTTCCTAATTGAGGACGCCTTATCACCTTACCTTTTTCAAAAGGCTGGTTATCTCTGTAAAACCCATATCCAGATGCCTGTCCGCTGAGTTCCTCTTTATGTATAGTTAGAGAATTATAAAGTTCTTCGTTGATTTCAAAACCCTCGTGACATAAATCTATTCCTAGATCTAAAATTTCCTCTACTTTTAAATTGCCATATTTTTTACTGAGCTCTATCCATCCTGCAACTGCACCTGGAACAGTTACAGATAATGGATGATTTAATGGTATTGACTCCATATTTTGTAAATCATCAGGGTTTGCAAAAGTACCAGCATATCCGGAAGCGTCTAGAAAATCGGGTTCATTTTTTGATGGATCCCAAACTAGCGCAAATAGGTCTCCACCAATACCACAAGTTTCTGGTGCTACGATACCTTGAATAAGATTAGTTGCAATAGCAGCATCAACTGCATTTCCACCTTTGTTATATATTTGAGAAGCAATATCTGTAGATAAATAGTGAGGTGAGACGATTATGTTATTCATAGTGATAATTATAAGTAATTTTTACTATATATTTCCTTTTGAAAGTTACTCGTATAAATTCAACAACTATAAACTTATAAAACAATAAGGAGTGAATTAATGAAAGATATAAATGCACAAGAATATAGCGAATTACTTAATTCCGATTCGCCAGTTGTTATTGATTTTCACGCAACATGGTGTGGTCCATGCAAAGTTTTAAGTCCAATCCTTGAAGAGTTATCAAGTGAAGTTGAGGGAGTCGAGTTTGTTAAGCTTGACGTCGATCAACATCCAGATATTGCTGGAGCCAATGGAGTTATGGGAGTACCAACAGTAGTTATGTTAAAAGGCGGAGAAGTCAAAGAACGTTTTGTTGGTGTACAGCCAAAAGAAGTAATTAAAGAAAAAGTTTCCGCTTTAATCTAAGTTGCTTCGAGTAGTTTTATTTTTACAAGTCTTAACCTTATCTTTACTAATAGGTGCAGGGATTTATATTTACAATTATGTGCAGGTAATCAATTCTGAAATTGAGACTGTGATGTCTGTAATTCAAGATATTCAAGCATTACTTCCAAAACTAAATGCTACTGCAGATGCAGTTTCTTCATTACAATCACAATTTGGAGAAGCATTCAAAACCCTAAGTGATCTGTCATTATTTTTTAATAACTTTCTTGAGTTATTTAGTCAATTACAAGGAAATTCCTAGATATGAATATTAAATTCTATACAACTGACTGGTGTGGTGATTGTGTACGATCTAAAGCTTTACTTAACAAGTTGAATGTAGATTTCGAAGAAATCAATGTAGATATCAACTCAGAAGCAAATGAATACATAACAAAATTACAAAACAACCAGAGAAGAATCCCAACTATTGTATTTGAGGACGATACTTTTCTAGTCGAGCCATCTGATGTTGAATTGGAGTTAAAACTAAAACAATTAAATTACATTTAACCTTTATTGTTAAAACTTTGTTAATTAACCATATGAATTCATACTTCAGATAGAATTACATTTAATTTAATTGGTATTCATGGTTGATAATAGAACGAATGATTTTGAAATATTTATAAATGATATTTTAGATAATACAGGAAAAATTGCTCTGAAATATTTTCGTGATATAAAAGATTTGTCACTCAAAAGAGATATGAGTCAATATAAAGAGGTTATTGGTACAGAAAATATCACTTGGTACATTGATCCTATTGATGGAACTAGGAGCTTTTTAGCTGGTAAACATGATTTTGGTACTTTAATTTCTTTAGTCATTGAAGGTCAGTTAGTTGCAGGAGTTATAGATTGTCCGGCCTTAAGCGAAAGATGGTCTTCATTCCAACCTAACCTTACAAAAGTTAATAACCAGCCAACTATCTGTAAATCTGTTGAAAAATTAGAAGATGCAGTAATGGCCACAACCTCTAGTCATGAATTTGGAATGAAAAAATGGAGAGCTTACCAGTCGCTAGAACAATCTGTAAAAGTAACTACTACTGGTAGTGATTGTTATAACTATGGACTTCTAGCCAGTGGTCATATAGATATTGTTGCTGAGCGATTATCTTTTCCACATGATTATTTGCCACTAATTAAAATTGTTGAGGGCGCTGGTGGTATCATGACAGATTGGGAGGGTAAAAAATTAAATTTTGATCAAAGCAATGTTTATGTACTTGCATCTGCATCAAAGCAAATCCACGAACAGGCATTATCAGCTTTGACATATCTAAATCTGCATCAAAAGATGAAGACTTAGCTAATCATATAAAAGATAGTGAAATTGTAGTAATACGGAGTGCTACGAAATTAACAAAAGAAGTTTTAGTTAAAGCAGAACAACTAAAAATAATAGCTAGGTGTGGTGTTGGGATAGATAATGTTGATTTAGATTTTGCAAAATCTAAAAACATTTTTGTTACTAATGCTCCCTCAGCTAATTTAATATCTGTTGTTGAGTTAACAGTTGCTTTAATAATTAGTGCATCTAGAAAATTAAGTCTTGCTGATTCGCATCTTAAGAAAGGTGAATGGAACAGATCTGAATTTCTAGGCTATGAACTTTATGGAAAAACACTAGGAATAGTTGGCTTTGGTAAAGCTGGTCGTTTAGTCGCAGATAGAATGAAAAGTTTTGGTATGTCAATTGTATTTTATGATCCATATGTTATGGATTGGAATGGTTCAGAAGAAAGTGTCGAGCTTGATTACTTACTAAGAACTGCAGACGTAGTTTCAATTCATGTAATTAAGACTAAAGATACAGAAAATTTGATTTCTAAGGATATGCTAGATTTACTCAAACCCAGTTCAATAATTGTAAATACTTCAAGAGGTGGTGTTTTGGACGAAGATTATTTATTTGAACTCTTAGAATCAGAGAAAATATTTGGAGCTGGGTTGGATGTATATTCAAATGAACCACCAGACAATGTAGAACGATATAATAGTTTAAATCTAGTTACCACTCCACACATCGGTGCATCTACAAATGAAGCTCAACTTAAAGCGGGTTTAGAAACTATTGAAAATATAAAAAAAATATTAGCTGGGGATGAATCTGTAGCTCTTTAAATTTTAAAAAACTGTTGTAATAAAAACAAAACAACACGATAATGAAATAACAATTTAGTTATTTAGGCTGGCACCAATAAATTTAACTAATCATCAAAATTGGCTTTTATAATTTCGTAAATTGGCCAACCATATGGAACACATCCATCAGTACCTTTACTTTGTTGCATCATTACTGGTGCAATAGCACCTTCTTTAGGACAACTTGTGTGCCCCCAGCCTAAAATATGGCCAGTTTCATGATTGATAAGATACAATCTGTAAGTTTCTAAATCTCTTAAAAAATCCCTAGCACCATTTTTCCATCTAAAGTCATTGATAACTATTTCTCTTTCATTTCTACATGAATATATCCCATTTGTTTGCAAGGGGTAACAAAGTTCGTCAGTAGTTTCAGGAGAAGCAAATATATATACGAAATCACTATCTTCAACATTTGTGTGATAGAAGCCTTTATCAGTTATATTTATCCAGCCTTTTTCATGATTCAATATCAAATCTAATAACTTTTTTATGCACTCAGGATCGATATTTAAAGAAGATTCAACCTTTATTCCAAAATTAAACTTTTTGTCATTTCTTGTATTTATAGTTTCAACTTCAATAAGTTCAGGATTCTCTATAGGATCTTCTAAATTCTCTAGATAACAACCGTTTTTCAGATCTTCTGTTTCCAACTCTTTAGATTTTGTAACTGATTCGTCCGATAAAAATATAGATGTAATATTTTCATCTTGATTTTCTTTGATTCTTATTACTTCCTCAACTTCTTTTAATTGTGAGGTAAAGAAATTTACTTTCTCATTAATTGTTAAAGTTGAAATAATATACAAAAATGTATCTTCATCTATATTGGCATAATTATTTTTAAAATAATTCAAAGAGTATTCATAATGTTCAAGATAAGCATCTCTTTTACTATTGATAATTTTTAATGAATTTTCCCATTCTGAAAGACACTCTCTTGTTAAGCTGAACCAATTTCCTG
>LUMS01001400.1_pt1 | contig 12375 bp, 15 predicted proteins | sample 729711 | NCBI WGS metagenome assembly LUMS01 (sample SAMN03860298, study PRJNA289734) | marine metagenome | biome: seawater column; feature: ocean; material: water; isolation source: Red Sea water column Station 192 - depth 25m | place: Saudi Arabia: Red Sea | collected 2011-10-15 | depth 25 m | reverse complement strand
GGTACCATAGCAATTTTACCAGTTAATTCAGAGGATATTACAATTACAAATATCGAATAATGATAAAAAAAATATCTCTTTCAGTTTTTTTTATTCTTATTCTTGCTTTAATCCTATGGACATACAAACTTCAAATATTTCTTTGGTCACTGCCAACTATATTTGAGTTCACAAGACCAGTTGCTGAAAACCGTGAGGTCATTTGGCCAGACGGTCCATCAGAAAGAGATCCTGCCTTAGCTAATAAACCAAACATAATTTTAATACTTGCTGATGATTTGGGCTTCAATGATGTATCACTTTATAATGGCGGTGCTGGAGATGGCAGTTTAATGACACCAAACATGGATCGTATTGGTTTAGAAGGTATAAAATTTAATAATGGTTATGCGGCAAGTGCAAGCTGCTCTCCTTCACGTGCTTCAATTATGACTGGTCGCTATTCAACAAGATTTGGATTTGAATTTACCCCTGCATTTAAATCACTCATTACTATTACAAAATGGGGTGAAGAATTAAACGATACGGGTTTTCCTATAATTTTTGATGATGAAGCTGAACTTACTGCTTTGGATAATGACGGTAATATTGGATACCCAGGAATGCCATCTAGTGAAATAACTATTCCAGAAGTACTAAAAAATGAAGGATATTACACTGCAATAATTGGAAAGTGGCATCTAGGAACTGCTCCAAGTTACGGTCCAACTGATCAGGGGTTTGACGACAGCCTTCAACTAATGGGCGGACTTTATCTTCCAGAGAATCATCCAGATGTTGTAAATGCTAGAACTGGGGAAATTATTGACGAGATGGTTTGGGCCAGTACTCAATACGCTGCACGAAATAATAAGAGTGAACCATTTGAACCTCGTGGATATATTACTGACTACTACACAGATGAAGCAATCAAAGTTATTGAAAAAAATAAGAACAGGCCCTTCTTTTTATACCTATCTCACTTTGCGCCTCATAATCCACTTCAAGCTCTTAGAGACGACTATGATCATTTTCACCATATCGAGGGTGAATTCAGTGAAGAATTAAAAGTATATTCTGGAATGTTAAAAGCTCTTGATAGAAGTGTTGGCAGAATATTAGATACACTTGAAAAGAATAATCTAACAGATAATACACTAATTGTATTAACCAGCGATAATGGTGGAGCTAATTACATTCATTTATCTGATATCAATAAACCTTATCGTGGATGGAAACTAACGCATTTCGAAGGTGGTTTGCATGTCCCTTTTATGGCTAAGTGGCCAAATAAAATTAAACCAGGAATAGAATTTAACGCCCCTATTCACGCAAATGATATTTTACCAACATTTGCTGCTGCAGCTGGAGCAGAATTACCAGATGATAGAATTATTGACGGAGTAAACTTATTGCCCTTTTTACAAAATCACAATTCAGAAATGCCGCATGAAACACTATATTGGCTACAAGGTCGCCTTCAAACTGTTCTTCACGAAAATTGGAAGCTCATTACTGATCACCGAACTGGTAAAGACTGGTTGTTTAATGTTGAAAGTGACCCCTATGAGAGAATTAATCTTGCAAGCGAAATGACTTTAAAAGTTGAAGAGCTTAAAAGACTATTAAATGATCATAAAAAGGTTCAACCTCCTCCACTATATGATAACACAATGTCTGTTCCTATATTAATTGATAAACACAATGGGTATGCATTTCAAGATGGCGATGAGTTCACTTATTGGGATAATTAAATAGTAATTTTTTTATATGAGTGCAACAAATTCACTTCTAAGATTTTGGGAAGAACAAATGGGAACGTCACACCGCTCAAGTAAGCACTTTTTCAGAAAGACCCCATCTCATTATCATATGATGCTCCTTGTAATGTCAGCCCATCAAAATAAAGAAAAGCTATGTGTTGAAGAATTAAAGACAAAACTCTTCCACACATCTCGGCCTAAGTCATCTATGATGATTAATGAGGCTTGTGACAGAGGTTTCATACATTTAGAGAAAACAGAGAACGATAAAAGACGAAAAACAGTAAAACCAAGCTCTGAATTGATAAAAGAATTTAAGAATTATCTTAATTCAATGAAAAATATCAATTGGAAGTCTGAATAATAATTTCAAGAAAAAATTTTTTCAAAAAAATTAGACATCTCTCGCCATGAGTGCTGATCCGCATGCGCATCGTAGAATAATCCTGAGTTTCGATCATTAGCTTCAGGATTTGTAAAAGCATGTCCAACATTGCCGTAAGCATGAATTTGCCAATTTGCTTTTTTTGAATTTAATTCATCAGCTAAATCAATCATATTTTGTGGAGTGGCCATGGGATCATCGTACCCATGTAGAATTAAAATCGATGAGTCAATTTTTATTGATCCTTTTAATTGCTTTCCTGAACTTGCCGTTGGTGCGTCATATAATCCATGAAAACTTACAACCCCTTTAACATCTTCACCTGCCCTAGCCAAATCAAGTGCACATTTTCCTCCAAAACAAAATCCAATTGCTCCGGTTTTGTTTTCATCAACTTTATCAAAATTCTTGAGGGTTTCAAAAGCATGGATCATTCTTTGTTGAAGCAATACTCGGTCAGAATTAAATTCATTCATCAACTCCATTGACTCTTGGGGGTTTGAACCTCTTCTTCCCTGTCCATATAAATCCATAGCAAATGCAAAGTACCCAAGCTCAGCAAGTTGTTCTGATTTCTTAATATCAAAATCAGAATGGCCTCCATAAGCATGACATACGAGAACTCCTGGTCTTGGTGTATCAAAACTATCTTCATAACTTATTGAACCTTCAAATTGCACACTAGAATTTGCAGAACCATAAACTAGTTTTTCTGTTTTGATCATACTTATAGAATACCCTCATATGAGTTAATGTAAAGTTGCTTCATTTCATCAAGACTTATATCACGTGGGTTTGGTCCAGTGGATGGATCTTTCAAGGCCATTTCACTGAGTAGTTCAAAATCAAATTCTTGATTAAGCTCCTTCAGTGTATGGGGGATAGCGAGTTCATCTCTAAGCTTCAATATCCACGACATAAAACCATCAAATGAAGAATTTTCTAATTCTAAGTATTTTGTTAAAAGTTGTATCCTCTGACTTATAATCGGTTCATTAAACTTAAGTACATATGGCATAAATATCGCATTTGAGAGACCGTGATGAATATCATTAACTGCATTTATAGGATGTGAAAGAGAATGTATTGCTCCTAGTCCTTTTTGAAATGCAGTTGATCCCATTGATGATGTTACTAACATTTTTGATCTTGCAAAGATATCATCAGGATTTTTATAGGCACTTAGAAGACTATCTTTCACGTTCTTTATCCCTTCTAGTGCAATACCATCTGCCATAGGATGAAAACCTCTAGCACAGTATGCCTCTAAACAATGAGCTAATGCATCCATACCTGTTGCAGCTGTGAGATGAGGTGGAAGAGACAAAGTTAGATTTGTTGGTATCGCAATTACTTTTGGAAGTTGATCTGTAATTGCCCTTGTCCAATTATCCCCAATATCTTCGAAAAACCAAAGGTTTTCCTTTTGTTTTGTCATAAAGGCAATTGCTTTACCAGCATCAAGAGAACTTCCTCCACCAATCGCAATTACACCATCGTTATTGTTAGACAAATAGTGTTCGACACCGTCCATTACGTTCTTGCCAGTTGGATTTCCTTTTATATTTGAAAAAATTGAGTGTTTGATTTTATTATTTTTAATTAATTCAATAATTTTTATAAAGTTTTTATTAGAGGTAAATTCTGGATCGGTAACAACTAAAGGATTTTGCATACCTTGAGCTTCTAAGGCATTTGGGATCTCTAGGGAACGGCCTAAACCAAACCATATTGGGGTAGGATAATTCCAGCTAACATTATCAATATCACTCATACTTTTCTATAGCGTTGGCGGTGTAGTTTTTTTTGTAGTACCAAAAGCATAAAAACTTATAGCAATAATAATTACCAAGCCACCCATCAAAGTTATGTTTGAGGGAACTTCGTTTACTCCAAATAAAGGTATCCAACACCAAATTACTCCTCCCACAACTTCTGTTAAAGAAAGTAACATAAATTCTGCTGCAGGCAGATAGCGCGCACCTAAACTTAAAAGTATAAGTCCAATCCCAACTAAAGTTCCATGTAGCATACTTAATAAAATATTTTGTAACGGCATTGAGTAACTGTCAGCAAATAAAACAATCATAATCATTGAAAAAAGTGAGCAGGCAATTCCAGCAATAATGATTGTCGTAAATTTAGGTGTGTCTGGTTGCCATCTGAGCGTTGTTGCAAATATTGCAAATCCAATAGAACAGAATAAACCAAATACCCAACCTAAAAAGGTTCCTGCATACCAGTCATTATAAGCCATTAGAAAGATTCCAAACAAAGATACAAAACACGCTATCGCAGTTGTGATGGTTGTGTGCCAATCATAAATAATGTGGTAGCCGCAGAGGTATAAGTCATTCCAAAAATAAAAAATATAAAAGCTGCAGCAAGACCAATACCGCCCAATAAACCAGATGATCCAACTCTATTAAAATTATGATAGAAAGATATTCCTTCGTTATAAATCAAATATATCAACAAAATTGTTGCTACAACTATACCTCTATAAAAAAGGTAATGCCATTGATAGACCTGAGCATCTACCATATACCTAACAGTAGGAGCTCCAAAACTCCATATCAAACCAGCAGATAGTGCCAGTATAAAACCTATTAAATATGTTTTGTTATTCTGCTCTGTCATATAATCTACTGCAGAATATATAAATAATAGCCTTATGACACTATAAATGACCACAGAAAATGAGATAACAGCATTGGGTGAGTTTAATAAAAAGTTCGAAAACACTTACGAATTATTCAAGAAAAACTTAGAAAATGATGAGGAGGTGGGTGCATCATTTGCCGTTTATCAAAATGGAGAAGTTTTGGTGAACCTTTATGGCGGCTATCGGGATCGTGATAAAAAAAACAAGTGGGACCAAAATACAATAGTAAATATCCACTCAACCAGTAAGGGTATTGTTGCGATGATTGTTGCTAAATTGATTGATGAAAACAAACTAGATTTAGAGAAAAATGTTGCTGATTACTGGCCTGAATTTGCGAACGGCGGAAAAGAAAGTATAAAAGTAAAAACATTACTCTCGCATCAAGCAGGGATGTATGGATGGAGACAGCCTATAGATGAAACCGATTTTTACAAATGGGACTATGTAGTTGATCTGCTAGCAAATCAAGAACCATATCACAAAGCTGATGAAAAAATATGTTATCATCCAAAGACGATCGGTTTTTTAGTTGGTGAATTAATTAAACGAGTGACCAATAAATCAGTCGGTAAGAACTTGGAGGAGTTACTGAATAGTCCTCTTGAAACCAAATGTTTTATAGGTACACCTTCAGCATATCATGACAATATTGCTGAGCTAATTAGCTCTGAAAGCCTAAGGAAAGCTTTTAGTGATCCTACAAATGTAGATGAGTATCTAATTACTGCGTTTCTTAATCCTGCAAACAGAACAAAAACAGCAAACACAGCTGAATGGCGACTTGCAGAAATTCCAGCTATGAACTGTCACTCTAATTCAAAATCACTTGCAAAAATTTATGATTTTTTCTTATCGCATTTATCAAATAAATTTATTTCATCAAATACCTTTGAAACCCTTACTACAGTTGCTGTAAGTGGAGACGATCATGTAATGAAGTCACCTATGCAGTGGTCACATGCAGGTTATAGTGTCGGTGGTGGAAAATTATTTGGTAAAAGCAGTAAAGCATTTGGTCATACTGGATGGGGCGGTTCTATGGCATTTGGGGATCCTGAAAATGGAATTAGCTGCGCATACACAATGAATTTATTAACTGGATCCATGCTCGGTGATCAAAGAGCACTTAAATTAGTTGAAACAATATATGATGCCCTATGAAACTAAGTTTTAGATCAAAATTGTTTTACGGTGGTGGTGATTTTGCCATTAATATAATGTGGCAACTGACTGTCTTCTACTTACTATTTTTTTATACAGATATTTTTGGATTATCGCCTGCAAACGCTGGCTTAGTTTTCTTTTTAGCGAAAATCTGGGACGCATTTACTGACCCGATTATGGGGTTCATTGCAGATAATACTTCGACCAGATGGGGGAAATTCAGACCTTATATTTTGTTTGGATCAGTACCTGCGCTAATAATGATTATTCTATGTTTTACCTCACCTGATTTGTCACAAACAGGTAAATTTTACTGGGCACTTTTCACATACATCACATTCACCACTTTATATACAATCATTGCTATTCCAGTTGGATCGCTCATTCCGGCGATGACTCAAGACAGAGATGAAAGAACATCGCTCGCATCATTTAGATATTTAGGAGCCAGCTCTGGATCAATTGCTGTTGCAGTTCTAACATTGCCTCTAGTTGGCCTTTTTAGCTCACCACAGTTCGGATTTCCAATTGTAGTGGGTTGTTTGGCAGTCCTTGGAGCTATTTTTGCATTTCTGTGTTTTTTTAATACTAAAGAAGTTTATTCAAAGCCATATGAAGAAACCATTGGTATAAAAAAAGTTACTAAAATGGTATTTAACAATTATCCATTACATTTCGTAATATTGGCACTTTTAACAACTTGGGTTGCAAATAATATCAAGCAACTAACAGTTGTCTATTTTGTAAAATATAATCTTCAATTAGAGGCTTACTTTAGTCCAATTTTGCTTGGAGTAATTTTACAAATTATGTTTGGTGCATATTTAGTTAACTTAATAAAACATAGGTTTGAAAAAAAGACTTTATTCATGATTGGAACATTTCTTTACGTAATCACAGATTTAATAATCTATTATATTACTGGGTATGAAAACTTTTGGTTATTAGCTTTTATTGCAACCTTTGGCTTCATTGGTTTCGGTATGGCAGGTGTCATGGCCTGGTCAATGATAGCTGATACAATCGAGTATGGTGAATGGAAATCTGGATTTCGTGCTGAAGGAGTCTTAAACGCAGCTCACGTATTTGTTTTTAAATTAAGTGTTGGTTTTAGTGCATGGCTTGCTGGAGTAATTCTTGAAAGCACAGACTATGTGGCAAATGCAATAGATCAAAGTCCAGAAACATTGAATGGTCTATTTATTATGGGGTATATTTTTCCAGCCGTTGCCGGAACTATAGCAATAATAGTTACGTACTTTAATAAGTACGATAGTAACTTTTATGAAAGAATATTTTCTGAATTAAAACAAAGACAAAGTTAAGTTATGAACACAGTCTCGATTGGTGAGGGCTTTGGCAGAGTTAACCTCATTGGAGAGCATTTAGACTATAATGGTGGACATGTTTTACCGTTACAAATCAAGAACTCAATTATCTGTGAGATCGTTGAAAATAAAAATAGTGAATCTATTTCGATAGTTTCAGATAAATATAAGGACTCTTTAATTGTGATTTAATTAATTTGGCATTTGAGGTTGAAAATGATTTTGTTGGTGTGGGCGGTGGAGTTATGGATCAATTTGTATCGGTCTTAGGAAATCATTATGAAGCTCTTTTTCTTGATACCTTTAATAAAAATTATGAATTGATACCAATTTTTCAGGATTATCAATTTCTAATAATTGACAGCAACACACAAAGGATTTTATCAGATAGTGAGTTTAACAAAAAAAAAGAATTATGTCTCAATGCTGCAAAAAAAATGAAAATTCAAAACCTCTGTGCAAAAACAAAAATTGATGAAAATGATATTCAATTACTTTCAGATGAAGAGCTTAATGTTAGTAAACATGTAATTGAGGAAAATTTGAGAGTTGTAAAAGCAGCTCAATTTTTAAAAGATAATAAAGCTGAAGAATTTGGAAAATTAATGACAGAAAGTCATATTTCTTTATCACGACACTATAGAGTTTCAACTGATAATTTAAATAAGTTGGTTGATCTATCTAATTCCTTTGGCGCTTTAGGATCTAAACTCACTGGAGCTGGTTTTGGTGGGGCAATCGTAACTTTAGTAAAGAAGGAAATAATACAAACTCAGATTTTTGGCTGCTTGAAAATACAAAAAATACCACATTTGCTGAACCGTCAGGAATTGCTTGTGATCAATTGAATAGATATGAGGAAGATATTAAGCTTATGTCATCTCACGCAATACAGTCCTATAGACTATCTATTGAATGGGCTCGTATCGAAGAGTCCGAGGGAGAATTTTCAAATGAAGCAATTGATCATTACAAAAAAGTTTTGGATTGTTGTCATGAAAATAATCTTCAAACGTGCGTCACATTCCAACACTTCACTTCCCCACTTTGGTTTACAGCTAAAGGAGGTTGGGAAAAAAAGGAAAACGCAGATTTATATGTTAAATATGCTGAATTTGTAACAAAAGAGCTGGGTGACCGTATAGATACGGTTTGTACAATAAATGAGGCAAATCTAACTGCATGTTTTGCACACACATTTCCTAGCTACCCTGAACAAGGAATGAAAACTATCATGCCATTTGTTGAAGATGCTGCTAAATCATGCGGGTCAACTCTAGATAATTTTGGCCCTTTTCTATTTGGCCATCCCTATAAAATACGTGACTGTATGATGGCTGCGCACGTAAAAGCGTTTCCAGTTATCAAAGGTCTACTTACAAAAAATAAGCCTGTTGGTATCATGAAACCTAACGTCAATGATGAAAATATGCTTGTTATGGGATATGAATATTATCCCGAGTCATTAGAAAATGTATTGAGGTATGTTGCTCCAAAAATAAATTGCCCAATGATTGTGACTGAAAATGGGATTGGTACAGATGATGATAATCAAAGAATAAAATATATCACTACAGCATTAAAAGGACTTCAAAGCTGTTTAGATGACGGTTTAGATATTCGAGGTTATTACTATTGGTCATTTCTGGACAACTTTGAATGGATATATGGCTACAAACCGCGTTTTGGTTTAATCGAGGTGAATAGAGATACTTTAGAGAGAAAAAGCAAAGAAAGTCTAAAATTTTACGAGCAAGTTATCAGAAACTCTCAATCCTAAATTTCGTTACTCTCTGCTTGAGTAAGATAACAACCATTAATCAGCCATTCACCGTCTTCTTGTTGCTGCATTGAGTAAATTGCAGTTACGAATTCACCTTCAGGATCAACTAAATATACTTCTAGGGAAGGTACTCCATCTCTAAGTGATATCTTGCCAAAGTTCACACTTTTGGGACGATAAACGGCCTGGTACTGACCTACAACCATTTCACCAAACGCTTTTGGACTTGGGAATATTTTCTTAATAATTGGCGATGCGAAAGAATAAGCTTTTTCGAAATCATCATTTTGAAATGCTTGCAGCTGCTGACTTACAACAGAAATAATCTCTTGTTCGTCCTCATCAGTAAGTGAAAATGCAGATGTGCTTATTAAAAAAACAACTAAAAATGGAAGTACTAATCCTTTGACAATCTTAGTCGTCAACATCGGCGAATATTTTAAGCTTTCTTGCTTTTAATATAAGAACAGCTATGGCAATCAATAAAATGGCACCACCCTCGTAAAGCAACATGCTTGGATCCATAGTTTTGCCCTGTAAGATTATTAAACGTGCAACAGCAGTAATAGCAATAAACAGCGGTATACTTATTCTAATTCTATTTAGTGTCCAATATTCTCTAATCATTTGTATAACTTCGAGATAAATAAATAACAAAAGTAAGTCTGCAAGTTCAACGAGGTTTTTTTCATACATTGCATATATTTCATAGCCAATAGCTATAACTGTAGCAAAAATAATTATTACCAGAGCTATTTTTTCAATGTATTTAATTGTATCTATCATAAAATCTCAAAAAGACCTGCTGCTCCCATTCCGCCACCAACGCACATTGTTACAACACCGTATTTAGCGTTTCGTCTCTTACCTTCGATTAAAATGTGTCCTGTCATTCTAGAGCCGGTCATACCATATGGATGTCCAATAGAAATTGATCCTCCGTTCACATTTAATTTCTCATTATCAATTCCTAGCTTATCTCTACAGTATAAAACTTGAACTGCAAATGCTTCGTTCAGTTCCCATATATCGATATCATCTATCTTTAATCCGTGTTGCTCTAGGAGTTTTGGTACAGCAAATACTGGTCCTATACCCATCTCATCGGGCTCACAAGCTGCAACAGAAAGTCCTCTAAAAATTCCCATAGGTTCAATATTTCTTTTTTCTGCTTCTTTAAGATCCATTAACAAACATGAAGATGCTCCATCTGACAGCTGACTAGCATTGCCCGCAGTAATATATTTATCAGGTCCCATGACTGGCATTAAACCAGCAAGGCTCTCAAGTGTAGTTTGTGGTCGATTACACTCATCTTTATCAACTGTTACTTCTTGTTCTGTAACTTCCTTTGTTTCTTTGTTCATTACATCCATTTTTGTCGTTAAAGGAACAATCTCGTCTTTAAATTTTCCTGCAGTTTGAGCTGCAGCTGTTCGTTGTTGACTTTGTAGTGAATATTCGTCTTGGTATTCTCTGCTTACTTTGTATCGATCTGCTACAACATCAGCAGTATTAATCATAGGCATCCATAATGCAGGACAAATTTTTTGAAGTTCAGGCTCAATAAGGTGTTTCATGTTCATGTTTTGCTGAGTCATTGATATTGACTCTACTCCCCCACCTATAGCTACTTTAATTCCATCAACAATAATTCTTTGAGCAGCTACCGCTATTGATTGCAAACCTGATGAACAAAAACGATTTATTGTAGTACCTGGCACAGTTACGGGGCATCCTCCTGCAATTGCAACATTTCTTCCAATATTATGACCTGTTGCTCCCTCTGGTTGTCCACATCCAAAAATTACATCTTCTACTTCACCAGCTTCAACTCCTGCTCTTTCAATAGCATGTTTAACAGTATGGCCACCCATTGTAATGCCGTGAGTTTTGTTAAATCCACCTCTCATAGCTTTTGCTAATCCAGTTCTTGCAGTTGAAATTATTGCAGCTTCTCTCATACTATATTGTCCTTATAAATATTTAGAAAACCGTAAGATAGACTTTTTATATAAAAAAAAAAGTTTAATTTTATTTAAAAATACATCAAAAATACCCTTAATTTTGGCAAATATTTTTCTTTATTCTGCTTGACCATATCCGAATTGAAGTCTAGAAAGTCGCATTCTTTGAATTAGGGAGATTCTCTATGGTCATGTTAAAGACAGAAGTATCAGCACCAAGCTGGGTACCAGAAGGATACAAAAAACTTGGATGGCATGCTGGCTTTGATGTCTTAATTGGACCAATGTATTTTAAAAAAGAAGAGAATAACCAATATAAATTCATTACTAAAATTTTGGATAAGCATCTCAATGCTCATGGTATTGCACATGGTGGCTACTCTATGTCATTAGCAGATATTTTCTTAGGATCTATGGTATTTGCTGCGTGTGGAAAAAAACCTTGCAGTACTATTTCACTGAATTGTAACTTTGTAAGTCCAGGTCTTCAGGATGATATTGTAGAATGTGATGCTAAGGTTACAAGAACTACGAAATCACTCGTCTTTATTGAGGGTAATTTGATCTCACAAGATAAAATTATTTTATCTGCCTCAGGTATTTGGAAAATATTAAATCAATAATAATTCATAAATCGATCAAGGCTGATATAAGTTTTCATATCATTAATCTTATTTGTTTTAAGTAGTCTTCTTACTTCTTGGACTGAATATATTTTTGTCTCTAGAACCTCATCTTCGTCAAAATTTGTCTCACTCTTCTTATAGCAATGAGTTAGATAGCAGTGCACTAAGCAAGTGTTATATGCTGGGGTTGAAAAGTATTTGCCTATCATTTTCCAATTTTTTCCATGATAACCGGTTTCTTCAATTAATTCTCTTTTAGCGCAACTTAATGGCCTTTCTCCTGGGTCAATAGTCCCTGCTGGGACTTCAAGCATAATTTGATCTGATCCGTATCGATATTGTTTGAGCAAAACTATAAATTTCTTATCAATTATTGGAACAATACAAGTTATACCATTGTGTACAATAAGATCCCTAATAGTTTTGTTTCCATTTACCCATTTAACTTCATCAAAATGTAAATCAAAAACATTCGCTTTAATTTTTTTCTTGGTTTTAATAAATTTTGCTTTTCTTAGAGTCATTTTTGAAAATCTCTCATATTAATAAATTCGACTTTTGAATGATGCTGTTCAATCAGGTTTATCAGGTCATTCGGAGCTATTGACACTGTTGACGTGTTGATTAAAGGATGAAAATTCACAATTTCATACTCCATAAACTCTTGATCGAAGAAAAATTTAACTTTTTTTTCTTTATCGTTCAATAATCC
>LUMS01000430.1_pt1 | contig 12436 bp, 11 predicted proteins | sample 729711 | NCBI WGS metagenome assembly LUMS01 (sample SAMN03860298, study PRJNA289734) | marine metagenome | biome: seawater column; feature: ocean; material: water; isolation source: Red Sea water column Station 192 - depth 25m | place: Saudi Arabia: Red Sea | collected 2011-10-15 | depth 25 m | reverse complement strand
CTAATTTAGCCGTGACCTGAGTCTTGTCCCCAGAAGAGGTGAATCTGGGGGCCCTGATGAAAACCCCTGGGAATTCACGCCCTAGAGCCAAGGCCTCTATGGTGGACTGGAATGAGTCGGCTTGGGTTCCAAAGCCGTTCCTCTCGATCTTGGCATCGACAAGAGGATCGCCCCCGTCACCTGGCTCGACCAATAGGATGGCACCAGCACACGTCCCCAGTACTGGCCTTTCGGTGTCGGCCCTTATCCAATCGAAGACAGCTGGAAGGAGGGAGGACACAGGGTCATTACCTGTCAGCCTCATGGTTGTTGACTCTCCTCCGGGCATCACAATCGCATGGGGTTCAGAGGAATCCAGGTCTGATGATTTCCTCAACTCGTATATCTCGATATCTATCCCTGTCTCGCTGGAAGCCCGCTCAAGAGCCGCAATATGCGAGTGACGAGCGCCCTGGAGCATCACTAGGCCGATACGGAGCACGATTCGGCGGCAGGACAACGAGAAATGAACCCTATTGCTCCTCCGATGGCCTGAAAGACCGCCCGTGGCCCGGTGCTGGTATGGGGCCATCGGGTCGCATCCACAACTTCGGCGCGGGTCCTGCCGTTCTCCCACTCGAGGTCGTAGAGGAGGTTGCTGAAACACTCCCTAACCTAGGCGGAAGCGGATTCGGACTGATGGAGGTGTCACACAGGAGCCAGACCTTCCAGGATGTGATAGACTCGGCCATGTCCAGGCTTAGGGGGTTGATTGCCATCCCCGATGATTACGAGGTCCTTTTCCTCCAAGGAGGGGCCTCGACCCAGTTCTACATGAGTGCACTGAACCTGATGAGCGAGGGCGGGATGGCTGACTACCTGGTGACAGGTATCTGGTCGAAGAAGGCACTGGTGGAGGCCAATAGGATCGGGGACGCGAGTGCCGTTTGGGACGATTCGGACAGTGGTTTCAGGAGCGTACCTAGTGACGGCGATTATTCCGTGAGGGACGGGGCTGAGTACCTTCACTACACATCCAACAACACGCTATTCGGGACTCAGTTCCACCACCTCCCCGATAGTGGCGGCAAGCCCAGGGTAGTTGACGCCAGCTCGGACATCTGCGGTGCCAAGATCGACGTTTCGGAGCACGATCTGATCTACGCTGGTGCCCAGAAGAACCTCGGCCCGAGCGGAGTGACCGTGGTAATCCTCTCACCCTGGGCGTCTAGCAGGCGCAAGGAAGGGCTGCCCACGATGCTGGACTATCAGACGCACATCTCGAAGGGATCGATGTTCAACACCCCCAACACGTTCGGGATTTTCGTCCTGGACAGGGTACTGGCCTGGGTCGAGAGGAACGGAGGGCTTGAGGGTGCCATAGGGAGGAACAGCGAGAAGTCAGGAGTTCTGTACGACATACTCGACTCCAGCGACTTCTGGAGGCCGCATGCCGACTCCGGCTGCAGGTCGATGATGAACGTGACATGGAGGCTGGCTGATGAGAGCCTAGAGCAGGTCTTCCTAGAGGAGGCCGGAGACAGCGGGATGGGCGGCCTGAAGGGCCACCGTAGCGTCGGGGGAATCAGGGCCAGCCTGTACAACGGATGCCCCATCGAGAGCGTGGAAGCCCTCGCATCCTTCATGACGGGCTTCGAGAGTCGCCACGGATGAGTGGGACGATGGAAGCGAGGGGGATCCTCGAACTGGTTGACCTGACCCTGTTGGACAGGAGCGCGTCCGAGGAGGATATTGCGAGTGTCTGCAGAGTCGCGAACGAACAGGGCACGGCTGCCGTCTGCGTCTTCCCCGAACACGCACAATCAGTCAGGAGGCATCTGGAAGAGGGGATCTCCGTGGCAGTTGTGGCGGGGGGTTTTCCCGAGGGGGACGAATCCCCGGAGGACATCTCCTTGGCCATATCAGAGGCCGTCTCATGCGGTGCTGACGAGATTGACTGCGTGCTGGAGCCCAGAGACTCGGGGGACTTCCCCGGGCAGGAGGAGTTGGCCAAGCTGATAGCGATGCGCGAAGCCTCCTCCGGACTTGTCCTCAAGGTGATTGTCGAGACGCCGATGCTTGGAGATAGGCAGATCAGGGCAGTCGCAAGGATGGCGCCCCTGCTCGGACGAGCATGCCGAGATACTGGCGGACGAGGTGAGCAGGCACTGCCTCTCGTTCGAGGGTGCCCCTGGCATCAAGCTGTCAGGAGGCATCTCGAGGAGGGAGGACGCGGAGCGGCTGGTAGGGCTGGTAATGTCGAGGGACGAGTCGATTTCTGGGGCGGGGAGGCTCCGGATAGGGGCATCGTCGCTGGTGGATGACATCGTCGGTGGTGGGCTCGGCAGGAATTGAACCTGCGATCTTCGCCGTGTGAAGGCGACGTCATAACCCCTAGACCACGAGCCCGGCCTTTTCCCCAGCAATCCTCCGCGCATAAGATTGGTGACGGAGGGGCATCATCGCCACGCGGGGGTCATAAGAGGCAAAGGGCTCGGAAACCCGTGGCAGAGGGCTTCGATACGGGGGTTCTGAGAGAGCGGGACACCTGGAAGGCATTCGGCATCGGCATCGTCCTCTTCTGCATCATCGCCTATGCATCGCTGTCCATATTCGGGCTGTCTTCGTCCATCTACGGAGTCTCTGAGGATGCAGAGCAAGTCCCGGAGTTCGAGGTGATGACGATGAACAGGACTGGCATAGACGACTCCGTCCCTCTCGAAGATGGGATGGTGAAACTCTCGGACCTCAGAGGAAGCGTAGTCATCCTCGATTTCACTGCTGTAGACTGCCAAAACTGCCACTACGTGCAGAGCCACATGGAGGACAACCTGGGCTCTTGGCAGTCGCTGAGCTCGGAATACCCCTTAGTGGCACTTTCAATCGGGTCATGGTACCGGTACGAGTCGTTCGAACGCATCAACGACACGTTCGGCGACCCTTCGTCCAGCAAGCACATGCCCTGGCCAGTGGCTAACGGCGCTTCGGACTCGATAATGCTCGAGAATGGAACAAGGGGGGATATCGTCGAGTACTACGCGGCTCAGAACCTCCCCCTCGTGTACGTGATCGACCACGAGGGGTACGTCGTGGCCAAGGAGGGGACGGGAACCCCCCTCGACGGTTGGAGGGCCTTCGACCGGGCAGTTGAGAGGGCGATAGAGGGGGATGCGGAGAGCCTCAGGTTCGGCATCGAGAAGGCCGACAGGTCGTTCTCCGGGGTCTTCGTGATCGGCCTCTTCCTCGGGGTCCTAGTCTACTTCTCGCCGTGCGCCTTCCCCGTTCTGCCGTCCTACATCAGCTACTGCCTCAGCCTCGGGGTCAGGGAGGACGAGCTCCGCGAGGAAGGCAAGTTGGAGGGGGCCGCCCCCAGCCCCTTCGAGGTGGGGGTGTTCGCCGCTCTGGGGCAGCTGACCTTCTTCGGAACGGTGGGGATAGTGATCTTCGGGCTGGACGAGTTCCTGAACCTGTCAGGGGTACTGCATGACATTGCCGTGGGGATCGCGCTCCTCCTGGTCGTGCTGGGGGCCCTGATGCTCTTGGGTTGGACGGCCCACATACTCTCCGGGGTGCAGAGGCTACTGGACAGGCACATGACCACTGAAGAGGACGACAAGTTCACCCCCAGGCGGAACATGTACCTGTGGGGTATCGGCTACAGCGCCGCGTCAGTGGATTGCACCGCAGCAGCGGTCTTCCCGTTCATCGCATGGCTAGCCGTGGTCGGGGAGGGAGCCCTCCTGATGGGCATGGGCGGGCTGATTATCTCGGTCTCGCTACTGATGATCGGAGTCACCTCGATGGTCGGAATGGGGAGGGGGGCGATGGTCGACTCGCTGAGGAGGAACTCCCCCCTTGTCAAGGCAACCGGGTCCTGGATGATGATGTTCGCCGGCATCGGGCTACTTGCCTACCTGACCCAGCCGGATATCGTTGCGGGAATGATCGGCTAGTCCCCCTCGATCGGCTGGAGCATGTGCTCGACCACTGGCCTGACCGAGTCCCATATCCTGTCATGGACCTCTTGCACCGTGTGCCTGGTCGGAATCAGGGTAGCGCCCCTCTCCTTCCCAGCCTCCTGGAACTCGTTCCTGAGGATCTTCTGGTACTGCAGGAAGGACGAGGTGATAGATGAGGAGAGAGCGAGGTCCATGCCTGCTTCGAAGTGGTTCAGCGCCTCCAGGGTCTCCCCGAACATGATTCGATTCAACAGTCGCCGTGGTCCTGCGTGCAGTACGATCAGGGCATCGGGATCGGGGGTATTGGAGTAGAGCGAGTCGATCCAATCCCCGTCCCCGCCCCTCACCTGCTCCCTGATCCTCGGAGTGAGTGTGTACCGATCCGCGATGACCACGAATCCGGCGTCCAGCAGCGGCTCGGCCTCATGCTTGATCTGGTCGTGTAGGTCTGTGGCGTACAGGAGCGACCTGGTTCGCCAGTTCAGCTGGTGGATGTCAGCGGTTCTTGACTTCACTATCTCGCCCATCAGTTCCGAGCGGGCCAGCCCTATGATGTGGGTTGCGATGCCGTGCGCCTTCAGCCTGGCGGAAAGGAGGCGTGTGTGCAGACTCCTTCCTACGTTATCCGGCCCCTCGATTACTATCAGCTTGCCCGCGTGACTCATTTCCCATCACCTTCCGAGTATGTTAGCCAGTCGATGTCGGACTCGCTGAGGTTCTGTGCTAGCCTGTCCGACTGGTCGATGACCTGTACCTCAGAGAGGTCGATGTGCTTGTCGAAGGTCTCCCTGACCCTGGACTGGACCTCCGCCACGGTTCCCTCGGCATCGAGTCGTTCGATCCTGCCCTCTTCCACCAGCCCAGAGTAGATCTCGGACACCCTGCCTTGGAAGATCCTGTAGGACTCGAATGGGTCGGTTGTCCAGCCCATGTCCAACCTTGGCGATGCGATCGAAGCTGACGTCCACTGGGACGTCGAAGTACAGGGTAAGGTCTGGCTCCCTCGCGAATGAGTATGTGTCCTCGATGACCTCCCTGGGGACGTCCCTGGAACCGTCCCTCGCCATGGCCGTGTACTTGTAGCGGTCGCAAATCACTATCCCGCCTATCTCCAAGACCGGTTCTATCTGCTGTGCCCACCTGTCTGCGAAGTCTGCGGCATGTATCATGTGGAATGTGATCGGCAGGAGCCTTCGGGTGTTCTTCCCTATCTTGGTCGCTTGCTTGACGATCTTGCTGGAGTTCCACTCGGTGTGGAAGACTGGCAGTCCCTTGGCCCTCAGCCAGTGGTAGAGCAGCTTTGCCTGCGTGCTCTTCCCGGATCCGTCCATTCCCTCAACGGCAATCAGGATACCCTTCTTCGACATTGGCCCACCATCCCCATAATGCTCTAGGAGCAGGTCATGGGCAAGGCTGGAACCTATTAGGCTGTGGTTTGTGGAAAATAATGGGAGAAACATCAATTGTTGTCCGATTCTTCAGAGTTCCATGGAGTTCTTGGCTCTGGCCTTCGTTGCTGCGTTCCTAGCCGCGGCCCTGACCGTCCCTGCTGGCTTCGGTTTGTCGACAATGCTCACTCCGGTGGTTCTCCTGATGATGGGGCCTCACGAGGCAGTGGCAGTGGTCGCAGTGGTGCATGGGGCGCACAATGCAGGGAAGTTCCTGGCCCTGAGGGAAAGCGTCGACTTCTCCGCTTTCAGGCACTACGGCATCTGGCTCGTGGTGGGTGCGGTCATTGGGGCCGCTCTGCAGAGCAAGGTCCCACAGGACCCCCTCCTCGCCCTGATAGGTGCCTTCCTCATCCTCCTACCCCTGCTGACCCTGAGCGAGTCGTGGACGGGGATTAGGATCCCAGAGGCAAACGACCGGATAGGCGGGTTCGGGTCTGGCTTCATGGGTGGACTTTCCGGGCACCAAGGTGCCTTGAGGGCGATGTTCCTCACTCGTCGTCTTCCGGACAAGATGGCATATGCCGCCACAGCGAGCGTACTCGCGCTCTGCGTGGACCTGTCGAGAGTCCCTGTCTACCTATACTTCCGACCGGAGGAGATAGGAGAGCACCTACAGACCACCTTGCTACTAGTGGTGGCCGCTTTGCTCGGCGTGAGGTCCGGGAAGAGGTGGTTGGAGGCCATGAAGTCAGAATGGATCCACAAGCTGGTGATGGCAGGTATAGTGGGAAGCGGCTTTTTTTACATCTCTGAAGCGATATTTTAGGGGCCCATATTGAATTAGCAAATTCGCTGAGTCCTTGGTTCTAGCCGAACCTTCCGGAGATGTATTGCCCAGTTAGCTCCTGTTTTGGATCTTCGAATATCTGCTTGGTTTCTCCGAATTCAATCAGATCGCCCAGATACAGGAAGGCCGTGTGATCTGAGACCCTAGACGCTTGGCTCATCGAATGTGTCACTATCACTATGGTTAGTTTTGATTTCAGTGTTGAAATTAGTTCCTCGATCTTGGCAGTGGCTATCGGGTCTAGGGCGGATGTTGGCTCATCCATCAAAAGAACCGAGGGGCCAATAGCTAGTGCTCTAGCTATGCAGAGTCTCTGCTGCTGCCCTCCGGATAGAGAGTATGCATCATCATAGAGTCGATCCTTGACCTCATCCCATAGTGCTGCGTCCACTAGGCTCTGCTTGACTGCGGCATCGAGATTGGAGGGTTCATTTTCGCCCTGAATGCGCAATCCGAACGCTACGTTCTCGTAGATGGAGATGGGGAATACATTGGGCTTCTGGAAAACCATAGAGACAGCCCGACGTAGGAGCACAGGATCGATTTCATCGCTCAATATTTGCTTGCCCATCCAAGAAATATCCCCCTCCATGGAAGCACCGATGATTTCGTCATTCATTCTGTTGAATGCCCTCAAGAAAGTGCTTTTTCCGCAACCCGATGGACCAATGAATGCAGTGACTTTCCCTTCAATTAATTCGATAGAGACGTCGTTAATTGCAACCTTGTCCCCATATTTTATTGTCAAATTCTTTACAGATATGTTTCCTCCTTTTTTCATTACCACGACCTCCTAGCCTCTGCCCTGTTACGGACGAACAGGGCCATTGCATTGAGAATTAATAGAAGCATGAGCAGCACTAGGATAGTACTCGCTGCTAAGTCTTGGAAGGATTGCGAAGGATGACGTGTCCAGAAGAATATCTGGATGGGCATGGCCATGAAACCGTCCAAGACTCCAGTTGGCGCCGTCTTAGAGAAAATACTAGCGACGAATAGGATTGGCGCGGTCTCACCTAGTGCCCTAGCGACGGAGAGTATTGCCCCGGTTGCTATTCCGGGGATTGCATTTGGGAGTACATGGTAGCGTACGGCCTGCCATCGTGTAGCACCAACAGCAAGGGCCCCTTCCCTGAATCCCTTGGGGACGGCTAGTAACGCCTCTTCTGATGTTACTACGATCATTGGGAGGACCATCATTGCCAAGGTTAGTGACCCAGTAAGAAGGCTAAGTCCGAAGCCCAGCATCCTGGAGAATACATACAGGCCCACGAGTCCGAAAATTATCGAAGGTACGGCGGCGAGATTCTGAATCGTCCTCCTCAAGAAGAGATTTATCGGGCTCGGTCTCGACATTTCAGTGAGATACACAGCGGCACCTACTCCGGCAGGAAGAGCGAAAACCATCGTCAGTGCAATCAGCCAAATCGAGCCTAGAATAACTGGCCCTATCCCTGCTAGGTGCGCTCGTGACGAGGGGTAGTCCGTTAGGAATGCCAAGTCGATTCCGGGTGCCCCTGCCTTGATCACGCTGTGCAATAGAATTGTCAGGAAGCCCATTCCCAATAGAAGGCTTGATCCAATCAATCGCCGCCATATGACCTCTGATTTCCTCCTCTTCAAATCAGTGCTGTTCGGAGATAGAGGATCAACTGGGGCCCTTCCCGGAATATCGCCATTTGAGAACGAAGAGATGGCGCTTCGAGCCTTTCTGGAGAGATTTCCTAATGACTTGCTGAGTTTCCCTGGCTTCCTACCTAGCCTCTTCTTGGTGGCCCCTATAGCGAGGGTGTTTGCTGTATAAGTCAGAATGAAGAGAGTAGCGCCTACGGCGAAACCTGCGTCTGTTGCAGTTCCAGGTGGAATATCTCCGGTTGCTACCTGCGCTATGTATGCGGTAAGTGTCTGTACTTCCCTTAGGGGGTCCAAATGAAGCGAGGCGACTGAACCGGCGGCCAGAGTAACCGCCATTGTCTCGCCGACGGCCCTCGCGAGGGCCAATAGCACAGAGGCCACGATCCCAGATCTAGCTGCGGGCAAGACTACTCGACTCGCCGTCTCCCAACGCGTTGCTCCCAGAGCTAGGCTCGCCTCTCTCATCTCCCTTGGTATGGCTCGTATAGCATCGTCAGAGATACTAACGATGATTGGTAGAATCATCGCTGCTACTACGATAATGGCGCTAGCCGCATTGAAGTAAGAAGCGTCGAAGTAGGTCCTGATGAAAGGACTGATGACAAGAAGCGCGAAGAACCCATGAACAACTGACGGGATACCGCTTAGTATCTCCACGGCTGGCTTCAGTATCTTCCTTGACCTGTTGCTCGCGAATTCGGACAGGTATAGGGCAGCTGAAACCCCCAATGGAACTGCGATTAGCAGTGCCCCCCCTGCAATTAGGAAGGTCCCGGAGAGTAGTGGCCATATTCCGAATCTTGGATTCCTACCGTTTGGGACCCATTCCCCCCCGCCTATGAAGCCCAAGAATGTGGCTTCCTCGGCCAAGAAGAACTCGATGGTTCCCTCGGCGAGAGTGTAGATGATCAGTGCACTGGCTACTACTGAGAGGGATGCGGAGGCGAAAAGAGAGCCCAACACAAATTTGTGTTTTGGCGAATCGCCCTCTAATGGATTCGCCTCCGTCATCACCTCAATCCTCAGTTTATTCTCGACAGTTGTTCAGATAGAAGGTCTGGATCGACCATTTCCACGCGAACATATCCTACCTCATCTACCACAGACTGGCCCTCATCGGAAAGGCAGAAGGCGATGTAACCCTCAACGACATCCCGGTTGTCTGCATAAGCATCGGTGTACACGTGAAGGGGCCTGGCCATCGGGTAGTCGGCGACGGTCGAAAGTGACGGTTCGACTGGGCCCGAGCCCCCATCCAATGAGACTAATCCTACGCTTCCCGGGTTTTCCTTAACGTATGCAAACCCGAGGTATCCTATTGCGTAGGGGTTATTCTTGATGGCGGTCATTATCACATTGTCATCTGCCGAAGGATGGTAAACGCCGTCCCCGGACTCTAACCTTGTTCCAGCGACCTGCGAGTCCTTGCCCCAATCTTCGATTACCGAATCGAAGAAGAAGTCGAAAGTCCCGCTCGCTTCATCCGGCGCGTAGATTTCTATCAACTCATGAGGTGCTGAAGATTCCATTCCTGGAACCTCGTCCCAGTAAGCAGCTGGGTTGTCGTCAGTGAAAATCGAGTAAAGTTGTGTGAAATTCATCGATGTGGCCCAGTCATTATCTGGGTGAACAATGGTGGCCAGTACGTCGAAGGCCACTACCCACTTAACCGGAAGTACCCCGTTACAAGGAGTGGATGTTGATCCGGTCGATTCGTCTACAGCAGTATCGTCGCAATCATCGAATTTCCCGTAGTCCTTGTTCTTCATTATCCGACTTGCATCGGCCAGATCGGCTTCCCCGTTGAGAAGGGAGTTCAGACCGTGGCTGCTTCCACCGCCGGATACCGATACATCGGCATCCTGGTAGTCCTCTGCCCACACCACGGCAAGTGGCAAAACGGTAGAAGAGCCGGTCTGAACCAGGCTTGGTTTTTCGTCATCTCCTGCACATCCTGCGAGCATGCTGCAGAAAAACAGGGCAATCATTAGGGTTGTCTTCGTCTTTACATTCATCGTAATTCCTCAAACTCCCGTATTGGATATACCAAATGAAAAAAGGCAACGCTATTGCTATAGACGGATAGAAGATATATTGTCTCTATAGTTTAGAATTTATTTAATTCAATTTGCTACTTCTATAGAGTCTCTATGTGCTTGGATATTTAGGAGAACTTCAGCCATGTTTATGGAATAGGCGCACATCCTTCTTAGTGACTCAGAAATTCTATCGAGAAACAACGCGTCTTTGATGTCAATATCGCTGGATCTGAGTTCATCCTCATACTTCTCAAGATCTTTTCTTGCGGAAATCAATTGTGCCTTAGCCTGATGAATCTCGGAAATTCGCCTCTTTCTGAAATTAGAAATTAGTAGTTTTATTGAGGACTGCCAAATGGGGATTGCTGATAGTGGCAAAGTTCCGGTATTGATTCCTTTTGGAGATTCATAATCCCTGGTCAAAGTGCAAATTGCGAATGAGTGGTCGCCCATTCTCTCTAGGGTACGAACCACCTTGCTCAACTCTGATGCTTCCCACCTAGAGGTTCCGAGATTTGACTCAATGCTAGCTGACTCTAAAATCTGGCCAACTTGTCTCTCAAGAAGCAATCTTAGCGCATCCACTTCCCCCTCTCTTTCCTCGGCATCCTCGAGCAACTCCTTGTCCCCGGATGACAGAACATCTACCACATCCCTGACTTGGCTTGAAATGAGAAGGTACATCCTGTTTAGGGTTGAATAAAGGGGCATCTCAGCAGGATTGATGAGGCTGATCATCTCGATAGTATTCTCAAACTCACTGGAAATCTCGATACCTCTCGTCGATCCTATGAACTTTCTAAACACCTTCCGGTGGAACCTAGAGAAACCTTTCTTTGAATGAATTCGAATTAGCTGATTGCCAGAAAGGTAAGCTGCGATTAGGTGATCGAACATCATTTCATCCGGAACGGATGAGAGGTCGACATCTACCTCCCTCCTCTTAGTTACAGTTGATGCCTCGGGAATTACTCGAAGGGTTCCTGAAGGTCTCCATTCTATCCTAATCTGATCCCGTGCATTCAGCCCATGTTCCATGACCCATTTCTTTGGAAGACTTACGATATAGGTCGAACCGCCTGTCAACTGAATTTTTCTAACTTCAGATTTTTCAGGAGCCCCCGCCATGTATCGCGGAAAGAGAATCAGAATATATACTTACATAATCCTTGCAGTACCTCGTTTTGTTTATTTTCTATATAGTTACTATATTCGAAAATTGATATACTGACTATATACCCAATATAGAATATGGAACTCTCAGGAGTTATGTGGCTAGTACTGATTCTGTCATTGATCGTTTGTGCCTATATGGCTTGGAACATAGGGGCAAACGACGTTGCGAACGCTATGGGGACCTCGGTTGGCTCGAAGGCCCTAACACTGAAGCAAGCGGTGATTATTGCCGCCGTCTTCGAGTTCTGCGGGGCCTTCTTCGCAGGGGATGCGGTGACTGACACCGTACGGAAGGGAATACTGGTTGTCGACTTCGAAACCGTGACAAACGATTTCGCCAACGACCTGATGTACGGGTTCATCGCAGCCATGATGGCGGCTGCGATATGGCTGACGACGGCCACCAGGCTGGGGCTGCCAGTCTCCACCACTCACAGCATAATCGGGGGGATCATCGGAGTCGGACTGGTTCTAGAGGTCCAGCACGACACTGAGCTGATCAACTGGGAGAAGACCCAGGAGGTAGTCATGTCATGGGTTGCCAGCCCGCTGATGGGGGGACTGCTGGCATTCGGAACGTTCTGGATAGTCCGCGAGACCATCCTCGAATCGAACAACCCCGAAGAGAGGTCGAGGTGGCTCGCCCCGATCATGGCGATCCCCACTTTCTTCGTCCTTGGCATAGCGCTCCAGTTCAAGGCCCTCAAGGGATTCTTCTCAAGAGCGGAGTCCAATGGCTGGATAGACGACAAGTACGACTGGCTCCCAGTCAAAGAGAACGGCTCTTGGGACCCCTTTGTCGACAACGCCTGGTTCCCGATAAACAGCATAATCCTCGCATTCGTCATCGCGGTAATAGCAGCAAGCGTTCTTGCTTACGTACTGAGGAACTACGAGTTCAAGGGCGAGGAGGACGGCTTCCACGGCGTCGAGCGGATATTCGTTTGGCTACAGGTCATTACTGCGGCATACGTCGCATTCGCGCACGGTGCCAACGACCGGTCGAATGCCATAGGGCCGATGGCTGCGGTCTACCAGGTAATATCCAGCGATGGGGTGCTGGCCGCCAAAGCAGACGTCCCGGTTTGGTTGGTCCTACTAGGCAGCGCGGGAATAGCGATTGGCGTTATGACCTGGGGATGGAGAGTCATGGACACCATAGGGCACAAGATCACCGACATCACGCCCACTAGGGGTTTCGCCGCAGAGTTCGGCGCTGCGACCACCATCCTGATTTTCTCCATGCCATTCCTGGCCGTTCCCGTTTCCACCACCCACACCCTAGTTGGAGCAGTGGTGGGAGTCGGCCTCGCGGGCGGAGCCAAGGCCGTTGACTTCAGGGTGTTCGGCAAGATCGTTTCCTCATGGGTTGCAAGTCTACCTGCAGCTGGTTTCGGATCGATAGCGATC
>LUMS01000180.1_pt1 | contig 12458 bp, 13 predicted proteins | sample 729711 | NCBI WGS metagenome assembly LUMS01 (sample SAMN03860298, study PRJNA289734) | marine metagenome | biome: seawater column; feature: ocean; material: water; isolation source: Red Sea water column Station 192 - depth 25m | place: Saudi Arabia: Red Sea | collected 2011-10-15 | depth 25 m | reverse complement strand
TTTTTTGCAGCTAAACCAGATCTTGGTCTTATTTGGATTTCGAAATCACTTGAAAATGCAACAGCAAGCCCTGTTGGAACTAAACATGATGAGTTTGGTTTAAGATTGATGGGTTCTTTTACTAATGCCATTAAATCCATGCCAGATGCACCTTCTGTTTTGTAAGCAGGTAATTCAACCGCAGGGTCTAACTTTTTGATAAGAACTTTTGCCATTAATTTAATTGATCAATTATTCTATCAACTATTTCATCAGAAATTCCAGATTTTTTTTTGTACGAAAGTTTTTCTTTTTTAACGTCTTTGTTTTTATAATGAATTGTTACTTCATTATAATCAGAATTAAATCCTATATCTTTATTTGATACATCATTAGAAATTATCCAGTCACAATTTTTCTTGTTTAATTTTTCCTCTGCATTTTTATCGATCTGATTAGTTTCTGCTGCAAATCCTATTACAAGTTCAGGTCTCATAGAGTTATGGTTAGACACATAATGAAGTATGTCTACATTCTTTTCTAAATTTAAGTTTAAGTTCTCTTGTTTTTTAATTTTATTTTCATACTTTTTGTTAATTTTAAAATCAGCTACCGCAGCAGAAAAAATTGCTACATCAACAGGTAAATTTTCTTGAGTAGCAACTAACATTTCATCTGCTGTTTCAACTTTTATAAGATTAATATCTTTAGTTATTTCAAGATTAGTTGGACCTGATATTAATGTTGTATCAAAACCTTTTTTGGATAATGATTTTGCTAATTCATATCCTTGTTTGCCACTTGATTTATTTGTAATAAAACGAACTGGATCTATGTACTCATTAGTTGGACCTGCTGTAACTAATGCTTTAAATTTTTTGTTATTTTTTTGAGTTAAGAAATATTTATCAACTTCTTCAGCAATTACTGATGGGTCTGACATTTTACCCTCTCCATATTCACCACATGCCATATCACCAACCTCTGGACCTATTAGTTTATATCCAAACCCTTTTAATTTTTTTATATTTGTTTTAGTAGTTGGATGCTCCCACATTCTTACATTCATTGCTGGTGCTAAAATAATGTCTTTATCTGATGCCAAAACAACAGTGGATGCTAAATCATCAGTTGTTCCTTGAGCCAGTTTCGAAATTGTATTTGCCGTTGCAGGTGCAATTACAATTATATCTGCCCATCTTGAAAGTGAAATATGATCCATTTCAGCCTCATTTTCTACACTAAATAAATCACTATAAACTTTACCTTGAGAAAGTGATGTTATTGAAAGTGGAGTTACAAACTCTTTTGCACTTGTTGTAAGAATTGTCTTTATTTCTGCACCATTCTTTTTAAAAAGCCTAATTGTTTCAAGACTTTTATAAGCAGATATTCCTCCACAGATAATAAATAGTATTTTTTTATTTAACAAATTTTTCATCTGCAGAATTAAAATACTATAAGGCCAAAAATTACAAGAAGTAATAAACCAATAATAGATTGATTTCTAAATGCTATCATTTCTGATTTCTTATCATTCAGAGCGGTGTAAGAATTTGAATTTTGTGGAATTTGACCACTAGCTAAAAACGTTAATGCTTGATTTGCTTTATCCATAATCTCAGGAAATTCTGGTAAACGTTTAATCACTTCAGATGTATTTTTTAAAGTTTCATTTAAATTATTAATTGGATCTTTGGTTTCTTTAAGCCAATTTTCTAGTACAGGCTTTGAAGTTGTCCAAATATTTGTGTTTGGATTTAATTTTCTTGCCACACCTTCAACAACAACCATAGTTTTTTGCAACATTAATAATTGAGGTTGAGTTTGCATATTAAACTTTTCTGTTACATCAAACAATTGTTTGAGTAATTTACCTCCTGAAATATCTTTTACTTCTTGACCAAATATAGGCTCACCAATTGATCTCAAAGCTTGAGCTAGATCATCGATTGGTACTTCTTTTGGAACTAATCCGGCCACTAAGTGAACTTCAGCTACTTTACGATAATCTCTTTGAATAAATCCAAATAAAATTTCTGCTAAAAACCTTTTACTAAGTTTGTCTAACCTGCCCATAATCCCAAAATCTATAGGTACAATTTGGCCACTATTATCAACAAAAATATTTCCTTGATGCATATCTGCATGAAAAAAACCATCTCTTACAGCATGTCTTAAAAAATGTTGGATAATATCTTCAGCTATTTTATTAGTATCTAAATTTCTTTTCTTTAGCTCCTCAGCTTCTCTTATTGAAATTCCATCTATCCAATCCAAAGTCATTACATTTTCACTAGTAAAATTCCAATAAATTTCAGGAACTTTAAATCCAGCATCATTTTTAGTGTTTTCAGCATATTCATTAGCCGCAGCAGCTTCGAATCTTAAATCCATTTCAAGATTAGTTATTTCTTTAAGTAAAAAAACAACTTCAACAAGTTTTAATCTTTTTGTTTTTTTTACAAATGACTCAATAATAAATGCAAATAACATCATCGCATCTATTTCTTCATTGAATATTTTTTTTATATTTGGTCTTAAAATTTTTATTGCTACATCTTTAATAGTTCCATTGTCATTTATTTTTGCTTTATGAACTTGTGCAATTGATGCAGCAGCAACTGGTTCACTTAAATCAATTATTGAATTAAATGCATCAACTCCAAGATCTTCTTTAATAATTTCTTTTGCTTCATGAATTGAAAAAGGGGGTAATCGATCTTGAAGTTTTTCTAGCTTTAAAGATAATTCTTCTCCGATTATATCTGGTCTAGTAGCAAGAAATTGACCAAGTTTGATGAAAGTTGTACCCATAGATTCTAATGACCTAGATAGTCTTTCACCATCATCCTCAATTAAATTATTTTGTTCCTTTTTTTCAAATGAAATAGATAAAATTTGGAATAATATTGTTACAGCTAAAGGAGGTTTTTTAAATTTTGATGCAATTTTTAAAATATCTGATTTTGCAATTTTTCTTCCTAATTTAAATAAAGTAATAAGTTTTTTAATCATTAAATTTTCCAACCACTATGAATTGAAACAATACCACCAGAAAGATTTCTATAAGAACATTTATGAAAATTATTTTTTTCCATCAACTCTATTAATTCATCTTGATTAATAAATTGTTCAATACTTTTGATTAAATATTCGTAAGGTTCTTTTTCTCCAACTACAAACTGACCAATAATAGGAATGAGTTTTGAATAATTTTTATATACAAAATCAAGATTTGAATTTTGAATCTTAGAAAATTCCAGACATAGATAGCGTCCACCAGGCTTTAAAACTCTATAGGCTTCTGAAAGTGCTTTATTTAAATTTTTTGTATTTCTTAGCCCAAAGCTAATAGTGTAATAATCAAATGAATTGTCTGTTATTGGTAATTTTTCTGCTGGAGAAATAACCCATTTTACATTTTTGTAATTAGATAATTTTTGCTTTCCTTGACTAACCATTCCTTTATTAGGGTCTACACAAGTAATTTCAGCCTCTTTATTTGTGCTATCTAAAAATAACTTTCCAACATCCCCCGTCCCACACGCAACATCTATTAATTTTCTATTAACTCTCGGATTCATCATATTGATTAAACTTTTTTTCCAATATCTATGTACACCCATAGACATAAAGTCATTCATCAAGTCATATTTGTTGTAGACCTGATTAAACACATTTTCTACAAGTCCTTTTTTATTTTGAAGATTTTGTTGCATAAAAAAATATATATTGAATATAGTATCAAATGCCAGAATTACCAGAAGTAGAAATTGTTAGACAATCCCTTCATAAAAAGATCAAAAAAAAAAGCATAAAAAAAGTAATAATCAGAAACAGGAATTTAAGGTTTAAAATACCAAGTGATTTTGAAAGTTTTCTTAAAAATAAAAAAATAATTGAAGTTAGTAGATTTTCTAAATATTTGATTATCCATTTTCAAAATGAAGATTATTGTTTAATCCATTTAGGAATGTCAGGAACAATTCATATTCTTGATAAGAAAAAGCCTCTAAAATTTACGAATACTAGTTTTTATCATTCACCTTTTTTACCTAAAAAACACAATCATGCAGAGTTTGTATTTGATAGCTTGAAAGTAATTTATAATGATCCAAGACGTTTTGGATTTTTTGAAATAATTAAAAATTATCAAGATCTACAGAGAAGATTTAAATCAATGGGACCTGAACCATTTAGTGACAAATTTAACTTAAATTATGTAGTTAATTATTTTAAGAAAAAAAATAAGGATATAAAAAGTTTCTTACTTGATCAGAGATTTGTTTCTGGAATAGGTAATATTTATGCAAGTGAAATTCTTTTCGCTAGTAAAATAAATCCATTTAAAAAGGCAAAAAGACTTAACAAAAATGAATGTTTAAATATTATTTTAAATTCTAAGAAAATACTTCAACAGGCAATTAATAAGGGAGGTTCAAGTATAAGAGATTTTAAAGATATTTCAGGTAACAAAGGTAACTTTCAAAAAGAGTTTAAAGTTTATCAGCAAGACGGTACCGATTGTAAGCGTAAGCATTGCAAGGGTATTATAAAAAAAAAAATAACATCAAATAGATCAACTTTTTTTTGTATTTCTTGTCAAAAATAGTTAAATATTTAGTTGACCACTTTAAATTCTCAAGCTATACCCCTGCGCAGATGGCAAACACAAAATCAGCAATTAAGAGAATTAGAAGAATTTCTAAACAAACAGCGGTAAATAAAGCTAGAAAGAGCAGGTTTAGAAACGCTCTTAAGAAAATGAACCTTCTAATTGATGGTAAAAAGAAAGATGAAGCTCTTAAATTTCTACCAAAGTTAAACTCTGAGTTGATGAAAATTGCAAAAACAGGAATAATAAAAAAACAAAATGCTTCTAGAAATGTTTCTAGAATAACAAAAAAAATTGCTGCAATCTAAACGTTAGTTTAAATTTTCAAACAACTCCTGATATCCACATTATATATTTAAGTTTTGTATTAAGTTACTATATTTAGATTTAGTAAATATTTGGATTATCGTCATTCAATCTATATTTGATTTAATTTTAATTCAATCAATTAATTGATTCAATCTATATTCGATTCAATTTATAATTTTAAATTTAGGTTTAATTTAGAATTTATTTTTTAAAATATAAATCACAATCATAGATTTTATTTTTTTTTAAATTTCTTTATTAACTTGTTGCAAATTTTTTTAAATAGTTCTAACTGAGATTTCCCCTTAAGTTATGAATAAATTAACAAATACAAAAAATATTAATAATTTTTCTTCTGAAAGTTTCGAATGGAAGCAAGTACAGAATGAAATGAAAAATAAACTAGGCTTAGAAGTTTATGAGAGCTGGTTAAAAAAGATTTCTTTTGTAGAGGAATTCAATAATTACTTATTATTATCAGTTCCAACAAGATTTATTAGAGATTGGATTACATCAAGGTATTTAGACCAAATATTAAAAATAATTAAAGTTTATAAAAAAGACATTATTAGAATTGAGTTCAAAATAGTTGAAAAAGCTCAAGATATCACTTTAAAAGAAAATAATATTAAAGAGAATAATACTAATGAAAATATTTCATTTATAAAAGACTCTTACCTTCAGTATAATCGAATTGATCCAAATAAAAGATTTGATAATTTTATAACAGGTTCAAGTAACAAATTAGCTTACGAAGCTTCTTTAAAAGTTTCAGAAAATATATCTCATTATAATCCACTTTATATTTATGGTGGTGTTGGAATGGGAAAAACTCACTTATTAAATTCAATAGGTTTAGAGCTTAAAAAAAATAATAAAGTAATGTTTATTTCTGCTGAACGTTTCATGTATCAGTTTGTAAAATCAATTAAATCAAACGACATGGTTAAGTTTAAAGAATATTTTAGAAATACAGATATTTTATTAATCGATGATATCCAGTTTATAAGTGGAAAAGAGGCTATGCAGGAGGAGTTCTTTCATACATTTAATGCATTACTTGATAAGGGATCTCAAATAATTGTATCAGCTGATCGATCACCAAATAAATTATCAAGGATTCAAGAAAGAATTAAATCAAGATTTTCTGGCGGATTAGTTGTTGATATTCAAAAGCCAGACCTTGAGCTAAGAAAAAAAATAGTTGAAAAAAAAACTGAAGAATTGAATGCTTTGTATTCTGAACAATTACAAGTTTCTAGAGAAATTCAAGATTTTATAAGTAATGAAATAACTGGAAGTGTAAGGGAATTAGTTGGTGCAATAAACAGAGTTGTTTCATTTTCAAGAATTTACAACAAAGTTCCAAATCTTGCTGAAACTAAAGTAGTTTTAAAGGATTTATTAAATTTAGCAGAAAATAAGGTTACAATAGATCTAATTCAGACAATTGTTTGTAAGTTTTTCAAAATCAGCAAAAATGAAATGTTATCATCTAGAAGATCAAGATATTTAGTAAGACCTAGGCAAACAGCAATTTATTTAACTAAAATTTTGACTTCTAAATCATTACCTGAAATTGGAAGAGAATTTTCTAACCGAGACCATACAACAATAATTCATTCAGTAAAAACTATTGAAAAGATAAAAGAAAAAGATCCTGAGATGGTTGATAATATAAATAAATTAAAAAACCAGATTTTATATAATAATAAAGAAAATGAAATTTAACGTTAATCAACAGGATCTTCAGCAAGCATTAAATTATTGCCAAGGAGTTATTGAAAAAAGAAGTACATTACCAATACTTTCTAATATTTTGTTAGATGCAAGCAATTCAAAACTTACTATCACTGCGACTGATCTAGATTTAATATTTATACATCAATTAAATAATGTAGAAATTCTAGAGGAGGGCAAAACAACCACAACTTCCTCAATCATGTATGATATTATAAGAAAGTTTAACTCAGGAAAAAAAATAAATCTTTCTCTAACAGATATAAGTAAATTACAAGTAGAGTCTGAAAAATCTATTTTTAATTTGAATTGCATAAGTGCAACAGAGTTTCCACTGACAGATGAAAATTTTAATCAAAATGAATTTATAATTAAATCAAAACAATTATTGAAATTATTAAATAAGTGTAAATTTTCAGTCTCTAATGACGAAACAAGACATTACCTAAGTGGAATTTATTTTCATCAAACAGAAGTTGAAGATAAAAATTATTTAACAGCAGTTGCAACTGATAGTCATAGAATGTCTATTTCAAAAATTAGATTAGAGGAAAAAATTGATTTTGATCCAATAATTTTACCTAAAAAAACAATTTTTCAACTTTGCTCTTTATTAGATAGCTATGATGGAGATGTGAAAGTTTCAAATGTGAAATCAAAAATAAAATTTGAATTAAATAATAGTATTTTAATTTCAAAACTTATTGATGGAAAATTTCCTAATTATATTCAAGTTATACCTAAAAATAATCAAAAAAAATTAGAAATAGACTTAAAATTATTTTTAAATTCAGTTGATAGAGTAGCATCTGTTTCATTAGATAAAAAAGATGGTGTGAAATTCAATTTATCTAAAGACACTTTAGATCTGTCAGTAAATAATACTAACAGTGGTGATGGTAAAGAAACTTTAACTGTTAAGTTTGATCATGATTTAGAGATAAGTTTTAACTCTAGATATTTGATAGATGTTGCTTCACAACTAGATGGAGATAGAGTTGAAATTTTCTTTAATGATACTGGTTCACCAGCACTAATAAAAGATCCAGGTGATTTTGATAGTATTTTTGTTGTTATGCCTATGAAGGGCTAATTAATTAAATCTAACTCTGAATAAATATTTTTTTCAAGAATTTGAATAAAATTTTCCTTTGTTAACCCAGAAGGAATTGGTTTTAGAATAGAGATTGTAATTGTTTTATTAGATTTCTTTTTACCTTTTTTAGGCCACACATATCCAGAGTTAATTGCAACTGGCTGACAAGCAACATTTAGCTGTTCATAAATTCTCGAAGCACCTTTTTTAAAAGGTGGTCTTTCATCTGGAAGAACTCTAGTTCCTTGAGGAAAAATAATTAAAGGTCTATTAGAAGTAGCAATTATTTTTGAAATATCATCGAAAAAACCCAAGTTATCTTTTGTAACTTTGTTTCTTTTTATTGAAATTGATCCTATTTTTTTTAAGTACCAACCAAATATTGGAATTAACAATAATTCTTTTTTTAGAATAAATACAGGTGAGTTAAAGATAGTTTGTAAATAAAAAGTTTCAAACATTGATTGATGAGATGCTGCTATAAAAAATTTTTCATTATTAATAATATTTTCTCTTCCTTTGATTGAAATTTTTACTGAAAGAACAAACCTTAAACAAAAACCGGCCCAATAGCCCATTAATTTACCTCCCATCAAAACTACCTGTTTAGGCAAAAAAAATGATGGTAAAAAAATTATCGAAATAAAAATGATTCCAGTGAAAAACAATATTGAAAATAAAAAGTTTCTTATCATTTTTGTCAAAAGCTAAATTATATCTTTATGCTTTTGTCTTTTTCTTATTACTTTAATTTTTGATCCCTTTATTAATAATTCTATTGGTTTAGGTCTTAAATTATAATTTGAGCTAAGTGACATTCCATAAGCTCCCACATCACATATTGCTATTAAATCTTTTTCATTCAACACTTGAAATTTTTTTAATGTAACAAATTTATCTGTACTTTCACAAATAGGACCTACAAATTCATATGGTTTTTTAGATGTTTTGTTAGATTTTGTAACAGGTAAAGTTTTATGAAATGCACCATACAAAGCAGGTCTCATTAAATCATTCATTGCGGCATCTAAAATTATAAATTTTTTACTTCCGCTATCTTTAATATAGATTATTTTTGACACTAATGTCCCGGTATCGCCAATAATTGATCTACCTGGCTCAAATATAATTTTAACTTTATGTTTTCTTAAAAATTTAAGAATAGCTGTGTTGTATTTTTTATAATTAAGTTTTTTATTTTTATCAGTGTAAGTAATGCCCATACCTCCACCTAAATCTATAAATTCAAATTTATGATTTGTTTTATTGAGAATTTGACTGACCGCTTTAAGCATTTTTTCATAAGGTCTATGGTCTAAAATTTGACTGCCTATATGAACGCTTAGACATTTTAAATCAATATTTTTTGAATTTTTGCAATAATTTATAATTTCATAGAATGTATTTTTATTTACACCAAATTTATTTTCTTTTTTCCCAGTGGATATTTGACTTAATGTTTTTGCATCTGTGTTGGGGTTTAGTCTTACACCAATTTTTATTCTTTTATTTTTTGATTTTGCTATTCGATTTATTTCTTTTATTTCACTTAAAGACTCAGCGTTAATAAGCAAAATTTTTTTATCAATAGCAAAGCTGATTTCACTTGTTGTTTTACCAACACCAGAAAATACTATTTTGCTTGGATTAATTCCTGCTTTTAGTGCCATCATCAGTTCTCCTACTGAAACAACATCAGCACCTAATCCAAATTTTTTAATTTCTCTAATTATATTAACATTTGTGTTGGATTTAACCGCAAAGCAGATAAGTGGTGAAAAAGATCTGAAGTTTTTTTTAAAATTATTAATATTTTCTTTTAATTTAGAATAGGAGTAAGAATAAAATGGAGTTCCAAATTTATTTGCAATTTTTTGGAGATTAATTTTTTCTATTGTTAGTGTTTTATTTATGTATTTCATTAAGCTAAGTTAACTGAAACTTTTTTTATTTCTGCTTTTTTATCTGGATCTACGTATTTAGGATCACCTTTTTTTCCACAAGAAATAACGGCACAAAATAACAATATAATTATGGTAAATTTTTTAATCATTTTTCTTTTTTATATTTCATTATCATTTTTTTAATATTATCAAAAGAAGTTCCACCATAAGATTTTTTCGAATTAATTGAATTTTTTAAATTAAATACTTTTAATACATCATCTTTAAGTTTAGGTTCGATTTTTCTTAATTCTTCTAAAGTCAGTTCATTTAATTTCTTTTTTCTCTTTTCAGCCAAATTAACTACAGCAGCAGTTTTTTGATATGCTTTTCTAAAAGACATTGAGTGATTTTTCACAAGATAGTCAGCTAAATCAGTTGCTGTAATGTATCCAGAATTAGCAAGTTCTAACATTTTACTCTTATTTGGATTACAATTTTTTAGTATTTCATCGCAAATTTTTAAACAATTATTTAGATTGTCGTTTGATTTAAAAACAATCTCCTTATCGTCTTGCAGATCTTTAAAATAAGACAGTGGTAAGCCTTTTAAAATTGTAAGCATCGAAAATAAATTTCCATAAGCGCTTCCCGATTTTCCACGCAAGTACTCTAAAAGATCAGGATTCTTCTTTTGTGGCATTATAGAAGATCCGGTAACAACTTTATCAGATAAATTGATCAAGTTAAAAGCATCCGAATTCCAAATAATCAACTCTTCAGCAATTCTAGAAATATGCATAGCACACACAGATGAAGCGTATAAAAAATCTAAAACAAAATCTCTATCTGAAACTGTATCAATAGAATTATTTGTAGGTATTTTAAAACCAAGTTTTTTGGTTGTATAATTTCTATCTATATTAAATGATGTTCCTGCTAAAGCCGCAACACCTAAAGGATTTTCATTTAAACTGTCTAAATTATTAGAAAATCTCTTTTTGTCTCTATTAAACATTTCTACATAAGACATTAAATAATGTGCAAAAGAGATAGCTTGAGCATTTTTAAGATGTGTAAATCCAGGCATAATAGTCTCAACATTTTTTTCAGCTAACTTAATTGTACTCTTAATAACTTTATTAATGTTATTATTTATTTCGTTGGTTGATTTTTTCATCCAAATTTTAAAATCAGTAATTACTTGATCATTTCTTGATCTTGCAGTGTGAACATAGCCAGCTTCTTCACCTATAATTTGAAAAAGTCTCTTTTCGATATTCATATGAATATCTTCATATTTTTTATTAAACTCAAATTTATTGTTTGTTATTTCCTTATCAATTTTTGTTAGTCCATAAATAATTTTATTTTTTATTTTGAATGAAATTATTTTTTGTTTAAAAAGCATCTCAACATGAGCAATTGATCCCTGGATGTCTTCTTTATAAAGTCTTTTATCAATATCTATTGAATTACCGACTTTTTGAAACAAACTTGATGCATTTTTTTTTATCCGTGTGTTCCAGATTGCTTGGTTGTTTTTATTTTTTGCCATGATATTTAATTATACCTATTTAACATGAGATTTTTAATAATATTTATTTTTTTGATAACAAATGTCGTAGCTGAAGAACTACCTGGTATTAAAAATATTGTAATCCATAAAATACCAAAAACACATGATAATGTTATTTTTTTAGACAAAAATGATCAAAAAATTAATATCAATGAATATACTGGGAACTTATTGATATTAAATTTTTGGGCGACTTGGTGTGAACCTTGTAAAGAAGAAATGCCATCTTTAGATAAACTCCAAGCTAATCCAGAATTGGATAAAATAAAAATTTTTCCAATTAATATTGGAAAAGAAACTTTAACAAAAGTTAATAAATTTTTTATAGATCTTAACATTAAAAATTTTGAACCTTATTTTGATCCACCTACTACATTAGCAAAAATGTTTTCTTTAAGAGGTGTCCCTACAACAATTCTAATTAATAAAGAGGGCCAAGAATTTGCTAGAGTAATAGGTTCAATTGATTTTGAAGATAAAAATTTTATTAATTGGATAAAAAAATATAACTAATTTTTAAAAAAATAAGCAAAGCCAACTAAAGCAATAATAGCAATAAACTGTAAAATAACTCTTAACTGCATTAATTTATTTGAATATTTCTTACTTGTCTCTCCTCCCTTAAAAAGAGTCCCTATACCTAAGATTAAAACTACTCCAACAGCTATCAAAAGAGCTATTGATAAAACTTTTACTAATATTCCTGAAATCATTTTTTTATTTTAGATTGTGTTTTGACATAAAAAACATAATTTATCTACTATGACATTTTGCCTAGATTCCATAATTATTAAACCAGAAAATGGTGTTGAAATTAAAAATGCAATTATTTTGCTTCATGGTTATGGAGGTGATGGAAAGGATATTAGCATGTTGTCTTTAAACTGGAAAAGACATATGCCCAATACAGTCTTTATCTGTCCTAATGGTCATGAGCCATGCTCTATAAATCCTTCTGGTTATCAGTGGTTTGATTTAACAAAAGATGATTCTGATTACATATTAGAGCAATCAATTAAGGCTGAAGAAGTTTTAAAAAAATTTATTAATGAAATAAAACAAGAGTTTAAGTTATTAAATAATCAAATCTGTTTATCAGGATTCAGTCAGGGCTGTATGATGTCTTTAAACGTTGGTCTTACATCTGAAGAAAAATTTTTATGTATAGTTGGTTTTTCTGGAAAGATAATAAATCAAAATGATTTAAAAAATAGAATCAAAAATAAAACTGAAACATTGCTTATACATGGTGAA
>LUMS01001564.1_pt1 | contig 12602 bp, 10 predicted proteins | sample 729711 | NCBI WGS metagenome assembly LUMS01 (sample SAMN03860298, study PRJNA289734) | marine metagenome | biome: seawater column; feature: ocean; material: water; isolation source: Red Sea water column Station 192 - depth 25m | place: Saudi Arabia: Red Sea | collected 2011-10-15 | depth 25 m | reverse complement strand
GCGGCGAGCACCGCGTCGACCGTCGCCTCCTCGAAGCGGCGCAGCAGGTCGCCCACCGGCTCGTCGACGCGGGTGATGCCGGCGACCGAGACCGTGCCGGGGATGACGCAGACCTGGTCGGCGCCGAAGCGCGGGTCGTGCGCCTGCCACAGCGAGTCCGAGCGCCACCAGCGACGCACGTCGGCGTCGATCACCGGCACGAACGGCACGGGCTTGCCCGGGCGACGGCACACCTGCACGAAGAACGGTACGTCGGCCGGGTGCAGCACGACGTCGTCGGCGGCCGGGTAGGTCTCCCGCAGCGTAGCGAGGGCAGTCGCCGCGTCCTCGACGTCGGCCGGCGCGGCGAAGAGCGTGGCGACGTCGCCGTGGTCCTCGGGCGCCAGACGCGCCTCCGCGCGCTGCAGCATCGTGTGGAAGCGATCGCGCAAGGTCACGTCTCGCCGAAGTACGGCTTGGCGGTGCGGTCGAGCGCCTCGACGATCTCGTCGCGGCGGGCCGCGACGGCGTCGGCGTCACCGGCCACCTCGTCGAGCAGGCGACCGGTGCGCGAGGCGGTGTTGTCGATCTCGTGGATGTCGGCACCGAGCTGGCTGCGACCCGACGCCACGCCGCCGGACGCGTGGCCCGCACCCACCCAGTCGGTGGTGCCCGGGGTGTCGACGAGCAGCTGCTTGACGTCGGGCGCGGTGGTGGCCTCGAGCGTCGCCATGGCGGCCGTGCCGACGAGCACGCCGTCGAGCGGCATCACCGGGTGGCCGTGGGCACGCGCCCACTCGCCGGTCAGGTAGGCCGCGGCGACCTCGGGCGTGCCGATGCCGCCGCCGACGCACACCACGACGTTGTCGTGCGCGCGCAGCTGGGCGTACGTGGCGACGAGCAGGTCGTCGAGGTCCTCCCAGGAGTGGTGACCGCCGGCCTTCCCGCCCTCGATCTGGATCATGACCGGACGCGGTGCGACCTGCTCCGCGATGGCGAGCACCTGACGGATCTGCGCGACGGTGCCCGGCTTGAACGCGACGTGCTGCCAGAGGTACGGGTCGAGGAAGAGGGAGTTGAACTGGAAGGTGCGGCCCTCTTCGAGCAGCTCGCGCAGCTCGACCATGCGGTCGGCGAAGATCGGCTCGCTCACCTGGCCGCCACCGGCCAGCTCGGCCCAGAACCCGGCGTTGGCAGCCGCGGCGACGATCTTGGCGTCGACGGTCGTAGGCGTCATGCCCGCGAGGAGGACGGGCGAGAGGCCCGTGAGACGGGTGAAGGCGGTCTCGACGCGCAGCGAGCCGTCGGGCAGCGTGGCGGCCGTGGGGGCGTAGGAGCTCCAGGGACGGCTTCGCCGCGGCGCGGCTCCAGGGACGGTGAGCTCCCGGTGCCCGCGACGGGTCGCGACGGACACGACGCCCGCTCCCCGGACCTTGGCCTCGCCGGCGCTCAGACGCGCGGCGAGGTCGCCGGGGCCGACGTCGAGCAGCCACTCGGCGCCGGCGTCGAGGACACGCTCGACCTCCGCGACCCAGTCGACCGGGTCGACGATCGCCCGACGCGTGAGGCGACGGGCCTGCTCGGCGTCGAGACCGCACACGTCGGCCCACGTCGCGGCGAGGTCGGCGGCGGCGTCGAGGTCGGGGTGGTGGAAGGCTAGCCGGGCGGCGACGGGCTCCACGACGGGTGCGAACGGGGCACCGCCGGTCAGCTTGCTGGCCCGCTCGTCCTTCTCCGCTGCCGCGAGCTCGTCGAGCAGCGCGACAGCACGCCGCAGACCCTCCTGCGGCCCCGACAGCACGACGGCGCGGCGACCGTTGCGCAGCCGGGTGACGACGCCTGCCGAGGCGGGCAGCGACGCCAGGGCGGCGGCGACGCGCTCGGGGCTCTCCCCGGACACGCTGAGCATGGTCGCGCCGAGCAGGTCACGGCGACGACCGACGACCTGCGCGGCGGCGCCCGCCAGCCGCGCGTGGGCGTAGAGGTCGGCCGGGTCCGCCCCCGCCAGCGCCTCCACCACGTACGCGCCCTGGGAGTGCCCGGCGCAGGCGACCGGCGGCGTCGCGACGACGCTCGAGGGCGAAGTCGCGCACGAGCGCGGCGAGCGGCTCGAGCCACGGCTCCCCCTGCCCGCCGGCGACCACGGCGTAGCGCTGGCCCCCTCGGAGCCGGTCGACCAGCGCCTCGCGGCGGCCTCCCGTGGCGGTGGTGGTGCTCGTCGGGCTCGTGGGGGTGGTGGTCACGTCGTGATACCTCGCTGCGACAGGTGGGCGGAACCCCCATCGTCGCAAAACGTGAGAGGAACCTCAAGTTTATTCCGAGGGTTTCCTCATGTTCTTCGTGTCACACGACGCGGCGCACGCCACCCGCCCGCTTCTCCTCCCCCCCATCGGTGCCTGGGCAACCGCAGACACGCTCCTGTCGTTGCCCCGACACCGACCGGCCGACCTCCTGCGCATCGGTGCCTCAGCAACATCAGGGGCACTCCTGCGGTTGCAGATCCACCGATGGACGGGGAAGGTCACGCAGCGCAGCAGCAGGTCCTCGGCACAGACGGACGACCCCGCAGCCACCAGGTGGCCGCGGGGTCGTCGAGGACGGCAGCGACGTCAGACGCCGCCGGTCAGCAGGAGGCCGCCGTCGGCGGTGATCGTCTGACCGGTCAGCCAGGCCGCGTCGTCGGACAGCAGGAACCCGACGACGCCGGCGATGTCCTCGGGCAGGCCGAGTCGCTTGAGCGGGTACGGGGCCGACACCTCGTCCTCACGACCGTCGTAGAGCGCCTTCGCGAACTTCGTCTTCACGACGGCCGGCGCCACACCGTTGACCCGGATGTCGGGGCCGAGCTCGACCGCCAGCTCCTCGGTCACGTGGATGAGCGCCGACTTCGACGCGCCGTACATGCCGATGTTCGGGGCCGGCTTCGGCCCGGCCACCGACGACACGTTGACGATCGCGCCGCCGTGCTCGCCCATCCAGGCGTCGACCACGAGCCGCGACCAGAGGATCGGGCCCCAGAGGTTGACGTCGAGCGTCTTGGCGAACCGGCCGTGGTCCTGCTGCAGCACCGGCCCGTAGGCCGGGTTCGTGCCCGCGTTGTTGACGAGCACGTCGACGCTGCCGAAGCGCTCCATCGTCCGCTCCACGCAGGCGCGGGCGAGGTCCTCGTCGGTCACGTGCGCGCCGACGCCCACCGCCCGCGGGCCGACGGAGGCGGCGGCCTCGGCGGCCGCCTCCTCCGTCCGCGCCGTGAGCACGACGTTCGCACCGGCGTCGTGGAGAGCCGCGGCGGCCGCGAGGCCGATGCCCCGCGACGCCCCGGTGACGATCGCGGTGCGCCCGTCGAGCGACCCGGTCACTTCTTCTTGTTCCAGTCCGCGTCGATGCGGCGCAGCTCGACCTGCGCCAGCGTGCGCTTGTGCACCTCGTCCGGACCGTCCGCCAGGCGCAGCGTGCGCTGGTGGGCGTAGAAGCTGGCGAGCGGGAAGTCGTCGGTGATGCCGCCGCCCCCGTGCACCTGGATGGCGCGGTCGATGATCTTCAGCGCGACCTGCGGGGCCGCCACCTTGATGGCCGCGATCTCGACGCGGGCCTTCTGGTTGCCGACCGTGTCCATCAGCCACGCGGTCTTGAGCGTCAGCAGGCGGATCATCTCGATCTCGATGCGCGCCTCGGCGATCCAGTCCTGGATGTTGGAGCGGTTCGCGACCGGCTCGCCGAACGTGACGCGGCTCTGCGCGCGCTGGATCATGAGGTCGAGCGCACGCTCGGCCATGCCGATCGAGCGCATGCAGTGGTGGATGCGACCGGGTCCGAGACGGGCCTGGCTGATCATGAAGCCGTCGCCCTCGCCGGCCAGCAGTGCCGTCTTGGGCACCCGCACGTCCTCGAACAGGATCTCGGCGTGGCCCTCGCGGTCCATGTAGCCGAAGACCGGCAGGCCGCGGACGATCGTGATGCCGGGGGTGTCGAGCGGGACGACCATCATCGACTGCTGGCGGTGCGTCGCAGCCTCGACGTTCGTCTTGCCCATGACGATGAGCACCTTGCAGTTGGCGTGCAGCGCGTTCGAGGCGAACCACTTGCGGCCGTTCAGCACGTACTCGTCGCCGTCGGCGTCCATCCGCAGCTGCCCGTTCGTGGCGTCGGAGCTGGCGACCTCCGGCTCGGTCATGCAGAAGGCCGAGTTGATCTCGCCGGCGAGCAGCGGCTTGAGCCACTTCTCCTTGTGCTCCTCGGTGCCGAAGAGCTCGAGCACCTCCATGTTGCCGGTGTCGGGAGCGTTGCAGTTGATCGCCTCGGGCGCGATGTACGGGCTGCGGCCGGTGATCTCGGCCAGCGGGGCGTAGTCGAGGTTGCTCAGGCCGGGCGAGCCCCAGTCCTCGCGCTCGTGCGGGTGGAAGAGGTTCCAGAGCCCACGCTTGCGCGCCTCGGTCTTGAGCTCCTCGAGGATCGGCGGGTGGAAGTTCGGGTTGCCCGACTCCGCCATCTGCGCCGCGTAGATCGACTCGGCGGGGTAGATGTAGTCGTCCATGAACTCCAGGAGCTTCTCCTGGTACTCCACGGACCTCTGGCTCGGTGCGAACTCCATCAGATCTCCTTCGTCAGCGGTGCGAACACCGGGGGGCGCCGCTCGGTGAAGCTGGCGACGCCCTCGGCGATGTCGGAGCCCCGGAAGGACTCGCGCATCAGGGCGTCGGCCGACCGCACCGACTCGGCGAAGCTGCGCTCGGCGTCGAGCAGCAGCTGGGACTTGATCGTGGCCATCGACCACGGGGAGCAGGACGTCGCGAGGCCTTGGGCGTACGCCACGGCGCGCTCGACGAGCTCGTCGGCGGGCACGAGGTGCTCGACGAGGCCGATGCGGGCGGCCTCCTCGCCGTCGACCCGACGGCCGGAGAGCAGCAGGTCGCTGGCACGGCCGTGCCCGACGAGCCGCGGCAGCAGCCACGCCATGCCGTACTCGGCCACCAGCCCGCGCTGCGCGAAGGCGGTGAGGAAGACGGCACGGGGCGAGGCGAACCGCACGTCGGCGTAGAGCGCCTCGACCATCCCGAGGCCGGCGGCGGCGCCGTTCACCGCGGCGACCAGCGGGGTGTGCAGCGTGAGCGGGAGGTGCCTCGGGTGCGGGCGGTCGATCTGCTCGTCAGTGGCGTCGCCCACCCCGGCGAGGTCCTCCATGTCCGCGCCGGCGCAGAAGCCGCGGCCGGCACCGGTGACCACGATCGCGCGGACGTCGGGGTCGGCGTCGGCCTCCAGCAGGGCGCCGTAGTAGGCGTCCTCGAGCGCGTTCGTCCAGGCGTTGAGCCGCTCGGGGCGGTGCAGCGTCAGCAGCAGCACCCCGCCGAGGCGCTCCGCGAGCACGAGCTCCTCGTGCTGGGCTGCGGGCCGGTCCGTCATGGTCGTCATCCTAACATGAATCCGAGTTCAGGTTCAGAAACTGTGCAGTCAGTGTGCTGCCGCGGCACGGTGCCGGGCGAGCGAGCCGACCCCGACGCCGAGGATGAGCAGCAGGCCCTGGAACAGGTACTGCCAGTACGTCTCCAGGCCGATCAGCAGGTAGGTGTCGCCGCCGGAGACCGCCGCGCTGCCGGTGCGCGAGGCGAGCAGCAGACCCGTCAGGGCGGCGCAGATGCCGCAGATGACGAACGCGACGACGCGGACCCGGTCGACGCGGATGCCCGACAGCTGGGCCGCCACCGGGTTGCCGCCGACGGCCTGCATGGACTGGCCCAGCACGGTGCGGTTGAGCACGAACCACAGCGCCGCCGCGAGGCCGAGCATGATGAACACGGGGTACGGGATGCCCAGGAAGCGCCCGAGCGTGATCTGGATGAACGGCCCGGGATCGGTCAGGCTGACCGGCAGGCCGCCGGCCACCGCGTAGTTGATGCCGACGGCGACCGTGCCGATGCCCAACGTCGCGACGAGCGCGTTGACGTTGAGCAGCGTGACCACGAGACCGTTCGCCAGTCCCACCGCGGCACCGATGGCGACGGCCAGCAGGAACGCGACCGGGATCGAGACGTCGTGGCTGACCATCGCGGTGCACGCCAGCACGCCCGACAGGCTCGCGACGTTGCCGATGCTGAGGTCGAACTCCCCCGTCACGAGGGCGAACGTGAGGCCCATCGCGATGATCGCCGAGAGGGCGCTCTGGTTGAGGATGTTGATGAAGTTGTCCCAGGTGGCGAAGGTCTCGGGCTCCAGCGCGCTCGTGCCGACCACGAGCAGCGCGAGCACGAGGAGCGCGCCGTAGCGGCCGAACCAGCGCCACACGCGCGCGCTGCGCGGCGGTGCCTGGAGGACGGGGACGTCGACGAGTGCAGCGGTCATGACGGGTCCTGTTCTGTCGTGCCGAGGTGCTCGGTGGTCCCGAAGCACAGCGAGGTGAGGTGGTCCTTCGTGGCGCGCGAGGCGGGCACCGAGTGGGTCAGCGCCCCTTCGCGCATGACGACGACGCGGTCGCAGATGGCGAGCTCGTCGAAGTCGCTGGAGATCATGAGGATCGACGTCCCGGACGCGGCGAGGTCGCGGATGATGTCGTAGATCTCTCCACGGGCGCCGACGTCGACACCGACGGTGGGCTCGTCGAGGATCAGCAGCCGCGGTCCGGTCAGCACGCACTTGCTGACCACGACCTTCTGCTGGTTGCCGCCGCTGAGGTGGCCCACGGCGTCGTGCACCGACGACGTCTTCACGCCGAAGCGCGTGACCGCGTCGCGCGCCGTCGCGGCCGCCCGGCGGGGGCTGAAGGTGCCGAGCCGGCGGCGAGGATCCCGCATCGAGGCCATGGTGATGTTCGAGGCGACCGAGCTGCGCAGCACGAGCCCCTGGGAGCGTCGCTCCTCCGGCACCAGCGCGACCCCGGCCTTGATGCCGTCGAACGGCGAGCGAGGCCGGTACGGCGTCCCGTCGAGCGTCATGCTGCCCGACTGCGCGGGGTCGGCGCCGATCAGCAGCCGGGCCAGCTCGGTGCGGCCGGCGCCCACGAGGCCGGCGACGCCGAGGATCTCCCCCTCGTGGATCGTCAGGTCGACGTCGCGCACCCGGGGCTCCCGGGTCAGGCCCGACGTCTGCAGGAGCACGGGCGCGGTCGTCGGGTCGGTGTCGGTGACGCGGTGGGTCAGGTCGTCGACGTCGCGGCCGACGATGTGCCGCGTGAGGCTCGCGACGTCGAGCTCGCGAGCCGCGTAGCTGCCCACGAGGCGACCGTTGCGCAGCACCGTCACGTCGTCGCTGACGTGCAGCACCTCCTCGAGCCGGTGCGAGATGTACAGGATCCCGACGCCGTCGGCGGTGAGCTCGTCGACGATGCCGTAGAGCCGGTCGGCCTCCTCCTGCGTGAAGGAGGCAGTCGGCTCGTCCATCGCGACGATGCGCGCGTCGCGCATCAGCGACCGGGCGAGCGAGACCATCCAGCGGTCGGAGACCGAGAGCTGCTCGACCTTGGCGTCGAGGGGCACGGCGTAGCCGATGCGGTCCATGACGGCGAGGGCCTTGCGACGCAGACCGCGCAGGTCGAGCACGCCGGAACGTCGGGTGTGGTCGGCCCCCATCGCGATGTTCTGCAGCGCGGTGAACTTGGGCACCAGGTTGAGCTCCTGGTGGATGAAGCTGAGGCCGAGCCGGGTCGCGTCGCCCGGGGTGGCGATGCTCTCCTCCTGGCCACGGACGCGGATGGTGCCGCTGTCGGCGCTCTCCACCCCCGCGAGGATGCGCACGAGCGTCGGTCGTCTCGACCATGAGGGACTCCTGGGGGTGCTCGGTCGGGGTCGGGCCGGCGGGCCGGACCCTCGAGGACGTGTCGGTCATCGGACTACTTCGTCGCGTCGGGGTTGTCGGCCAGGAACTGCGTGACCGAGTCGGTCGTGACGAGGATGTTCGGCAGCTCGACCTCCTGCGGCTCCGCGTCGACGCCGCCCTTGATGAACTCCGGCACCATGTCGGCGAACTTCTTGCCGGCCTCGGGCACCTGCAGGAAGACGGTGGCGCGCATGTCGCCCGCCTCGACCGCCTTGATGGCGGCCGGGGTGCCGTTGATGCCGTAGATCTTCACGTCGTCGCGCCCGGCGGACTTCGCCGCGGAGACCGCGCCGAGCGCCGGGTCGTCGAAGCAGCCCCAGATCGCGAGCGGCGTCGACCCCTTCGGGTGCTTGGCCAGCCAGGCCTGCGCGAACTGCGTCCCGCCCTCGACCTGGCCGGGGATGCGACGAAGTAGTCCGATGACCGACACGTCCTCGAGGGTCCGGCCCGCCGGCCCGACCCCGACCGAGCACCCCCAGGAGTCCCTCATGGTCGAGACGACGGGGATGCCTGCGGCCTTCGCGGCCTGCGCACCGGCCGTCAGCGTCTTGCTGTCGAAGACGGCGGTCACGATGAGGTCGACCTTCTTCTGCACGAAGTCCTGCATGGCGCCGTTGGCCTTCTCGACCGCGCCCTGGGGGTCGACCGCCGTGGTCTTCCAGCCCTTGGCCTCGGCCTCCTCACGGAACGCCGCGATGGCCGCCTCCGAGGTCTCCTCGCTCGAGGCGAACTTGACGATGCCGATCGTGTAGGTGTCGTCCCCTCCGCCACCACCGCTGCCACCGGTGTCCCCGCTGCCGCAGGCGGCGGTGACGACCAGCGCCGCCGTTGCCACCAGGCCGAGGCCGAAGCGTCGAACGTTCATGTGTCCTCCTGAGAGTGGTCGCCCGGGCGGGCGGACCTGTGCTGGGTGGACCGGCCGGGTGGCCGTTCCGGGGTGGTGCTGTTCCCCCTCGATCACCGCAGTGCGGCGGTCCTCCTCACGTCGACCCCGAGCAGCTGCGAGAGCTGCTCCGCGGTCTCCTCCGCCTCGCGGTGCACGACGCCGGTTGAAGATTATATATATGATCCATATCTAACGCCGCATGTGTTGAGATTTCTCTAACCATAAACCGTGCCATGCCGCCAGCGCTTCCGGCGAGCCGCCGCAAGACACGCGGAGTGCTGCAGCTTACGGCATCCGCAAAGCGGATGGGTTGCGTGCTTCACGCCTTCGGGGGCACGCCCGCGGCCCGCAGGTCGGCGACGACGTCGAGCATGGCCGTGTCGGGCCGCAGGCCCGACTGCAGCCCCGCGACGAGTCCCTCCGCCTCGACCTCGACGCCGTGGGCGCGCAGCCGCTCGGCGAGCCCGGCCTCGAAGCCGTCGTGGTCGAGACGACCCTCCTCGTGGTCGACGAGGAGCTGCTTGGCCTTCGCGTCACGGCCACCGAACAGGCGCAGCAGCAGCCCGCGGTCGCCGCTGATCCGCTCGCTGTGGTCGCCGAACGCGTCGAGCACGCTCGTCGTGAGCACCCCGCCGAAGTCGAACAGGGCCGCCCGGCAGCGCGGCGTCGTCGCGGCGCTCATGCGAGCGTGTCCTGGTAGCGACGCATGCCGGCCAGCCAGCGGTCGTAGTCGGAGGCCTTGCGGCGGTAGAACTCCAGCACCTCCGGGTGCGGGAGCACGAGGAAGCGCTCGTCGTCGATCGCGTCGAGGACGACGTCGGCCACGTCGAGCGGCTCGAGGACGCCGCCCGCCTCGGTGACCGCTCTCGCACCTTGGCGCGCGGTCGGGTCGTCGGAGTCGGCTCCCCCGTTGAGCATGGCGGTGTTGACCCCCATCGGGCACAGGCAGCTGACGGCGATGCCTCGGGTTCCGTAGGTGACCGACAGCCACTCGGCGAAGGCCACGGCAGCGTGCTTGGTGACCGAGTACGTCGGCGAGCCGATCTGCGTCAGGAGACCGGCGGCCGACGCGGTGCTCAGGAAGTAGCCCCGGCCCCGCTCGAGCCAGCCCGGCACCAGGAGACGGGCCGCGCGGACGTGCGCCATGACGTTGACGTCGAGCGAGGTGCTCCAGTCCTCCTCCGAGGACTCCAGGCCCTGCCCGAGGCCGACCCCGGCGTTCGCGACGTAGAGGTCGACGGGCCCGAAGCGCTCGACGGCGAGGTCGAGCACGGCCTGCACGTCGGCCTCGAGCGAGCAGTCGCCCGCCAGCCCGGCGACGCGGTCGGCGCCGTGCGGCTCGAGCGACGCGACCGCCGCGCTGGTGCGCGCGGCGTCGAGGTCGGTGACGACCACGTGGGCCCCGTGCTCCAGCAGCCGCTGCGCGACGGCCAGGCCGATGCCGCCTGCCGCGCCGGTGACGACCGCGACGCTCCCCTCGACCTTCATGCGCCGACCTCCGCCGTGCGGATCGCGTCGCGGTCGATCTCGCGCTTCAGGATCTTGCCCGTCGCGCCCTTCGGCAGCGTGGTGACGAACTGGTAGAGCCGGGGCACCTTGTAGGCCGACAGCTGCACCTTGGCCCAGGAGCGCAGCTCCTCACCGGTCAGCTCCGCGCCCTCGCGCAGGGCGACGACCGCGGCGACCTCCTCGCCGAAGTGGGCGTCGGGCACGCCGACCACGGCCACCTCGACGACGTCGGGGTGCTCGTACAGCACCTCCTCGACCTCGCGGGGGTACACGTTGTAGCCGCCGCGGATGATCAGGTCCTTCGCGCGGTCGACGATGCTGAGGTAGCCCTCGGCGTCGAGCCGGCCGAGGTCGCCGGTCTTGAGCCAGCCGTCCTGCAGGTCGGCGGCCGTGGCGTCGGGACGGTTGCGGTAGCCCTTCATGATCGTCGGGCCCTTGAGGAAGACCTCGCCGACGACGTCGGGCCCGACGACCGCGCCGAGCGGGTCGCGGACCTCGATCGCGGTGCCTGGCAGGGCCGGTCCGACCGTGCCCGCCTTCTGGGGCCGGTTGATGTCGTTGAAGGTGGCCGCACCGGTCGACTCGGTGAGGCCGTAGCCCTCCAGGATCGTGCAGCCGAATCGGTCGCGGAAGGCGCGCATGACCTCCACCGGCAGCGACGCGCCGCCGGACGTGGCCAGTCGGAGCTGCTCGAAGTCCGACGGACCGAACGCGTCGGTCGCGGCGTGCAGCATCGCGTTCCACATCGTCGGCACGCCGGCGAGGACCGTCAGGCGGTCGCGGCGGACCATCTCCAGCATCGCGGTCGGCTCGAAGGGCGCGAGCAGCGAGAGCGACGCTCCGGTGACCAGCACCGTGTTCATGACGACCGCCTGCGCCAGAAGGTGGTGCCCCGCTCGGCAGCGGCGGCGGACGCAGCAGCGTCGCACTCGTGCCAGGCCAGCACCAGCGACGCCTCCGCGTCGTCGAGCACGTAGCCGATCTCGGCGGCCGTGGCCATCGTGTTCATCGTGATGACGCTGACGCCGACGGCGTGCAGGCCCAGGTAGAGCACGGGGAACTCCACGATGCTGGGCGCGATCAGGACCACGCGGTCCCCGGGGCGCAGACCCGCTGCGGCCACGGCGCCGCCGACGCGGGCGCTCGCCTCCCGGAGCTCGCCGTAGGTCAGGTCGCCCCGCCCGGAGCGCACCGCCATCCGCTGCGGGTCGCGTTCCGCGTTGGACCAGACCGTCGCTGCCACGTTCACCATGCGTCCTCGTCTCCTCACCTTCGATGTGACCGGTCTCACGTGACCTGGCTCACGTCGAGCAACGTACTTGAACCCGGGTTCAGGTTCAAGTACGTTGCCGAGAAAACTTCCGAGAATCCTTCGACAGGAGTCCCCGTGCCCAGAGCAGCGATCGTCGCCACCGCCCGCACCCCGATCGGCAAGGCGTACCGCGGCGCCTTCAACGACACGCCCGCCGTGGAGCTCGCGGGCCACGCCGTCCGCGGAGGACGTGGTCATGGGCTGCGCGATGCCCGAGGGCGCCTCGGGGTTCAACGTCGCCCGGCAGGCCGCACTGCGCGCCGGGCTGCCGGTGTCGGTACCCGGCTCGACCGTCGATCGTCAGTGCTCGTCGGGACTGATGGCCGTCGCGATCGCGGCCAAGCAGATCCTGGTGGACGGGCAGAGGGTCGCGGTCGGGGGCGGGGTCGAGTCGATCTCGTTGGTGCAGAACGAGCACCTGAACACCCACCGCGCCGGCGACCCCTGGCTGCGCGAGCGGGTGCCGGGTCTGTACCTTCCGATGCTGCACACCGCCGAGAACGTGGCCTCGCGCTACGGCGTCAGCCGCGAGCGCCAGGACGAGATGGGGCTGCAGTCGCAGCTGCGCGCGGCAGCCGCCCAGGAGGCCGGCCACCTCGCCGAGGAGATCGCCCCCATCACGGTGCACACGCTCCGCACCGACAGGACCACCGGTGAGACGTCACGGGTCGAGGTGACCGTCTCGGCCGACGAGGGCGTGCGCGCCGGCACGACGGCGGAGGGTCTGGCCGGGCTCCGCACCGTGCTGGAGCCCGGCGACGTGACCGCGCACCCGACGGTCACCGCCGGCAACGCCTCCCAGCTCAGCGACGGCGCGTCGGCCAACGTCCTGATGGACGCCGACCTCGCGGCCTCCCGGGGCATCGACCCGCTCGGCTACTACGTCGGCATCGCGGTCACCGGGTGCGAGCCCGACGAGATGGGCATCGGTCCGGTCGCGGCGATCCCCCGGCTCCTCGACCAGCACGGCCTGACGGTCGGCGACGTCGGCGTGTGGGAGCTCAACGAGGCGTTCGCCTCCCAGGCGGTGCACTGTCGCGACGTGCTCGGCATCGATCCCGAGCGGATGAACGTCGACGGCGGCGCCATCGCCCTGGGACACCCCTACGG
>LUMS01000333.1_pt1 | contig 12679 bp, 17 predicted proteins | sample 729711 | NCBI WGS metagenome assembly LUMS01 (sample SAMN03860298, study PRJNA289734) | marine metagenome | biome: seawater column; feature: ocean; material: water; isolation source: Red Sea water column Station 192 - depth 25m | place: Saudi Arabia: Red Sea | collected 2011-10-15 | depth 25 m | reverse complement strand
AATCTCTTTTAAGTTCTTTAGAGCTTAACCTAGATACACTAGAACCTTTTTCTACACGCATAATAGCTTCTGCCATATCAATATCTAATTCTCTAGCCATTAGTATTGCGTCTGCTTCCATTTCTAATATCTCTATTTCATCAGCAGCTTCTTTTATTGGTTTATATTCTTCATATATGTTATCTCTGTGAGGGTGATATAAAGAAAGTAATTTTTGTAACGTAGTTTTTTCTTTTTCAACAAACAAACTACCGTTTCTAAATATAATATGAGCTAATCTTTGATCACCTTTCATTTCATCAACAAAAGGAGTTCTTTGGTTTTCACAATATTTTAACTCTCTTTCGTATCCAGCTTCTTCGTCAAAATAATAAATATTTGAAGATCTTAACATGTAAGATATAGGTTTTTTACGACTTTTTAAGTTATAAATCCTATCTTTTATTTCCCATCCACTTTTGTTTTCTTTTTTGCCATAATATAATATATAATAAAATTAATAAAATAAAGTCGAGGCCGAAGCCCCGACTTTTAAATAATGATTTACTTCATTAACATAAAGTTGTTAGCACCTTGAGTGATTAAACATCTTTCAGTTAAGAAATGAAGTTGCATTGCATCTAAAGCAGATGTAGCAGCACCAACAGAACCAGTAACCCAAGTTTTCATTCTTCGGTCATCAGTTTGTGAAGCTCTATATCTAACGTGTAAGAAAGGTCTCTTCATGCTTTGTCCAACAGTTTGATCATAAACTGAAGTTGTACCAGCAGGAATCATAACACCTCTAATTGCGTTAGCACCAGCTATTTCGTTAATACCACCTCTTGTAGCTTTATCATTTAAATATCTGAAATCAGACTTATAGAAGTCATAAGAACCTCTTCTGAAACCAGTGAAACCTAAATTTAACGCCATATCTTCAGAGTTGTTAAATACACCGTAAGATGTACCACCAGCTCCGTAAGAGTTCATTGAAGCTAACATATCGTCAATAGCTAAGCTAGTTCCTCAAACTCAGCTAAATCAGTAGCAGCGTTAACACCAGTAACTCCAGAAGTTGTATTACCTCTATCTTCGATAGCAGCAAATAAACCTTCAGTACCAGTCAATGTAGTACCATCAGTTCCTAAGAAAGCATCAACTTTTGAATTAGCAGCTACAGTCTTTTTAGACTCAAGCATTGCCATTTCTACGTAATCAGTAAATCTAGCTCTTGTGTCAGCTTCAGCTTTTAAGTACCATAAGTAACCTGATTGTCCGTTCTCAGCAGATACTTCAACCCAACCAATTCTAGAAGCGTCAGATCCTGATACTTCGTAGTAATCTTTCATAATAATTGGTTTGTTAGTAAAAGATTTAAACTGAGGTTCGTTAGCTCCTCTTGAGTCACTAGCAGCTGGCGAAGCAGCAGTAGTGTTATAGTTATCACCTTTACCAAACTCAGAGCCATAAACTAATATTGTTGCTCCTAAAGCAGCTGTACTAGATCCAACAGTTCCTGATAAGTTTGCAGCTCCATAAGGAAGAACAGTTAAAAGGTCTTTGTCAGTACCATCCATTTTTGTTACTAAACATTTAGCAACACCACTAGCACTAGCGATAATAACAGTGTCATTAACTCTAATACCGTGAAGCGCTCTTGTAGCACCAGAACCAGATATACCATTAGTAGTATCTTCGTTGTTACCATCGATGTCAGACTGTATTTGAATTGTTGTTGATGATTTTATCTCACCTTTGTAAGATAAGTGTAAACGACTTTGCTCAGACCAAACTACTTGATCAGAAGTCATCGGTTCTTCAGCACCTACTTGAGATAAGAAACCTGAAATAGTTCTCGGTCCGAAAACTTCAGCTTCTTTCTCCATTAGGTCTGGTAAGTACTGTTGCGCCCAGTTCGCACTGTTTGCAGAAGCACTTGTAAAATCTAGATAATTTGTAGATAGCGTTTGTTGTCTTACAGACGGCACACTATTTAAATTACCTCCAGGATTTGAAATTGCCATAATTTTGTAATTTTAAATTGTTATTTATTGTTTTTAATTTTAAACTTAAAATCAGAAGAATTATCACCTAATACTCTTACTTTAATACCACCTGTTTCAACTTCATTAAAAGCTTGTCTTGGTGACATATCAACATTTTTAGATTTAGCTATACTATCTTTCATAGCATCAGCTTTGCCTTGTTCGTAAAAGTGTTTAGCAATAGCATCAGCATTCATAGCTGTAAATAAAGATTTATGATAACCTGTAGCGTCTTTTAAAGCAGAATTTTTATCTAAAAACTTTTTAGTAAAATTACTTATATCGCTTTGAGTTGTCTTTATTTCATCAGCATTGTTTACGTTGAATCTATATCTTTTATCACCGACGTTATATTCAAAACCTTTGAACTTGTCGTTAAAAACTTGATTAGTTTTTTGCGTAAAAATATCAGAGTTCTTTTTTACTATTTTTTCATTTGCTTCTGACTCTTTGTTATATCTATTAAAAAAATCCCAAGCTTTTTGTTGTTCAGGCGTTAACCTTGAACCAGCTTTAATTTCTTTATAGTATTTAGACTTTTGCCCGTCTAAGTAGGCTCTAGCGCTGGCAACTTGCTCTTTTAACGCTAATTTTTTTCTTTTTATATCTCTTTCAGTATCTTCTTCTTCATCTATAGCAAACGTGTCTTCCATCATAAAACTAATTTCATCATCAGTTAAATGTTTTTTTGTTTGCTTATAATATTCTCTTAGCACGCTATTGTCATCATAATTAGTATAATCTTGATTTATACGTACATAATCATTTATATCACCACCTGTTTCTTCCATGAAATCAACAAGCTTTTGTATGTTTTCTGGTAACTCTTTACCTGTTTCTTGAGCTTCAGTTATAGCTTCTTTAGTTTCTTCAACTAATTCTTCAACTTGCTCTTCAACTTTTTCTCCTGTTATTTCTTCAATAACGGGTTTTTCATCTTGAACGGTATCGGGTTTTTTACCTTCTCCGGTAGGTTTTTCATCTGTTGCTTCGACGTTTTCTTCGAGTACTTTTTCGCTAGTTTCGGATTCGTCGCGTACAGAAACCTCATCTGTGCTTTGCTCTGGAACGGCATCTTCTTGTTTTTTTGGTGGGTTATTTAAATCTACTTTGATGATATTATCATCTGTTGTTTCTTTTTTTGCACTAAGATCTACCTTAGTAACATTATCTGTTTCTTGTTTTTTTGCCATAATATAATATAATAATAATTAATAAGTTTATCTAGGATCAAAAGATCCTAAACTAAAATCTCCACTAAGTATATCATTACTTGTAGACTCAAAGTTTTTAGGTGGTTTACCTGTTTTTCTTTGATCTATAAGCTCACTTTGTTGTGTGGCTTGTATTTTAGTTCTTTCATCTTTTCTATCTTCTTTTTCTTTTTCTCTATTTTTCATACCTTCAGTTTCAATGCCTTTTAACTGCATGTTATATTGAAACTCTAAAGCCATTAGTTCTTTTTTAAATTCTACTTCTTGTTGCATTTTTTGTGAATCAATTTGAGCTTTTAATTGTTGCATTTGAGCCTCGTTTTGAACAATAGCTTGGTTTTTTTGAACTTCTATTTGTGCAGCGGCTTGAGCAGCCTGTGTATTAGACTGTGTTTGCGCTTGAATGTTTTGAAGCTGCATCTGTCTATCTTCATTTTGCTTTTTCTTTCTTCTTATTTTTAAAAGTTGATTTGCTAGTTTTATATTTTTTATTTCTCTAATATCAATAGCATCTTCAAGCTCTATATTTTTTTGTTGTAAAGCCATTTGAATATTATTTTCTAACATAGCTTTTTCTTCTTCATCTGGTTGAAGATTTATAAATATTCCAAAATCATATAAATGTAATTCTTTTATTTCATCTAAAGTAGCAACATTATGAGCACCAATAGCTTGAACAAAAGCATCTGCAGTTGGTGAATATTCTAATATATCTGATATTCTAAGAGAAACTTTTTCAGCTGTTTCTGCTGTTAAAAATAAACCCGACTGTAATATGTGTCTAGTAGCTGTATTACTATTAGCTGCAGCTATTTTTTGTATACCAACTAATGCGTTTTTATCTGGCATAGTACCATCTCTAGCTTCATTAAGACCGGTTGTATCTCTAATCATTTGTAGATAATAATTGTAATTAGCTATAAGAGCTTGCATTTTATTACCACCACTACCACTAGTTATTTCTTGTATTGGTACTTTACCAGGGTTTATATCACCATCTTGTGTAAATGATCTACCAATAACACTACCTGTTTGAAAAAACATGTTTAAAGCTTCTTGTGGATTATAATTTGTACCGTTACCTAAATCAACCTCTGCTAAACCATCAGCATCTAAATAAACACCATCAGGCACCATACGTGACATTACTTGCTGTAGTTTTAAATGAGTGAGCTGTATCATATCAGCAAAACCAGTAATACGTTTAACTAAACTTTCTATTCTACCATCATACATCCTAGGCGCTACTATAGAGTAATTCATTTTTACTTTATTGTAATCACTTTTACTACGCATCATGTTTTTAGCCATCTCCCACTTTAATAATTTGTTTGTACCAAGTATTAAAGCACCTTCATATAAAACTTCAACTGCTCTTTGCAGTTTATCAAAGCTACCTTGTTTATCATCAGGTGGATTAAAAGTATCATCTTTTTGTATTATTTTAAAAGCACCAGTACCAGTTTCTTTTATTTTATAAACTTCGTTCATATATGTTTTATAATTAAAATATAAAACTTGAACTTTATTATTATCTTCTTTGTTTGGGTTATATCTATTTCTATTATTATTACTTCTATAGTAAGAAGATTTTTTTAAAATGTCTTGCAAATCATTTTCTTCTAAAAACGGAAACTCTTTTGCAAGTTCGTTTATTGGTATGTTTTTAACTTCACCAGCATAATATAAATCTTCAAAATAAGGTGAATCAGTGTAAGAATAAACTAAATTAGCAGGATCTATATATTTTATAGTAACACCTTCAGAAGTATTAAAATCAGTTTTTACAGCACCAATACCTAGCACAGTTAAATCATAATAAAAACGTTTTTTAATTAACTCGTAATTATTACCTTCAAATAAAACGTTTAGCGCTTGCTCTTGAGCCACTTCTATTGACTGCTTGTAATTTAACTGCATGTGCAGCTGTAACTCTTCTGTAGTTTCTGGTAGTTCTTTAATGTTACTTTCTCTTAAATTAATACCAAATCTTTCTTCAGCTTCATCATTAAACTCTTTCATTTCCATATCACTAATTATACTTTCCATATATTTAGTTCTTTTTTCAACACCATTAGGTGATTGTGAAAAAGCTTTTATGTCGTAAGTTCTTTGAGCCATACCGTTAACAACGATATCCACAAACTTAGAGATTATTGGAACAGGTGTCCAGTCTAAGTTTAAATAAGATAAATCACCATTAATAGATAATTCATCTTTATATTTTTGTATTGATTGCTCGCCTCTAGCGTATAGTCTTAACCTATGAAAATCGTTGTAGTTGCTTTTATATCTATTGTTATTATAGTCTTCATTAAACCACTCTGTTTCTATAGCTTTTGCTACTTTCAACCCATAATCATAGCTTAACTTTTCAGCATCACTAACTGTTTGTTTTGGAAAATAACTATTAGAATATCCCATATTTATTTTATTATTTGTGAAGTATTACCAGTGTTTCTATACTTAGAAATACTTATGTTTAATTTTGTTTTTTCTTTTATATTGTTTGGTCTATACAAATGCCTATTACAAGCCATAATAGCTAAACCGCTACTAATTGTTGCATCAAACTTTGTACGTTTGTTTATATCAAATTTACTCCAATCATTTAAAGTTTTATTAAAATGTATATTACCATAAACACTTTCTTTAATATGTCCAACGTGTTGTTGTATATACATTTCTATAGCAGCAGCATGAGCTTGCTTTATATCTTCGCTAGTATTTGGTATACCACCTATTTCTTTTTCAGCTGTTGATAGCTTGTTCCAAGATCTATCAGGACGATTCATACTATAACCTCGATAACCACGTCTTCGTAAATAATATAATAATCTTGGCTTATTGTTTTCTGCAAGTAACGGCATACCGTAAAACACTAATGCCATTAGTACATCTTCAAAAAATATATCAGCTGTCTGTGGCCTTGCTATATATTCTAAGAAAAAGTGATTTGGTGGTGCATCTTCCATACTAAACTTAGTTAGACCATGTAAAGCACCTTTTGAACCTTTTCCATCTACAGTACCGCTAATATCGTAGCTGTCGCAGCCAAAAGCGCCCATATGATCGTTGCCAGGGTATTTGATTCCATTTTTTAATATAATTTTATTCTGTAAGTTTAAAGGCGGTACCCAGCTAATATTAAATCTACCTTTTGGATCTGGATAAAATATTACACTTGTATCTTTTATACCGTTTAGCCATTGAAAATTACCAACACTAACATTGTGTTTAACACCTTCGTTATAATCTATTTGTTCGTATATTCTAACTAAATTAAATATACTATTTTTTGCTTCATCTCTAAACGCATGTTCTTCAGTTCTTGGAAACTGTCTGTAAAACTCGTTTAAAGCATCTTGATCATTTTTTAAACCATCAACTTCATTTTGCCAATGATCTATTATGCCATAATCTATTAATTCACCGTCTGGTCCGAAAACATCATTACTTGGACTATTAAAGACTGGATGTCCGTATTCATCAATAAATCCTTCGTAGTTCCACTCCATTGGGATAAAGAGAGAATAAAGCCCAGACTTTGTCTGTCCATTACGGTTTCGTCTATTAACATCTGAGTCATTGTATAATTTTTTAAAGTTATCACCTCCTTTATCAAGAGCGTTACTAGTACTACCCATCATACATTTACCAACCACTCTAGCACCTAAACGTAAACATGTTTTAGTTACACGCCAATTGTTTAATATATTATCTGGTCTTTCCCACTTACCACTTTCATCATGTACTAGTAAGTTTAGTTTTTCACCGTCATAACTATTAACACCCGTGTTTTTCCAGTCTATAGTTGTATCTAATCCTTGTAGCAAGCTCAGACTTAGGTCTATCCATACCATCTTGTATCGGTTTAAAGAAAAACGGATAGTTAACAGATATTGGTACAACTTTGTCTGTAAACATTTTTTTTGCATCGGCTCCACTTTTTGATAATATACCATATCTACTATCACTTGATATTGTAGCTAAGTTAACTGTTTCAGCTGATGACATAAACGAAAAACCAGATCGTCTATTTTTTAAGTAGCACATACCATAACATCTTTTATCAGCTTTGCATGCTTCCCAAAATATGTAAAATAATCTATTGGCTTCTCTAAAATCAGGTGCACCTACATCTATTTTACTCCATTGTAAATACATATAGTGACTACCCGTTATATAAGTTGATTTACCGTTATTTTTAAACCAAAAGCCTTCATCTCTTCGTTTAAATTCTTCGTCTATGTAATCATACCACTGATCTTTAGCTTCTTCAGGATAACTACGCCAGTCAAATATATTTTTTAGTTTAGATAATTCTTTAGGATATTCTAACCTTTGCCATTTGTTTTTACCGTGCATGTGCACTCGCACTGGTTCCAACGGCAGAGCAATGCGCAAACCTTGCAACTCAATGATCTCACCAATTTTACCAGTTTTTGATATAACGATAATATCGTGTTCTTTATTATATCCATATTGCCATTTTTTACCCCTGTTCATACGAGTTATAGTCGTACGTTTAACAGGTTCAATTATTTTAACTAATGTTTGTTCGTAACTCATTTTGATCTACCTTCAGCAAAACCTCTAAATACTCTTTGTTTCTTTTCTTCTGGCTCTTTACCTTCAAGTATATTCTCTTCTTCTTGTATTCTGTTTAATATTTCAAACGCGTCAAATATAGCTAACTTCTTTGTAGCTGCAGCGTTTTTTAATCTATCAGCACTAACATCATCCTCTGTGTTAGTTATTATTTTTTCTTTAGCAACGTTAACCAGTTCTTCAACCGCTTTGTGCCCAGCTTGGATTATAAGCTTCTTCGTTTCCTTGATATTCATATTTAATTGTAATAAATTTAGTATATACCCTGTACAATAGCTCGTTATCAATAACAAACTCATAATTAGATATAGGTGTAAAACCTACAAGATCATTAATTTTAAAACTACCGTCAGTATATTTTATAATACCAATATTTTCTTGTGTTTCACTGTTAGCGTACTTGTCTTTGTTTTTTATAGGTTTAACCCAGCAAAAACCTTTTGGTGAGTGCCACTGCCAAAACTTTTTATATAAAAATATTTGATCTGGCTGTACTATATAAGTATTTTCGTCAAAATAGCTTTTACTATTTTTTTCTATACCTTTAACGTTATGCCAACGTCTAAACACGTTATGATGTAATATAACATCACTACCTATATCTATATCTGTATCACCAATAATAGGTTTTGATATTACAGTTGCTTGTCTATTAACGTATTGATGGTTGAAGATCTCAGTGTTAATAATTAGCTCTTTATCTCCAACCTTCTTTACGTTATTATATCTTTTACCTATTGGCTTTACAACAAAGTTGTAAACGCTTTTCATTAGTATTCTAGATTATACTCTACAGATACAGCCATGTTTTTGTTAAAGTCTTTCCATGGTAAAACATCTTTATCTTTTCTAATATATATAGAAAACTTATCGTCTTCTTCTATTATATCACAAATAGTATGTCCACCATAAACTTCTTGACCAACAGCATAATGCATAGCATCGTTTTTATAATCCTTACCTACACTAATCTTTCTTATCAGTCTCGCCATCTTCAGGATATTGTATTGTACCGTCTTCGATATTAATATTTACTGTACCATAATCTTTTTCAAGCTCGTCTTGTATTTGTTTAAGCTCATTTTGCATAACAACTATTTGGTGCATGATATTGTGTTTAGTAGTTTCTAATCTACCAACTTCCATCTGAGCTCTATTAATATCGCTTACAGTTTTTTGTATTTTTTCTAATTGCGATGCAGTTACTTTTTCTGGTTTTAAGTCAACCAACTCTTCTTTTTTTGTCATTTTTATTTAATTTAAGTTAATTATTATTTTTATCTTTCAAACCCTAATACTAGTTTTATAGGATTTATATTATATATAACGTCATTTTCTGCTATATCATTTGTATTAGCAGCTGTTAATGTTAACTGCGTAGCACTGTCTAAACTAGCAACTGTACCTAAAACAGCATCATCTTGAGCGTGTAACACGTCACCAACAGCAAAATGCTCTCTTACATCCATCGTACCACCAGCGCTACCATCATCAAACGTAATTACAGTTTGAGTTCCTTCAGTAAAACTTGCTTCAGCAATAGTGTTTAAAGATGGGCCACCAAAAGTATTGTTAGCAGATTGACTAAATATAGCTACGTATATAGTATCAAAACCAACATTATCTCCTGTTGTTATATCTCCTTGAAGCACTAGTGGTGGAGCAGCTTGAGCAGTATCACCACCTACTGTAGCTATAGCTGTACTTTGCAAAGTACCAGTAGAAAAGTTGCTACCATCAATCTCTATAATACCTAAAAAATCATTACTAGGTCTATTTTGTATAGAACTTCTTACTGTTCCTAAAGAAACAGTATTTGTTTTAGAGAAAGCAATACCAAAAGAATTGTTGTTAAGTGTTGGACTTGCATCTCCTTTAGGTCTAACTAAAAGAGTTACACTTCTTAACATATTAGATCCTCTTGGAATTTGTATTGCTGTCCAATCAGCTATTAAAACTCCAGCTCCAAAATTACCAGCGTGCTGTTTGCTTGCCGCTACTATTGGTGAAACTTCTACTGTAAAATATTTACTTGCCATAATTTTTTATTTTTTTACTTTTTCTAGTGAACGACCTCCAAAATAAGCACCGATCACTGTTATTAATACTAATTGTAAAAGATCTACATAAGAGTCTTTTACGTTAAAATTTATTGCACCAGCATCTATAAATACTAATAACACTGTGCTTACTACTAAGAACACTAGAACTAGTGGTCTTATATTTTTGCTTAACCATGAATCACTGTTCATATCAAGCTTCCATCTCTCAGTTACTTGCTTTTGCATTTCAGCTTCGTAACCCATTATCAAATCTTTTATTTTTGCTTCAGCTTCTAGCTTCTCTTCTTTAGTTGTAGTTAAGTTATCTAAAACTCCACCCACGTTTTTTACTAATTCACTAGCACCAGCTGAAAATATTTTTCCTAATATACTCATAATTATATTTTTGGACTTCTACCATTGTTTGCATCTTCTTCCCACGGAAAACCTTCATCACCAGCTTCTTTAGCTACACCATCTACTATAATCATATCTTTACCGTTCATAGTTACTCTTGGATAAACGTTACCATCCCATTTAACAAAATTATCACTATAAGCTAGTTTACCAATACGCATATCAGTAGAGTGTCTCATCTCGTGATTAATTACTTGAGACTCTTCGTGACTACCAGGTATAATTTTATCGCTAATATATATACTACCATCCATATTAGCTTCACCCATAATACCTTCGTCAAGTGGTTTTCTAATTACAGGTGTACCAGGTACTGAAGCATCACCACCAGCTTCTTGGCCAAATCTCATTTTGTTTTTAATTTCACCACCATACATATAGTTACCTGATTGCTTGCCTAGTTTAAATCCCATTACCTGTCAATATCTTTTATCATATCATCTATAGCTTTGTTATAAACTTTATCTGTATATGATTTGTTATTAAAAAAAGTACTACGCTCAGATATAGGTAAATCTTCTTCACCTAGTAATACTCTATATATTCTACTTATAAGTTGAGAACATTTAAACGATGTTTTAAATACTGAATATTTAATTGTTGTTCTATTACGATGTCTCCAAGCTTCGATCCAACCATCACGTCTTAATCGTTCCCATCTGTTTTTATCCCACGAGTATGTATATGTACCGTCGATAAATTCTTGTCGTGTAAATCTTTTTTTACAATCTAAATAAATTAAAAGTTCTAAGTCTGCGTCATTTAACCCATAAGTTTTACAGGCCCATTTACGTACGAGCCTGTAATACTTAAGGATATTCATTTCACGCAAATCTTGCGCGGTTAATCGCATTTAACTATTAGTTATCTGGATTAGTGTCATCATCAGCTGTTTTAATAATAACTGCTGAAATGTGATTGCTAATAAACTTGCTATTGTTCATGTCAGCAACAACTACAAAACCGCTAGAAGTAGCAGGAGCTCCATTGATAGCGCCTACAATAGCTTCACAAACTTCTTTATACTTACCAGAAGTATAAGTTAGCTCAACGTAGTTTTTTGTAGAGTCACCAGCAGTGTCTTCTAAAATTCTAGGATTTTTGAAGTAAAGGTTGCAAGTTGTAGCAGCTGTAGCGTTAATACCGATTACTGCATCAGCTGGAACAACTATGTTGTCAGCAGCTGCATCAGCTCCACCAGCGTCTGCAAAATACAAAAAGTTTTTCATTTTTTTTGTTTTTAATTAATAATTAGTTTTCGTTTTTATGTTTAAGGTTTTAGGTTTTTGGTTTAGGTCTAATCTATTAATACTACATCAACTGAACGTATAACGTAATATAATATATCTTTATACTGAACACCGTGGCCTGCATGCTTATCGTAATACACGACGTCGTTGCTTTTTATACCTTCGACTAGATTACCTACAGAAATTACTTTCGCTTTAGTGTATCTATTGTCTTGATCGGTATCTTCTGTTACGATAAGGCCTGCCACTTTTTTCTGTTCAGTTTTTATCTTTTCTACGATTATGTAATTGTTAACTGCCTGCATTTAATCTTATATTTGAAATTACACAATCAGCAGATATAATTGTTGAAGCAACACTAACAGCATTTTTAAGTGCTGATTTAGTCACTAACACTGGATCTACTATACCAGCTTCTACCATATTAACATCTTCACCAGTTACTACGTTAACACCAACGCCATCAGATGGTCGTGGGCCAACCTGTTCTAAGCCAGCGTTTTTTAATATAGTATTAAACGGTGATGATATAGCTCTTAGCAATATAGTTTCACCTATGTTATGTGAAGTTATTTGTTGTGATGCGTTTAGTAAAGCAACACCACCGCCAGGTACAATACCTTCTTTCAAAGCAGCTTTAGTTGCGTATATAGCGTCTTCAACTCTATCTTTTTTCTCTTTTAGTTCTACTTTAGAATTACCACCCACTTTGATGATTCCAACGCTACCTGATAACATAGAGAGTCTTTGCTCCAGCTTCTTTTTAATGAAACCATTTTTTTCGTTAGAAATGAGTTTTGAAACGAGTTCGATTCGTTCTTGTAAATCCTGTTGAATATCATCTATAGTTGTTATTACAGTATTATTATTATCTGTAGTTACATATTCAGCTTCACCTAAACAATTAATATCTATTAAGTCAAGATCATCACCTAGTTCTTCATTAATTACTGTAGCACCTGTTAGTATAGCTAAATCTTCACAACTATCTTTTGTAGTAGGACCAAAGCCTGGTAAGTCAATTATATTAACTTTTATGTTACCTTTAACTTTATTCATCATTAATGCAGCTTTTACTTGCTGTGCAACTGATGCCACTATTAATAATGCTCTACCTT
>LUMS01000924.1_pt1 | contig 12751 bp, 12 predicted proteins | sample 729711 | NCBI WGS metagenome assembly LUMS01 (sample SAMN03860298, study PRJNA289734) | marine metagenome | biome: seawater column; feature: ocean; material: water; isolation source: Red Sea water column Station 192 - depth 25m | place: Saudi Arabia: Red Sea | collected 2011-10-15 | depth 25 m | reverse complement strand
CCCTAACGGTGAAAGTCTTGAGGATGTGGTAAGAAGAGTAACAAAATATTTTGAGGAAGTAATTAAACCTGCTATTCAAAGCGATGAAAATGGTAATATTTTAATTGCAGCACATGGGAACTCTCTAAGAGCACTTTTAATTGTAATGAATATTTATGAACCAAATAATATTAATTCTGTTGAGCTCTCAACCGGTGTTCCTATACATGTTATCTTAAAAGATAATAAGTTTAGTATTAAAGATTAATTAATTGATTGATATAGCTTTAATTATAGCAATCGTGTCATATTACACCGTCATGTTTATAACACCTGGACCCAATAATGCTATGTTGACGATCTCAGGCTTAAAATTTGGTTTTAAAAGGTCTCTACCACATATTACTGGTATTTCTTTAGGTCATGCTCTTCAAGTTTCATTAATTTGCACAGGTTTAGGTTTAATTTTGATTAATAAACCAGAATTTCAAATGATACTAAAATGGCTTTGTTTTTTTTATCTCATTTATTTAGCTTATCAAATGATTGGGTCTCTAAAGGATTATAAGAAAGATACAGGTAGACCTCTAAATATATATGAAGCTGCTCTTTTTCAATGGGTAAACCCTAAGGCATGGACTATTGCCATTACAGTTGCATCTGGTTTTATGCCTTTAGAAGAAAAGCTTTGGATAGCTGTTGTTTTCACAGGGTTGATGTCATCATTGGTAAGCTTTCCATGTATAAGTTTATGGGCACTTTTTGGAAGTTTAATTAAAAATTTAGTATCTAATCCTAAATTAAAAAGAAGCTTTGAGTATTTCTTTGCATTGTTATTAGTATCTACGGGTATTTATTTAATATTAAACTAATTTTTCAAGTTCAATACTATCTCTTTTTAAGGAATTACAAAGTACTGGTAATTTTACTTTTAATTTTTTACTTATATAAATAGTTGATTTTAGCAAATGCTCTTTATTAGCAGATTTTAAAATTTTGATTGAGTGTTCGCCACTCAATAAATCATAAAATAACAGAGAACAATTATTTTTTAAAATTTTATTCAACATAGCTTTATTTTGCTCAACATACTCTACAACATCGAATAAGACTAAGTAATTTTGATTTGACTTTATTTGACTTTGTTTCAAACCGTGCATTGATAAGAATAAATCTATTTTTTGATTTGTATAGTACTTACACCCAACTGAAATATATTCTTTCTCTTCAATTATTCTGTCAGTAAATTTTTCAATATAAAAGTTGAATTTGTTTGATATGTTTTTTAGCTCAATAATATCATCTGGTATCAGGGGCATTCTTTTTTCTTTTTTAACTATATCTGAGAGCATACAAATATTCATAATTAGAAAAAAATATATACTATAATCTTATGAAGTTAATTCCAGAATGGGAAGCACATGACAAATGTCTAATGGCTTGGCCATGTAATAAAAATCTTTACAAAGAAATAATTAAAGATGCCAGATTAGAAATGGCGCATTTAGCTAATTGTATTTCGGATGAAGAAACAGTTTATATGTATTGTAATAAAGAGGATTACAATGAGTGTAAAAATTATATTAATAATCAAAAAATAAATATTATCCAACTAGAACTAGATGACTCTTGGATGAGAGATATTGCCCCAATCTTTATCAATGAGGACAATGAACTTAAATGTATTAACTTTAATTTTAATGGTTATGGAAAATACCCAAATTATTTTAATGATAATAAAGTAGGTGAATATATCTCAAATCAATTTTCTATTACTTCATATTTAAATGATCTTACTTTAGAAGGGGGTGCTATTACTTACGATGAATATGGAAACTTGTTTTCCACTGAAAGTGTGCTACTTAACCCAAATAGAAATAATCCTAAAAAAGCAAAAATAGAGCAAACACTTACTAGTTTATTTGATTTAAATTCAATAATTTGGATCCCTGAGGGTTTAAAAGATGACGATACTGATGGGCACATAGACAATATTTTATGTCCTATTGGAAATAGAAAATATTTAATAGCAAAAAGTTATGATTTAGATGATTTGAACTCAAATAATTTAACTAAGATTAAATCAATTATTCTAAGTAACCTTTCTAGCATTGACAGTAACATAGAATTAATTGATATACCCCTTCCTTCAAAAATAGTTGTTAATGATAAAAAGCTTATTGCCTCTTATATTAATTTTTATTTTTCAAAGCAAGATAAAAAAATTGAGATGATTGAAACTTCACATATAAATTATGGTGGAGGTAATATCCATTGTGTTACTATGAATGTGCCAAAAAATGTCAGTTAAAGTAGCTGCTTCGCAGTTTAAATCAATAAAAGAAAAAAAAGATTTAAACATAAATAAGGCTATAGATATTGCTCAACAAGCATCTAAGGAAAATGTAAATATTTTTCTCCTACAGGAGTTATTTCAAACTGAATACTTTTGCTCAACTCAGGATAAAAAGTTTTTTAATTACGCCATTGAATTTCCTAATGACAAACTATTTGAAATTTTTTCTAATTTTTGTAAGAAAAATAATATGGTCATGCCGATCAGTTTTTTTGAAAAAAAAGAAAATAATTTTTTTAATTCTCTATGGTTACAACGAAAAGTTTTACTTTAAACCTGGAGATACTGGCTTTAAAGTGTTTAATACAAAGTTTGGAAATCTTGGTTGTGGTATATGCTGGGATCAATGGTTTCCTGAATGTGCAAGATCTATGACACTTTCTGGTGCAGATATTTTATTATATCCCACAGCAATTGGTTCTGAGCCTCAAGACCCTTTATTAGACTCAAAAGATCACTGGCAAAACGTAATGAGAGGTCATGCAGCTGCAAATCAAATTCCTGTCATTGCCTCTAATAGAATTGGCACAGAAAATGAGGGTTCAGTATCTGTTACATTTTATGGAAGCTCCTTTATCGCTAATCATTTGGGTAATATTGAAATTGAAATGAACAAAAAAGATGAGGGCTTTGTATCTAAGAATTTCGACTTTTCAGAAATAACAAAATACCGCCAATCTTGGGGAAATTTTAGAGATCGTAGACCAGATCTATATAAAAAAATTTGTGATTTTTAAAAAAAATTATCATATTATTCAAATTCTACTTATTTAAGAGGAGAGGTAATATGAATAAATTTTTAACAGCTCTTTTAGTGCTAATACTTCCTATGAGTTTGAGCGCTAAAGAAGAGTTATTTATATACAATTGGTCCGATTACATAGCTGAAGATACAATTGCAAATTTTGAGGAAGAAACTGGTATTGATGTAACATACGATGTATTTGACTCAAACGAAGTTCTAGAGGCTAAGCTTTTAGCTGGAGGAAGTGGTTATGACTTAGTTGTTCCATCAGGCTCCTTTATGGAAAACCAAATTAAAGCTGGAGTTTTTCAAAAACTTGATAAAAGTATGATTCCAAACCTCAAAAATTTAGATCCAAGTGTTTTAGAAAAAACTGATGCTCATGATCCAGGTGGGGAATACTCTGTTAATTACATGTATGGCACAACTGGAATTGGTTACAATGTTGCTGCCGTCGAGGAAAGAGGTGGAGATGTTGAGTCATGGGACATAATATTTGATGTAGATCAAATTTCTAAATATGAAGATTGTGGTGTGGCTTTCTTAGATGCACCAAGTGAAATTGTTGAGATTGCATTAAATTATCTTGGCCATGATCCAAATACAGAAAACACTAAAGCTAATCAAGAGGCACTAGAATTATTGAATAATATTAGACCTTACATAAAGTATTTTGACTCTTCTCAGTACATTGATGATTTAGCAAATGGTGAGATTTGCTTAGCAATAGGTTGGTCAGGTGATGTATTTATAGCAGCATACGAGGAAATCGAAGAGGTCTGGTATTCAATTCCAAATGAAGGAACAGTAATTTGGTTTGATATGATGGGGATTCCAGCAGACGCAAAAAACGTAGAAAATGCTCATAAATTTATAGATTATATTTTGAGACCAGAAGTTGTTGCAGAAATTACTAACTATGTGTGGTACTCAAATCCTAATCTAGTAGCTAACACAACTGAAGGTTTGATAGATCCTGATATTCTTTCAGACCCAGCTATTTATCCAACAGAAGAGACATTAACTAAACTTTTTGCAGATACAGCTGACTCACCTCAAAAGTCTAGGATATCTTCGAGAGTATTTAATAGTTTTAAAGCTTCTCAATAATTTAATTAAAGCGCAACTTTTACTTAAGTTGCGCTTTTCACAATCTTTTTTATGTCTGAACCTTTTTTACAAATCATAGATGTATCAAAAAGGTTTGATAATGTTGTTGCTTTAGACAAAGTTAATCTAAAAATAGCAAAATCTGAAATATTCAGTCTCCTAGGATCTTCAGGATGTGGTAAGTCAACACTTTTGAGAATTATAGCAGGTTTCGAGAAGCCTGATGAAGGAATAATTCTGCTCGAGGGAAAGGATATCACGAAACTTCCACCATATGTAAGACCTCTAAATATTATGTTCCAAAATTATGCACTATTTCCGCATTTAAATGTCACTAATAATATCCAGTTTGGACTAAAAGAAGAAAAAATTTCTAAAGAAGAAATCAATCATCGTGTTAATGAAATTTTAAATTTACTAGAGCTGAATGGTTTAGAGAAAAGAAAAATCAATGAGATATCTGGTGGTCAACAACAACGTGTAGCATTAGCAAGATGTCTAGTCAAAAAACCAAAATTACTTTTATTGGATGAACCACTTGCAGCATTAGATAAACAGCTAAGAGTACAAACACAATTCGAGTTAGTTAATCTACAGTATAAGTTAGGTATCACTTTTATAATTGTTACCCATGATCAAGAGGAAGCAATGTCATTATCTGACAGAATGGCAATTATGAAAAATGGAGAAATCCTCCAAGTCGGTAATCCTGTTGAGATATATGAAAAACCGAAGGACAAATATATAGCGAATTTTATTGGCACAGCCAATATCTTTAATGTTCTTAATAAAAATAATCAAATCATCATTAAAGAATTAAATTATGAAGTTAAAAATATTAACAATAAAGAAAACTATGTTAAATGTTTAATTAGGCCTGAAAAAATTTCTGTTAAAAAACTAGAAAATCAATCTAATAATTTAAATATTGGTGTAGTTAAAGAAGTAGCTTATTTAGGGAGCTATACTAAGTATTTAATTGAGGTTAATGGATTTGAATTTTATTCTTTTATGCAAAATAGTTTAGTTTCAGATAACCTTCAAATAAGATGGGATGACAAAGTTCAGATAAGTTTTAACGAAACATCAATATATTTCTTTAATGATTAAAAATTTAAAAAAACAAAACGTGTGGTTTGTATTCACTCCATATTTATGGCTAGTTTTGTTCTTTTTTGTTCCATTAGCTTTAATTTTTAAAATATCAATATCTGTGTCTGAATGGGGTATGCCACCTTATCGTGATCTTTTTTCTTTATCTGAAAATGGATTGGAGATTAATTCAACTCTTGGAAATTATTTATTCATTTTTTCAGACCCTTTCTATATAAGATCATATCTCAATTCACTATCATTAGCTTTTACATCCACGGTATTATGTTTATTAATCGGTTATCCAATAGCTTTTTACGTTGCAAAATCTAAACCAAGCATAAGAAACATACTTTTGATTATGCTTATCATACCTTTTTGGAGTTCTTTTCTTTTAAGGGTATATGCATGGAAAGTCTTACTGCAAGGTTCTGGTATTATAAATTCAATTCTTATACATATTGGGCTAATTTCTGAACCAATATCTATGTTACACAATCATTATGCTGTGATTTTAGGCGTTGTTTATACTTACCTTCCATTTATGATTTTACCGCTTTATGGATATTTGGTTAAATTTGATTTAAATATGATTGACGCATCTAATGATTTAGGTGCAAAGCCTTTAAACACGTTTGTAAAAGTTATCTTACCTCTCTCTTTACCAGGAATAGTAGCTGGGAGCATGTTGGTTTTTATACCAGTTGTTGGAGAATATATAATACCAGAAATGTTAGGCGGCAGTGATAAGCTTTATTTTGGGAAGATAATTTGGGATGAATTTTTTGTAAACAGAGATTGGCCTATTGCTAGTGCGCTTGCTATGTCTGGTATTGTAATTCTTGTATTTCCAATAATTATTTTTCAATTAATGTACGCAAAATATAATTTTAAAAATGAATAAATTATTTTTTAAAATTTTTACCTTAACAATTGGATTTTCGTTTTTATATTTTCCTATTTTAACTCTTATAGCTTATTCTTTTAATGATAATAAAAGAGTTATGGTTTGGAAGGGTTTCTCTTTTAGATGGTATAAGGAATTATTTCAAAATGAACAAATTTTAGAGGCTTTTTATACTAGTCTAAAAATCGCTTCTCTTTCAGCAACATTTGCAACAATCATGGGTGTAATGATCGGTTTTTCATTAACAAGAATATCAAAAATTCCAGCCAGGCCTTTCTTTATTTTCTTGAGTTCTTCTCCTTTGGTTATGCCTGAGATAATTTTAGGGCTTTCTTTGTTGTTATTCTTTATATCATCTAACCATATTATTGGCTTTCCTTCCTCAAAAGGACAACTAACAGTCTTAATATCGCATATAACTTTCTCTGTAGCTTTTGTTGCAGTTATTATCCAGTCAAGGTTGAGTAGTTACGATAAAAATATAGAAGAGGCTGCTCAGGATCTTGGGACAATTCCAAATATGATTTTTTGGAAAGTAACTGCTCCTGTAATATTACCTGCAATATTATCAGGTTGGTTACTTGCATTTACACTCTCTTTGGACGATCTTGTCGTTGCTAGTTTCACTACCGGTCCCGGAGCTAACACTTTGCCAATAGTGGTTTTTTCTAAAGTTAGATTGGGATTGAGTCCAGAAGTTAATGCTCTTTCCGCAATAATAATGCTAATTGTTATATTAGCAGCAATTAGTATTTACTTAATTAATAGATCAAACATTAAGAAGTAAATATTCTCTTTCCCATGCAGTAATTATTTTATTATAAGCATTTACCTCTAAGTCTTTAATTGAACAAAATAATTCTATAAATGTTTCACCAAATATCTCTTTTGCCTCCTTAGATCTAGAAAAAGTATCTATTGATTGATAGATGCTTTCTGTCAAAGAAACATTCACGTTATATGCAGCTTTTTTGGTCTCCGGGGTTGCTTTTAATTTTTTCTTCAAACCTAAATATCCTGCAGATAATGTTGCAGCCATAGCTAAGTATGGATTTACATCTGATCCACACAGTCTATTTTCAATTCTCGCCTGGTTAGCAGAGTTAAAATTTGGGACTCTAAAACCACAGGTACGGTTTTCAAAACCCCAGTTAAGGTTAAATGGCGTACCTTCCTCCCAATAACCTCTGAGCATATAATTATCAAACTGTTTTGTAGTTTTAAGATTTTTGTCCACAAATATTGGTTTACCTTTTTTTAAAATTGATTGATGTATATGCATCGAGTTTCCTGGAGTATCTTCCATCGGTTTAGCCATAAAAGTTGCATACAAATTATGCTTCAATGCAGTATGTCTCAGAGTTCTTTTAAATAAAAAAACCTGATCAGCCAAGTCAAGAGGGTTACCATGCTTGAAGTTAATTTCCATTTGTGCTGGTCCATCCTCATGATTAATGTTCTCAACCTCTAATTCTTGAGTTTCACAGTAGTCATATAGATCCTCAAAAATATGATCAAATTCATTAACAGCATCAATACCGTAAGACTGATTTCCTTTTTCAATTCTTCCAGATTGCCCACTTGGTGTCTCTAAAGGATTGTCTGGATCATTGTTTTTCTTAACTAAATAGAATTCAATTTCTGGAGCAACTACTGGTTCAAGGCCTATTTTTTCATAGAGACCAATTACTTTTTTTAAAATACCTCTAGAGTGGACCTCTATAACATTATCATTGTTATCAACAGCATCACAAATAACCTGTGCGGTTGGTTCTTCATACCATGGAACAGTTCTCAGAGTATTAAAATCAGGCTTTAATATAAAATCACCATCTGTAGGATTTAAAATCTGATCATCTATTGAATAAGTCACATCTCTAGATACTGCTAATTTGAATAGGGCTAAAGGTAATCTTAATCCACCTGACTCAATAGAGCTTAAAAATTTTTTTGTTGGTAGTATTTTTCCCCTTGGTATACCTGAATTATCAGGAATCATACATTCTACCTCTGTTATTTTATTTTTCTTTAACCAATCGACATAATCATTCATAGCTATAACTAACCTTTAAAATTTGATATTTATGTATCTGATGGATTACTCAGATAATTATTACGTAAGAACAAAAGCATTCAGCCTTAATACTAACAAATTAAATGAGAGCTTACAATGTGATGTTTGTATAATTGGTGCAGGTTTATCAGGAATTTCATCAGCATTATATTTATCTAAATTAAATCCAGATTTAAACATAGTCATATTGGAGAAAAATAAAGTTGGTTGGGGCGCATCTGGAAGAAATGGTGGGCAATTATTACATGGTTTTTCCTCAGAGAATTACTCTAGCCAAAAACACACTCTAGAGGAAATTAAGATATTATGGCAATTCACATTAGACGCTGTTAGAGAAGTAAAAAAAAATATCAAAGACTTAAATATACAATGTGACTTAATCGAGGGTTATGTTTTAGCCGCAGTAAGTAAATCTCATGATGAGGAGTTAAAAAAATACGTAGACAGGCTTCAAACAAAATTTGATTATGAATCAGTGACGTATCTACCAAAAAATAGAATGGACCAGTATTTTGATAGCCCTTATTACAAATCTGCAATGTATGACTCAGAGTGTGGTCAAATTCATCCACTTAATTATTGTCTAGGATTAGCAAGAGAATTATTAAAAAATCAAAATTGTAAAATATTTGAAGATACAGGAGTGATATCATATGAATCTCAAAAAAAAGTAACAATAACAACTGAAAAAAATTTAACTGTTAAATCTGATAAATTAATTATCTGCTGTAATGCATATATTGATAATTTGAATAAAAGTTTAAGAAAAAAAATAATGCCTGTTAAAACTTATGTATCAGCATTTACTGAAATTCCAAATACAGAATTGAGTAAATATTTTCGAAAACCTATCACAGTGGGAGATATGTTATTTGTACTAAATTATTTTAGACTGGATTCTAATAATAATTTAATTTTTGGTGGAGGTGTAAGTTACTCTAATATAGATCCGATAAATTTGGAATTATCTTTAAAAAAAAGTATAAAAAAGATACTTCCTGGTTTAGAAAAGTTCAAAGCTTGGTGTACTTGGAGTGGGCACGTTGCCATAACTGTAAACAGATTCCCTCATATCGGTAGTATTGATAATAATATTTTTTTTGCACAAGGATATTCAGGACATGGTTTAGCAATAACAACTATGGTTGGAAAAATGCTTGCTGAAACAATAACAAATCAGAACAATAATTTGAGCTTATTTGAAAAGTTTAGACATAAAAACTTTCCTGGTTTTGGCGTAATTGATAAGCCATTATTAGTTTTAGCAATGAGTTATTTTAAATTAAAAGATCAATTAAGCCTGAAATAACTTATTTTTGCCTAATCTAGAGTTAGGATCTAAGTGTTTTTTTAATTTTTTAATAAAAAGGTAATTTTCACTAGGTTTATATTTTTTTAATAGATAATTTTTTTTCAAACCAAGACCGTGTTCTGCTGCCACACTACCTTCACTTTGAATAGTCAAATCATAAATAAATTTTGAGAGGTAAGCACAATTCTTTTTTGAATTAGGATGTACTTTAAAATTGCAATGCAAATTACCATCTCCCAAATGCCCAAAAAAATAAGGAGTAAAGATTTTATTATCCTTTACAAATGTATTTACCTTCTTAATAAAGACAGACCACTTATCAATGGGTAAAGAAATATCAAATTTTTCAGTAAAATTATATTTTATCTGATTATATACTAACTCTTCTCTTTTGCTCCATATCCATGATTTCGATTTATCATGTTCTATTTTATCAATTTTAAATTCATTTAAATTAAAGTATTTTTTTAAGTCTTTTTTGTAATTACCAATAATATTAGATTGTATCTCTATGATTAAATTGAAGTGATTTGTACTTTCATTAAATAAATAAGAGCTAGGTATTGGAAATATTATTTCAAAACTTGTTAAATTATCGAAGTACTTGTTTCTTAAAAATTTTAGTAATCGAATTGACTTATTTAAACTATTTGTTTGTATTAAATATGTAGAATTGTATTTTTTTTTTGGGATTAACTTTAAGCTCGCTCTTGTAATTATTCCAAAAACACCCTCAGAACCACAAAATAACTTCCACAGTTTTGGGCCAAAATTATCTTTTTTGAGTTTATTTAAAAAATTTAAAATAGTTCCATCACTAAGCACTACTTCAAGGCCATTTATATGATCCTCTATGTTACCATATCTCAAGGTTTGCAAACCCCCAACATTAGTAGATATATTACCGCCAATTGTACATTTATCACTTGGCGCAATATTAACTGGAAATAAAAGTTTTTTATTATTTGCTGCTTTTGTTTTTAACAATGTTCCGCTTTGAGCTGTTATTATAAAATTATCAGTATCAACTTCTTCAATACGATTCATTTTTTTAAAATCTATTAGGATAGTTTTTTCAAATTGAGGTTTTGTGCCATCCACTCTATTAGTCTCTCCACCAATAGGTAAAATATGAAATTTATATTTGTTAGAAAATTTAACCAGTTTAGATACCTCCAAAGAATTTTTAGGGAAAGCAGTTATTTGGGCACTTTTTCTTATAGTTTTTATTGGAAACTTCATTTAGATGCTCTTAGTAATCTATCATTTATAGCGATTCCTATTTTCTTATAAGGAATAGGTGCGATACTTATATTTTTATATTGGTTGTCGTTATCTGCTAAAAAAATAAAATGATAAAGATTTTTGGCAGCTTCAATTAAATTTCTACTCTTACTTAAATTTTTGAATTGACCTTTCTTATTTGCTCCAAAGTTTATATATGCAGATTTTTTTTTAGCATTTTTGACATTTAAATATATTTTCTTCTTGGGAGAATAATGTTTTTTTGAAGTTCCAGGAAAACTTAAATTTTTGTTATATTTACTAATAACCATATAGGGTAATATTTTTTTCACATTTTCTAATGATATCATCCCTGGTCTTATCATATTCAATTTGTTATCAGATATTTTAATTAAAGTTGACTCGATACCAACTTTACATTTTCCATCATCTACAATTAATAAATTTGTCTCAATAAATTGCTGAAAAACCATTTCACTGTTGATTGGGCTTAGTTGTTTAAATTTGTTTGCTGAAGGCATTACAAGGGGCTTACCTACTTTATTAATTAAATTTAATGTAAATTTATTATTTGGAACTCTTACAGCACACTCATTATTTAATGTAAGAGATTTGGGTATTTCGAGAGACTTCCTTTGTAAAACAAGAGTAAGAGGCCCAGGCCAAAATTCTTTAGCTAAAATTAAATTTTCATCATCTAAATTAAAAAATTTATCTACCATTTTTAAACTTGAACAATGAAATATTAATTTTTTTTTCAAAGGTCTTTTTTTTAATAAGAAAATTTTTTTTGCTGCTTTAATATTGGTTCCTAAACCAGCTAGCCCATAAACAGTTTCTGTTGGCAAGACTACTAATTCATCTTTTAATAGTTTAGACTTTAAGAAATGTGTAAGTTGCTTTGATAAATTTGATTTAACGATATTGGGCATAATTTACATAATTAGATATATTTTTAGTATTCAGTTAAGATTAATTAATATTATTTTACAACTTTATGAATATATGCGCCATTATTCTTTCTGCTGGAAAGAGCAAAAGATTTAAATCATCTAAACCAAAATTTCTTCATGAAATATCTGGTAAAGAGTTAATACAGTATAATTTAGATGCACTAAATAAAATTAAACAAGTAAAAAAAACTTTTATTATTTCAAGTAAAGCTAATAAAAAATATTTCATTCATGAAAAAGTATTTATTCAAAATCCAATAGACGGTACTGGTGGAGCTTTTAAACAATTTTATAAATACAATAATAAATTTGATTATTTTTTATTGACCTTAGCAGATACACCTATTTTCGATTATAAAATACTCTCTGATTTTGTTTCAAAAGGTGTAAAGAATGATGATGACTTATCAGTTCTTACACAAAATGTAAGAAATCCAAAAGGGTATGGAAGAATAATTAAAAAAAATAATTCATTAATAAGTATTATTGAAGAAAATGAATGTTCAAGCGAAGAGAAATTAATCAATGAGATAAATACTGGTATATTTTTAATTTCAAAAAAAGCTGCATTAAATTTAAAATTAATAAAAAAAAATAAAAATAAGAATGAATTTTACATTACTGATTTAGTAAATGTCTGTTTAAATAAAAAACTTAAAATGACTACTTTTTTAAATAAAGCCACAGTGATATCAGGTGCTAACACCTTAAATGAACTTAATAAATTAGAAATACTATCTCAAGATTTTATAAAGAAAAAATTAATTGATAGTGGTGTTAGAATTATTCATCCTGATACGGTTTATATAGAGAGCAATGTTAGTATCGCTCCGGGAGTAGTAATTGAGCCACATGTTGTTATAAAAAAAAATGTAAGCATCAAAAGTAATTCTATTATTAAGTCCTTTTCTTATATTGAAAATTCCACAATAGGTAATAACTGCTCCATTGGCCCTTATGCAAGAATAAGACCTGAGG
>LUMS01000426.1_pt1 | contig 12882 bp, 9 predicted proteins | sample 729711 | NCBI WGS metagenome assembly LUMS01 (sample SAMN03860298, study PRJNA289734) | marine metagenome | biome: seawater column; feature: ocean; material: water; isolation source: Red Sea water column Station 192 - depth 25m | place: Saudi Arabia: Red Sea | collected 2011-10-15 | depth 25 m | reverse complement strand
GTTGTCCAATAGCATTAGGCGCGATTGCTTTTCCAACAAAACCAGCAAGCAATACTACTGTTAGTATATATGGAAGTGCTTGTATTAATTGAACTGGTATCTCGCCAATTGCAGGTAATTCTACTCCCTGCAATCTAATTTGAAGAGCATCTGTAAATCCAAAAAGTAAACAAGCAACTAGGGCAGTTTTAGGATGCCACTTTCCAAAGATCATTGCTGCTAAAGCTAAGTATCCTCTTCCCGCTGACATTTCTCTAAAGAAATTTGCATTAACGGCAGTTGATAAATGAGCTCCAGCAAAAGCAATTAACACTCCATTGATTGCTAGTGCTTTATATCTCATAGTAAAGACATTGATTCCAGCAGTATCTACTGCACTTGGATTTTCTCCGACTGCTCTTAGACGCAAACCAAAACTAGTTTTAAATACTATCCAAAAAACTAGTGGGACAGAAAGATATGCTAAATAAACAAAAACATAATGACCACTCAATATATCACTATAAAGTGTTCCAATAACCGGAATGTCTCTTAGTGCGTCAGCAAAAGGAAGATGAATTTCTAAAAAACGCTGATCTTCATTTAATGTTGGCGTCAGACCTGCTTGCCCAAACCAGGCAGCTGCTAAAGCAGTTGTTAAACCAATAATTAAAATATTTATAGCAACACATGATACTACTTGATCACCTTTGTGCGTTACCGAAGCAAATCCATGTAACATTGATAAACATACACATACAATTATAGCTAACAATAAACCTAACCACGGGTTACCTAAATAGTAAGAACCAACAGCTGCTACAAATGCAGCCATAAGCATTTTACCTTCTAAACTAAAATCTATTACACCTGATCTTTCAGCAAATATACCAGCCATTGCTGCAAAAACTAAAGGTGTAGATATTCTTAAAGTAGAATTAATTAAAGAAGCAATATCAGATAAAAATTCCATTACGCATTTACCTCTCTATTAAGTCTTCTAACAAAAAAGCTTTCTATTTGTGGTCTAAAAAGATTTTCTAATGCACCACTAAATAATATTATTAATCCTTGAACAGCAACAAACATGTATCTAGTTATGTTTGGCATTTCGAATGTAACTTCTGAACCTCCTTGGTATAAAATTCCAAATAAAAAAGCTGCTGGTAAAATACCAATCGGATGATTTCTGCCCATTAGTGCAACTGCAATTCCTGTAAATCCATATCCTGCTGGAAAGCCTGCTTGAATTTTATGGCTTACACCAAGAATTTCATTGACGCCAAGTAGACCTGCTAAACCTCCAGAAATACACATCGCGATGATAATATTTTTATGAGGTGATATACCTGCATATATTGCTGCTTGAGTATTGTGTCCTACTGCTCGCATTTCATAACCCCATTTAGTTTTCCAAACTAAAAACCAAACAAAGAACAATGATGCAATTGCTAATAAAAAGGTCAGGTTAAGTGGTGAATATCTTATTTTTATTCCAAGAATTCCCGAGAATGCTTCAAAACTTGGTAACCAGATTTCTTCTGGTAGCTTCACCGTATGTGGTGCCATTTGATTTGTATCTCTAATCACATCTACAAGTAAGAAAATCATTAAAGATGAAGCAATAAAATTAAACATTATTGTTGTAATAACAACATGACTTCCTCTTTTTGATTGAAGATAAGCAGGTATGTAAGCCCATGCTGCACCAAATAAAAATGCACCAAAGATTGCTAAAAGCCAAACGATTGGAACAGGGAGAAAACTTAAATTTATTGCTACTAAAAAAACACCTAGGCCGCCTATGTATGCTTGACCTTCTCCACCAATATTAAATAGTCTACAATGGAAAGCTACAGCAAAAGCTAGTCCAGTAAAAATAAAATTTGTTGTGTAATAAAGTGTATAAGCAAATCCTTGGATGTAACCAAATGATCCATAAATAATTAACTTAACAGCCTCTATTGGATTTTCACCTGCAATAAAAACAAAAAGTCCTGAAACTAATAACGCTAATGTTAAGTTTACTAATGGAACAATAACATTAGAGACCCACCATGGAACTTTTGATTTATCGACTACAATATTACTCATTATGCAACACCAGCCATTAGCAATCCTAGCTCACGATCAGTAACATTTTTATTTTCCTTTTCTCCAACAATTTTTCCATCAAACATAACGATTATTCTGTCAGATAAGGATAGGATTTCATCTAACTCAACTGATGCTAATAGTATTGCTGCACCTTTATCTCTCATATCAATAAGACGTTGATGAATAAACTCGATTGCTCCAATATCTACACCTCTTGTTGGCTGCCCCACTAAAAGAACTTTTGGATTTTCATTAAGCTCTCTACTCAAAATAATTTTTTGTTGATTACCTCCTGAAAAATTAGATGTTATTAAGTTTGGAGAATTAGGTCTAACATCATATTCTTGCATGACCTTATTTGAATATTCAGTAATTTCTTTATTGTTCAAAATTGCAGATTTTGAATATGGCTCTTGATCATGATAACCAAAAATTAAATTTTCATGAGCCTTGAAATCACTTATTAAACCCATTCTTTGCCTGTCTTCAGGTACATGTGCTAAACCTTTTTCTTTAAGCATTCTTGGGTTTAAGAAATTATTCTGATCAGAAATTTTTTCACCAAATAATTCAATACTTCCAGACTCTACTTTTCTAATCCCTGAAAGTGCTTCTAACAATTCAGTTTGTCCATTACCAGTTACACCAGCAATACCCAGAATTTCTCCTGAACATATTTCTAGGTTTACATCTTTTACACGCGTTACATCTAAATCGTCTTTGACTGAAAGATTATTAACTTTGAATATGGTCTCCCCTTTTTTTATTTCTTTTTTATCAACTCTAAGTAAGACACTTCTTCCTACCATCATTTCGGCTAGTTGTTCTTTGCTTGTATCTTCAGTTTTTGTATGCCCAACCATTTCACCTTGACGCATCACTGATACTTCGCTTGTTAAATCCATTATTTCGATTAATTTATGCGTAATTAATACTATGGTTTTGCCTTCATCTTTTAATGAACGAAGAATTTTAAATAACTCATCAACTTCTTGAGGTGTAAGAACTCCTGTTGGCTCATCAAGAATTAAAATTTCTGCTCCTCTGTATAAAGATTTTAATATTTCCACTCTTTGACGAAAACCTACAGATAAATCTGAAATAGTAGCATCAAGATCAATATTAAAATTATATGTTTGACATAATTTTTCTAAATCTTCTTTTGCCTTTTGTAATTTTTCTCCAAATACTGTTTCACCTTCAAAACCAAGAATTATATTTTCAAGTACAGTAAAATTTTCTACCAACATAAAATGTTGGTGAACCATTCCAATGCCGTTTATTATTGAATCTCTTGGTGATCTTAAATTAATTTCTTTTCCATTAATCTTAATTGAACCCGAATTAGCTTGGTAAAGACCAAAGACTATACTCATCAAAGTAGATTTACCTGCTCCGTTTTCTCCAATTATGCCGTGAATTGTTCCTTTATTTATTTTGAGATTAATATTTTTGTTGGCCTGAACATGACCAAATGATTTATTTATATCCGTTAATTCTAAGATAGGTGAGACCATAAATTATTTATTAATCTTTGGTCTCACCAAATATTTATTTTAGTATCTACTCTTGTGACCAGTCAGCAACAACTAGAGCACCGCTCGCAATATCTGCAGCAGCAGCATCTGCGGCAGCAGCCATTTCAGATGTTACCATTCCATCTTCAGTTGCATAACCAACCATTCCTTCTGAAAGACCAAGAATGTTTATGCCAGCTTCAAATCTGCCTGACTCAACATTTTTAGCTTGTTCAAAAATTGTTAGATCTAATCTCTTCAACATTGATGTTAACATGTTACCTGGGTGCATCCAGTTTTGATTAGAGTCAACTCCGATACCCATAATGCCCGCATCAGCCGCAGCTTGAAGAACACCAATACCTGTTCCACCAGCAGCTTGGTATACAACATCAGCACCACCATCAATTTGAGCTTTTGTTAATTCTGCACCTTTTGTTGGGTTATTCCATGCCTCGTTTGTAGTTCCAGTCATATTAGCTAAAACAGTTATATCTGGATTTACATATTGTGCACCTTGCTCATAACCACCTTGGAATTTTCTAATCAGAGGAATATCCATTCCACCAACGAAACCTATTGTTCCACTTTTAGAAGCCATAGCAGCCATCATTCCAACTAAGAAAGAACCTTCATGTTCTTTATAACAAGCTTGATAAATATTATTGTTTGGATCGTCTAACCAACAAACATCAACTGCAACAAATTTTATATCTGGGTAATCAGCAGAAACTGCTGCAACTGCATCAGCTTGAGCAAATCCCATTCCTACGATCATTGTTGCTCCTCTATCAGCAATCTTACGCATACCCTGCTCGATCTGATTGTCGTTTGCAGATTCGAACTCAATCATACCCCAGCCAAGTTCATTAACAACTCTCTCAGCTGTATTGAATGCTAACTCGTTAAATGATTTGTCAAATTTTCCACCAGAGTCATAAACAACTCCTATTGTGTTTGCGAACGCACTTGAAGAGAAGACAAGAGCGAAAGAAACTGTAAAAATACTTAAAATTTTCTTCATACCAAAAATCCCCCTTAAATATGAATTATAGATATCTCATTGATAACATTTTCTTGATAAAAAAATGCATTAAAAAATACATGTAAATATATGAATGCCTTTTTGCTTTTTTTGGATATTTTTTATACCTTCAGGAGCAGCTAGCAAAGACACCAAAAATATATCTTTAATATTAACACCTTTGTTTTTAATAAGGTTGATAGCTGCAATTGATGAATTACCTGTTGCTAACATTGGATCTAGAATTAACAGTTTTTTATTTTTAACTCTTGGAAGTTTAAAGAGGTATTCTACAGGTTCATAAGTTTGTTCGTCACGGTATAAACCTATATGACCTTTTTCAGCTTCTGGTAAAAATTTTGCAAACCCCTCAAGTAACCCTAAACCGGCACGTAAAATTGGAACCAAAATTATGGGTTGACCCAAGGCTGTACCACTCATTTTTTTTAGAGGTGTTTCAATTGTTTGTTTTTTAAATGGAACGTATTGAAGAACATCAGAAGCAATGAGGTAGCTTATTTCATTCATAGTTTGTCTAAAAACAGTATTTGATGTTTTTTTATTTCGTAAAATTGTTAATTTGTATTGAACGAATGGTGATTTAATTACTGTAATCATATGCGATTACATATATAGAAATCCCACTAAGAGCAATGCGGTTATCAATTTATTTTTTAACATTGAAGATAAAACTATTGTTGAAGAACAACAAATTATCACTGAAGAAAAAGAAGAGGAAAAAACTATAGTTAAGGAGCAGCAAAAAATCGCAGAAATAAATTTCATGGGAAAACAACTTGCTGAGATTAAACAAAAACTGGGACAGCCTAATTTAGCACGATCTGATGGCTCGGTGCATATGATGCGATATGATAGTAGTTCATGTAGGTTGTTTATCTTCTTTAATATAAACTCAAATATTAAGAGAGTAGAATATTTTGAATTTCGAGACTCTTTAGGAGAGCTTATAAATACAAAGAACTCGATAGAAGAATGTTATAAAGAATACGACTTTACTAGCTAATTTCAACAAGCAAGTCTTTTGTTTCCACATTATCACCAGATGCAACATTAATTGATTTGATGGTTCCACTTTTATCAGCATTAATAGTGGTTTCCATCTTCATGGCTTCGATCACTAGTAACTTATCACCTTTAATCACCTTACTACCTGATTGAACAAATATTTTAGCAACTTGGCCTGGCAAAGGAGATCCGACATGATCCAAATTATTATCATCTGCTTTAGCTCTTTGTGTTATATTTTTTGAAAATTCTTTATTTTCTATATCTATTGTTCTTGGTTGTCCGTTAATTTCAAAAAACACGGAGCACTTTCCATTACTATTAACTTCGCTTTTCGCTAAATATCTTAAGATAAGGTTTTTTCCTTTATCAATTTCTATCGTGTATTCTTTATCTTGTTGAGGACCATAAAAAAATAATTCTGTTGAAAGAATTGATGTATCACTAAACTCCTTAAAGTGATCAACATAATCTTTAAAAACTTTTGGATACATTAAGTAAGACGCTAGATGTGTTTGATTAATTTTCATCCCTATTTCATCTTCTAAATTTTTGGCTTCTTTATCTAAATCAACTGATTCTAAAATTTCCCCAGGTCTTTTTGTTAAAGGTTTAGTATCACCAAGAACTTTCTTTTGTAGTTCTTTTGGAAAGCCTCCTTGAGGTATACCAATCTCCCCTTTAAAAAATTCGATGACTGAAGCAGGAAAAGAAATTTCTTTTTTTGGGTCTAACACATCTTCTTTGGATAAATCATTAGCGATCATATAGAGCGCCATATCACCTACAATTTTAGAAGAAGGTGTAACTTTAACAATATCACCAAAAAGTTGGTTTACCTCTGCATATTTATTAGCAACCATTCCCCACTTATCAGTTGTAATTCCCAATGATCTCGCTTGTTCTTTTAAATTTGTAAACTGACCACCAGGCATTTGGTGAAGATACACATCAGAACTTCCACCTTTGAAATCGGTTTCAAATGCATGATAATTTTGACGAACTTGTTCCCAATATAAAGATAGTGTTCTTATAGCCTCTTCATCAAGTTTTGGGTCTTGATGATTTTGTTTCATTATAGATACGATTGATCCAAGTGCAGGTTGTGATGTTAATCCACTCATCGAGTCAATTGCAAGATCAACGATATCTACCTTTTCTTCTATAGCAGCTAGAACTGAAGCTGATGAAGTACCAGATGTATCGTGAGTATGAAAATGAATTGGAAGATCAGTTGTTTGTTTGATTTCATTAACTAATTTTTTTATAGCATTAGGTTTTGCTAATCCCGCCATATCTTTAATAGCGATAATATGTGCTCCTGCTTTCTCTAAATCTTTTACAAGATCAATATAATATTTTAATGTATATTTTTTCTCATTTGGATCAGTTACATCATTTGTATAACAGATAGTTCCTTCACAAATTTTATTTTGATTGCGTACTTCATCAATTGCAACACGCATATTATCAATTAGATTTAATGAGTCAAAAACTCGGAATACATCAATCCCAGCTTGGGCTGATTGTTGAATGAAATGTTTAACAACGTTATCTGGATAATTTTTATATCCAACAGCATTAGATCCTCTAAAGAGCATTTGTTTAAGAAGGTTAGGCGCCCTTTTGTTTAATCTTGCTAATCTATCCCAAGGATCCTCTTTTAAAAAACGCATCGATGTATCAAACGTTGCACCTCCCCAACATTCTAATGAGAACAAGTTGCTTAGATTTTCACTATAATATTCAGCAATGTTAATAAGATCATCTGTTCTCATTCTTGTAGCAAGAAGCGATTGGTGTGCATCACGCATCGTTGTGTCAGTAATTAGGGTGTAGGGTGTTTCTTTTATTTTTTTTGCAAATTTTTCTGGACCTAAAGTTTGTAAATCCTTTACATAATTATTTTTTTCACTTTTAGTGTTTGAAATAGGAATTTGAACTTCTACAGTCGAATTATTACTGACTCTTCCAGATATATCATTGTGTCCATTTACAATTATATTTCCAAGATAAGATACAATTTTTGATGCTCGATCTTTTTGCGGATTATAAGCATAGAGCTCTTTTTTAGTATCCACAAAATTGGTATTGTAATTTCCTTCAAGGAAATCTTTATTGTTTATAAGAGACTCAAGAAATACTAAATTTGTTTTAACACCTCTAATTCTAAATTCTCGTAAAGCCCTATCCATTCTTTTAATACAGTCGTCTTGATGCTTTGCCCAAGTTGTTACTTTTACAAGTAAAGAATCATAATACGGTGTGATGATCGAACCTGAAGAAGCATTTGCTGCATCTAGCCTCACTCCAAAACCAGCTGCTGATCGGTAAGTCATTATCTTCCCATAATCTGGCATAAAATTATTAAGTGGATCTTCGGTAGTAACTCTACATTGAATAGCAAATCCATTTAGATGAATATCTTCTTGTTTAGGAAGAGCTGGATGATTGCCAATTTTTTCACCTTCTGCAATTTTAATTTGAGCTTTTACAATATCAATTCCAGTTACTTCTTCAGTTACTGTGTGTTCAACTTGAATTCTTGGGTTAACTTCAATGAAATAAAATTCGCCAGATTTTTTATCAAACAAAAATTCAACAGTTCCTGCACCAAAGTATTTAACTTGTTTTGCAATTTTAATAGCAGCGTTACAAATTTCTTCTCGAGTTTTATTTTCAAGAAAATGTGCAGGTGCTCTTTCAATAATCTTTTGATGCCTTCTTTGAAGAGAACAATCTCTTTCAAAAAGATGTATGATATTTCCATGTCTGTCACCTAAAATTTGAACTTCAATGTGCGCAGCATCTTCTAAAAATTTTTCTATAAATACTTCATCTTTTCCAAAAGCTTTAAGTGACTCACTTTGAGCAGTTGTAATTTGATCTATTAATTCATTGCTTGATCTAACAACACGCATTCCTCGACCGCCACCACCCCAACTAGCTTTAACAATTACTGGGTAACCAATTTTCTCAACTTCTTTTTCAACACTTTTTAAATTTTCTTTTGTTACAAGAACAGACGGAACGGTGCCTACCTTTGCTTCTTCCGCAACTTTTTTAGCTTCAGTTTTATTTCCAAATCTTTTTAGTATTTCTTTACTAGGTCCAATAAATGTTATGTCATTTTTTTCACACTGCTCAGCCAGTTCAGGACTCTCAGATAAAAATCCATAACCTGGATGGATAGCATCAACCTTTGCATCTTTAGCAATTTTAATAATCGAGTCTATGTCCAAATATGCTTGAATTGGACCTTTGCCTTCACCTACTAAATAGCTTTCATCTGTTTTAAATCGGTGAATAGCAAAACGATCTTCTTTAGAATAAATAGCAGCTGTTTTAATACCAGACTCTTCAGCAGCTCTAAAAATTCGAATAGCAATTTCACTTCTGTTTGCTGCTAAAATTTTACCAATCTTTTTCATCAAGCCACCATTAAATAAGGATTATTACTTAATATTTTTTCGGGGATGCATCTATATGTTCCTTACTAAATTAGCAAGAGATCAAAGGAATTTAGCCATTTTTTAGGATTTGGAAGCAATTATAAATTGATAATAAAATGCAAATTATCGATTTAATATCTGTGCACATATGTCCCTTTATCAGAAAGGTTATTTTATATTAATGTCAAATTATGAATTCATTAAATGAAAATATAAGACCTTATCAAAGCTGTTCTAAATCAGTCTTTTTAGTTTTAGGAATTATTTTTATAAGTTGGATTTCATTATTCTCTATTTTTCTTATTGTACAAGGTGCATGGCCTGTATCTATATTTCTTGGACTTGAATATCTGATAATTTTTTATTTAATCCGTTTATATTTCAAAGAAAAAAATATTAAGGATGAAATTAATATTGATCAAAAAGAGATATCTATAAAGAAATATAAAGGTGATAAACTTTTACATTCATCTAAATTCAGCACTTATTGGTCCAAAGTTTTTTTTACAAAATTTAAAAATACTTCCAAGTTATCAATAAGAGAATCAGATAAAGAAACTGAAGTTGCAACTTTCTTGCATGCTGATTTAAAGGAAAGTTTGTACTTAAGAATTAAAAGACAATTAAGCTATTATTAAAATAACAAATCATTCATATTGAAAAGACCTGTTTTCTTTTTAGAAATAAAGATAGCTGCTTCGATGGCCCCATCTACAAAAATTGATCGATTATTAGCTTTATGAACTAGATCAACTCTATCATTGGTACCAATAAAACTTACTGTATGTTCACCTGCAATTTCACCACCTCTTGTAACAGAAAAGCCAATGTCACCTTTTTTTCTAGATGATAGTTTTTTTGTACGATCTAAAACTTTTGATTTATTTAATTTAGTTTTTCTTCCCTCAGCTGCATATTCACCCAGAGATAATGCAGTTCCGGAAGGAGCATCTTTTTTATGTTTATGATGAGTCTCAGCAATTTCAATATCATAATCAGTATCTTTTAAAGCTGATGCTGTTTGTTTTACTAAGTTAAATAATAAGTTAACGCCCAAACTCATGTTAGAAGACATGAGTATAGGTATTTTTTTAGAATAACTTTTTACTTTCTTTTTTTGTGCATCCGTCATTCCGGTTGTGCCAATAACAACTGCTGTTTTATTTGCAGAGGCGATCTTAAGATTATCTAAAGTAGACTCAGGTGTTGTAAAATCAATTATGACATTTGCTTCTTTGATTAACTGAGCTGCATTAGCTGTAACTAATTTTGCAGAGTGTATACTTGAAACTTTGTTTAAAGGTTTGTTTATATCTTTATGTTTTTTGTGTTCAAAACCACCGACAAATTCTAAATTTTTATTTTGTAAAATTTGTTTCGATATTTCCTGACCCATTCGGCCAAGACAACCTGCAACTGCTATTTTAATTTTTGCCATAAAAACTTCTTATACTTTGGTGATTGTAAGTTGAAAAGAAATTAAGTTAAATCTTCCCAGACTTCTTTTAATTTTGAGAAAAAACCTTGTGATTTTGGGCTATGTTTTTTTGATGTCCCACCTTCATTTTCAAACTCTCTCAAAATATCTTTTTGTTTGCTATTTAGATTGACTGGTATTTCAACATTTGCTTGCACATACATATCTCCGCGTCTGCTTTGTCGAAGTATACTCATTCCTTTGCCGCGAAGTCTAAATTGTGTCTCAGATTGAGTTCCTGCTGGAATATTAAGTCTAGCTTTTTTTCCTTCAATGGTTGGAACCTCTATTTCACCACCTAGAATAGCCGTTGTTATGGAGATTGGTATTTCACAAAAAAGATTTTCTTCTTCTCTTTCAAAAAGTTTATCTTTTTGAACTTCAACAAAAATATATAGATCTCCATTTCCTGCACCTCTTTCACCTGGCTCTCCTTCACCAGATATACGAATTCTTGTACCAGTATCAACACCAGCGGGAATAGTAACTGAAATTGTTTTCTGTTTTTTAATATTTCCAGTTCCAGAACATTTAAGACATGGATTTTTTATACTTGAACCTTCTCCACCACATGTAGGGCATGGTCTTTCAATTGAAAAGAATCCTTGTTGAGATCGAACTTTTCCTGCACCACCACAAGTAGAACAAGTACTTGGTCCAGATTTATCTGCACTTCCAGTTGCTGCACATGCATCACAACCAACATAAGTTGGAATTCTTATTTGTGGTTTCTTTCCGGTGAAAGCTTCGAATAGTGAAACGGACATATTATAACGAAGATCACTTCCTCTTTGAGGTCCTCGTCTTCTTGATGATTGTCCTCCAAAACCCCCACCAAAGAACTCTTCAAAGATATCAGAAAAGCCACCTGCAAAATCTCCAAAGCCTTGAGCTCCACCCATTCCACCTTGTTTGAAAGCGTCATGTCCATATTGATCATAAGCTGATCTTTTTTCTGAATCTTTTAGAACTTCGTAAGCAGCAGCTGCTTCTTTGAATTTTCTTTCAGCAGTTTTGTCATCCTTGTTACGATCAGGATGATATTTCATGGCCTGTTTTCTATAAGCTTTTTTTATTTCATCTTCACTGGCATTTCGTTGAACACCTAGTATCTCATAGAAATCTTTATCAGCCACATCTCCTCCTTATAAAAATTATGGAGCGTTAATCTTTTTTATCTTCGTCTACTTCTTCAAATTCTGCATCTACAACCTTTTCATCTTTTGTATTATCAGCTGATGGTTCAGCACCAGATGGATCAGGTTGAGGTCCAGCACCTTGAGGGTTTTGTTTATAAATTGCTTCACCCATTTTAAGAGATGACTGAACAAGTGCTTCAGTTTTAGATTTTATAGCTTCTAAATCCTCACCGTCTTTTACTTTCTTAAGCTCTTCAATATCCTCTGTGATTTTATTTCTATCAGCTTCAGGAATTTTATCTCCGTGCTCTTTTAAATTCTTTTCAGTTTCATTAATTAAACTATCAGCATGGTTTCTAGTATCAACAGCTTCTCTTTTCTTTTTGTCAGCTTCAGCATTTTCTTCTGCCTCTTTGACCATTTTTTCAATCTCTTCATCTGATAATCCTCCAGAAGCCTGGATCTTGATTTGTTGTTCTTTACCAGTTGATTTGTCTTTAGCCGAAACGTTTACAATACCATTTGCATCGATATCAAAAGTTACTTCAATTTGAGGCATTCCTCTTGCGGCAGGTGGAATACCTACTAAATCAAACTGACCTAGTAATTTGTTATCAGCAGCCATTTCTCTTTCACCTTGAAAAACTCTAATTGTTACTGCGCTCTGATTATCTTCAGCGGTAGAAAATACCTGGCTCTTCTTTGTTGGGATAGTTGTGTTTTTATCAATTAGTTTTGTGAATACACCGCCAAGTGTTTCAATACCAAGTGATAAAGGTGTAACATCAAGCAATAAAACATCTTTGACATCACCTTGTAATACGCCTGCTTGGATAGCAGCACCAGATGCAACAACTTCATCTGGGTTAACACCTTTATTAGGTTCTTTACCAAAGAAGTTTTTTACTATCTCCGTTACTTTAGGCATTCTTGTCATACCACCAACTAAAATAACATCATCAATTTCAGCAGCTTGTAATCCAGCATCTTTGAGTGCCATTTCGCAAGGTTTTAAACTTTGGTTTAAAAGTTCACCTACGATAGCTTCAAGTTTTGCTCTCGATAATTTAATCGTTAAATGTTTAGGGCCAGATTGATCAGCTGTTATGAATGGTAAGTTAACTTCTGTTTCAGTTGAACTTGATAATTCAATTTTTGCTTTCTCAGCAGC
>LUMS01000444.1_pt1 | contig 12888 bp, 5 predicted proteins | sample 729711 | NCBI WGS metagenome assembly LUMS01 (sample SAMN03860298, study PRJNA289734) | marine metagenome | biome: seawater column; feature: ocean; material: water; isolation source: Red Sea water column Station 192 - depth 25m | place: Saudi Arabia: Red Sea | collected 2011-10-15 | depth 25 m | reverse complement strand
GCTAAAGAAACGTATGGTCAAAATTGGATGGATACGGTTTATGGCGATATGAAGGGTTTAATAAGAGGTGGTATAGATATTCTTAAAGGTCAAGTAACTGAAGTAGCTGAGGATGGTACAAAAACAGTCACCAAACTAGTAGATAACTCTGCAACAGGTGGTCTTAGCATAGCCGACCAAAAAGCTCAAATGAAGCAAGACTGGAAAGCTAAGAAGACTAGAGCTTTTAATACATTCAAAAAGATGAGGGACGGAACCCTTGGTATAGAGGAGTTATTAAAGAATGGCAATGTAAATCTAGATGCTTTAAGCGCCACAGATTCTCTTGTTGCCCAGGGTTTAATGGCAAAAGGCGACGCGATTAAAGGCGGTCCGTTTGATGGTTGTAGAGTGGAAATGGAGGTTGACGAAACAGGGGAAGGATATGTATTTAAGGTTTATGATAAAGACGGCAAAGCAGTTAGCGGAGTACACGCTGAGACCGGTAATTTAGAATACTTAGATGGCACAGATATTATACCTATTAAGCGGGAGCAAAGAGCTGAGGACGCTAAAATAAACAACGCCACCGTAAACAAGTATTTACAAGACGAATCTCTTGAAAGTAACTTAAAGGGAACAGATACTAGTCCACAAAATATGGATGCATACGAGATACAAATGTTTTTGAAAGATAGAGGTTATGATCTTGGAAAAACAGGTGAGGACGGTGATGGTTTAGACGCGATATGGGGACCTAAAACTCAAGCCGCCTGGGATAAGTTTAAGAAAGAATCCTCTCCAACACCTATTGGTACTAATGATTTACTAGGTGCTTTAGCTACGGCTGCTGATAGATCTCAACTATCTATAACCGCTGATCAAGTTAACAATTTAATTGTGACGAAAGAAACCGATAAGTTGATTGCGTTAAATAAAATAGATATAGATAACATTAATAGTGGCGCTCAAGGGTTACAGTTTAGAGAAAATGAAGTTAGAAATCAAGTTAGAACTTTAGTAGACACGCCAAATGCTTTTCGTGATCTAACACATTCGAATTTAGCTAACATGCAGCACACTTATGCTGAGCAGTTAGGTATGCCCAATCAGTGGAGTGCCGCGATGCTAACACAAGTTCAGCGCATGGGTGAAGACGGTTTATTAAGAGATACTAATAACGACGGTAGTTTTGACGCTGGTGATTTTCAAGAAACGGATTACGAAAATTTTAAAGTGTTAAGAAACGAAATGCTTAATCCACACAACCAAACTGCAAAAGAAATATTTGTTGATTGGTTTACTAATGGAGTAAAACTATCTCATCAAAGTGGGTTAGATAGATTCAACGCCAAAAACACAGGCGGCGGCGGTGGCGGCGGCGGTGGCGGCGGCGGAGAAGATAAATTCCGTTACCCTGCTACTCAAAACTTTCAAGGAGGTATTACTGGTAGCGTATTAAATAACTACTTAGCAATGCTTCAGGCTGGTAGCCTTACGCTTGATGGTGAAAGGTGGAGTTTGAATGAAGCAATTAATGTTTGGGGAAATAATCTTGGCGAGACAATGACTGGTGGCGATCTCGTGCAGCGTATGCAAGATGATATATACGCAAACTTTGGTGAAGATGCTTATAATATTCTTCTTGACGAAAACTTTGCGGCATACGCTAAAGATTTGTCATCTGCACCAACACCAGCAGCTGGAGGACCTATAGTCGTTAAAGATAATAGTGGCACAGAATATGAACTTGGTTTATTGAGTAACTGGTCAAGAACTGGAGGCAAAGATGGAAACTTTGTATATAATGGTCCAGATATAGTGCGAGGCGGCAAAGTGTTACTTCCTAAAGGCGCTAAAATAACCGCAGGTAGTGGAGAATATCATAAAGGCACGCAAGATGATTGGCAGTCAGATCACATAGGACCTGGCATGGCCGAAAGATTAGTAGACGTGTTGATGAGAAACGAAGGCAGCGACGGAACTTACGATAACCTGTAATAAATAAAATTAAATGGAAAATTTATACAACCAGCTAAAAGCAGACGGTAAGTACAATAAATCATTTGAAGAGTTTCAAACTCAGTTTAACACGCCTAACGGAGCTTTGAAGCTACACAACCAAATGCTAGCTAACGGTGATTACACAAAGTCGTTTGAGGAATTTCAAAATCAATTTGGCTTGGGAAAGCCACAAGGTGCTGCCGAGACCGGTGCAACAGCAGCACCAGTTATGGGTTTACCATCGGAAAGTTCTTTTTCGGCATCGTCACCAATCATTAATCATATAAAAAACGAAGATTTTTCTGACATTATAGGCTCAACCACGAGAGCGGTTGATGAATCAGGAGATCTTACGGGAGGTATACTTATAGGTAGCTTTAATGAGGATCAAGTTAGAGAAAGACTTGCGAAACACTATGGCGAAGATAAGTTTAGCTTTGAAGAAGTTCAGGCGGGTACAGATGCTATAGAAATAAGAAACAAAAAAACTGGAGCTAAAAAAGTTTTTAACCTCAACTCTAATTGGAATATCGGCAACGGAGGTGATACTCTTGATGAGATATATGGATCAGACATGAGTAATCTTGACAGGATTGCTAAGTATAGAGAGGACGGCGGATTTCTTGGAGTAACTCTACCTGAAATACAAAAGTGGATGGACGAGAGCTATGGCGCTGATGTAACTAAAACTGAAATACAAACTCAACAAATAGCAGGGCTTTTTAAAAGTAAACTTGAGGATCCAGAGTTCATGCAAAACGCTTTAGGTTCAGACGCGGAAAACTTTAGGTGGATATTACCAACTGAATATGGTGGTAAAGGAGGTAGAGGTGATGAAGACGACTACAAGGAGTTAAGCAAAAAGCTTAAAGATCTTGTTATGGAGAGAGGTTGGTTTAGCTCTGAAATGAATGAGCAGTACGGTAACTTAGATGAAACAGATATTGAGTATATTATAGAAGATGCTGTAACAGAAAAGTTTTACGAAGCTAGTGCGGAGTACGCTCAAGAGCAAAAAGACCTTCTAGCCTTCAACATAGAAGATCAGGGTACTACTATTGACGATGTTTACAAAAACCACGAAAACTTTAAAGTAGAGTCTTTAAGCGCTAAAGAGCGTAAGTACTATGACGCAATGAAAAAGTACGAGGCTATGCGTGACAAGGAAGGAGCTTACTCAGGAGGAGTATCTCAGGAAGAACTTGACGCACAGTTGGCAAGGGTTAAGGAAGCAAAGGAAGGTTATCAAAATTGGTGGAATCAAACTAAAGATCTTATAGATCTTGAGACGGGTAAACCAATAAGTGCCTTAACGGAATCCACTGCCGCTTTCGAAGTAAACTACGAAGATACAAAAGATTTACTAGAGGATCAAGTTGGAGCAGCTATGGACGCTGACGAAAGCTTAACGTACGACGAGGCTTTAGAAAAAGTGTTTAACGAAAACGGTGCTGCGCTTTGGTCCCACGAGTTGGAAGGTAAAAAAAGATTTCAAGTTGTAATCAACGCTAACGACGTAATTGACTGGCTAGAAAATGTTAAAAAAATTAAGCACGTAGACAAAACTAAAAACGGACTTGTTTTTGATATGTCTCTTGCGGAATTAGCTGCAAACTATGACTACATAGTCAAGAGTGACGGCTGGGGTATTAGAGGTTGGCAAGATCTTCAGCGGACTTTAGGTATAACAGGCGCTAACAAAGAAAGTGTTTTGCAAACTGTAGGTGGTCTTGGCACTGCTGTATATAGGTCTGCAGCCATGACTTATGACGAGGCAATAGGTTACGGTGAGTTTGATTCACCGGAAGGATATTTTGGTTTATTAGAAGAAGACGAAAACACTGACTTTGGATTTTCAGAAAACTGGTTAGCTAAACGAGCTCAACAGTGGTGGTACGACGAGGAAGAGTTCGGTGACTTTGACGATAGATCTCAAGGCTTTAAAAGAATGCTTAAAGATTACCGTGACGACTTGCGTGAGTTACAGAGGCGTGATGTTACTTTATCTAGGATGCATTTACTTAACGAAGACGTTACTACTGGTAATAACGCAAGAAGGTTTTTAGGTAGAGGAGGTGAAATGATGTACGAGGGATTTGGTGGTATTTTTGGTCTTGATACTCACGTAGACGCAGAGTATATAAGCACGCGAACTCAAACAGATGTATTGCAAGGTCTAGTAGATGAAGGGCGTTTAGAGGAGACGGAGCAAATGAAAGAAGGTTTTAAGCGTAGTGGTTTTATGAGAACCTACGAAGGCGTAGTTGGATTTGTACCAGCAATAACTGAGTTTGCTTTAATTGAAGTTGCTGGTAAAAAAATAGGTCTTGTTACTGGTATACCTAATCTTATAAAAAATATAAACAAAGGTTACAAAACAGCAAAAGGCGTTAAATTAACTGGCCAAGCACTTAAATCTCAAAGAGTTGCTGGTACAGGTATGCAGTCTGGTAGGATGTTAAGATACGGAGACGAGGGTTTTGACGCAGCTTGGATTGCTAATGCCGGTGGTACGGTTACAAAATCTAATTTAGCAAAAGGCTTACACTTCGCATACATGTCCGCGTGGGAAGAGGCGAAAATGGCTAAAGCGTTTGGCGAAGATTATCATTTAGGAGGTGGTACGGCTTTCTATGGTACTGGTATGCTATTGAACAAGCTAATTCCTTTAACGTCAAGATACGCTAGACTAAATGAAATTATAAAAATTGGTAGATCAGGTGTTGCTGGCGCTGTGTCTACTCAGAGCGCAAAAGCTTTAGAGGCTCTTGTAGAGGATTTAAGAGGAAACAAAACATTTGGTAAATTTGTAGACGAAAACTATTCTGAGCTAAGTGAAGTCGGGCAAGATGCGTTAATAGATTTCTTTGTATTCTCTCTTGTAGGTGCTAAAGGGCACGTTGGTAGGGGAATTGAGGGTGGAGCGTATAAACTATCAGGAGGTAGAATAGGTAGAAAAAATCCACTGTGGATGAGTTACCAAAAGTTACATAAGCTAGAGCGTCAACTACCAGCTATAATGAGAAGGAAGAAAGCTCAAATGGAAGCGGATCCCGATAACAAAAAGCTAGAACAAGAGTACGATACATATCTTGAACTATATCAGGGTGTAGCTGGTAAGCTTAGAGAGATGGATAACTGGGCTGATTGGAACGATCCAGAAAGAGCTAAAGCTATGTTAGAAAGGTCTGGTAGAAATATGGCTGAGGTATTTAACGAGATGGGCATTAAGGTTACGTATGAAGCCACTGGAGAAAGGAACAATGAAAACGGTTCGTCTAAATTTAAGTTTGAAGACTCTTCTGCCGAGTTCCAAAAACAAGCTGATGGATCTTATAAGGTTTTAGTAGATACTACTAGAATGAAACCTGGTAAAATGCCTCACGAGGTATTCCACTTAGGTATGAAGACATTGTTCGACGCCAACCCCGCGGTTTTAAACAACTTTAAATCAACTATAGAAGGTGCTTTCAAAGGCGTTAAGTTCTTTAAAGTTCCCGTGAAAGATAATAAAGGTGAGTTAACTGGGGAGAAAAAAGACATGACTTTAGAAGAGTTGGTTATGAACGAGCACGGCCGTCAAGCTAACTTTGATAATATTAAAGCCAATGAGTTTTTAGCTTACGTTACTGAAGTGTTATCTAATACAAAGCACTACAATAAGTTTATTAAAAACGATACTTTTAATAGAATCAAGCAAGACGTAAACTTGTTTACACAGAGACAATTTGGTAAAACAGCTTTTGAAGGACCTACGTTTAAGCAAGAGGTTATTGATTTTATGGGCAACTTCTCTAGGTCAGTTAAAGCAGGTACACTTACTAGAAAGCAAGTGCAGGTGTTCAAAACACTAGCTGAAAAGGGCAACTGGATGGAAGGTACTGAGGCTGACCTAAGAACAGAAGAGTCTAGAGATATGGCTGAGATGGAAACGCTAAGCTCTAAAGATCTTAAAGAAGTTGATCAAACAGAAAAAGACAATAAAAGAATTGATACAGAACTTGAAAACTACCATAGAAACAATTTAGAAGGTAAAGAAAATATTACCTTAGACGATTTGAAAGAGCTTCAGGGTCAAAAAAGAAGAGGTCCAGGTTATGATATTGACATGGAATCTCCATATACAGACTTTGAAAAATACCCAGTTCTTGGTAATGTTTTAGGTAGAGCTTTTGACCAAGCTGTAAACATGTATCAGCGTAATATACCTGAAAGATATAGGATCAACTTAAATGACAGGGGTTACGAAAGTGAAAGAACTGAGTTGGCGAACGAGGTTTTATCTAATAAAAAACGTGGACTACTTGACATCGTACGTAGATACGATCCTAACAACGAGCAGGGGGCTACTTTAAAAAGCTGGATAACAGGTCAACTGCGTACAAGAATGCAGGAACTTAAAGGCGGAAGTGTAGATAAGAAGTACGAGTCTCGAGCTGCGGAAGCGGAGGGAGTAGTTGTATCTGGAACAGATATATCTGAAATAAATATGGATCTGATCGATCCAACTAAGGGAGGTGGTATAGATAAAACAGCTGATAGAGCTGGTATAAACGAAAAAACAAAAGGTATAAAACTAAAAGATCATAAGTTTGAGTTTGAAGGTGGTGTTAAAAGAACTATAAATCCAGAGTCTGTAAAAAGAACTTCAGAAGCTGGTGAAAAAGTGTTTAACGAAACGCCTTTGAATGACTTGACGTTTATGGGTGTTGCTACTCGTATGCGTGAGTCGGCAATGAATGAGATGGATCTTTTGTTTAGAAACGGTAAAGAGCTTAGTAAACCTAAAGAAATACAAGAAGTTGAAAAACGTTTTACAGATAATGTAAACAACGCCGCGGTGTTATACGACGCTATGCCAGAGTTTTCACACCCTAAGCATTATGAAAACACTCAGTGGGGTAAAACAGTGTTTAAAGTTTTCTATGAAAAAACCGGTGAGAAATTTAAGTCAACTGACTTACCAGTAGAGTTAACTAAGAAAACGAACGCTAGAACTGAGAAGTATAGGAAGCTACCGGCTACACCAGAGCGTATACAGGAGTTTATAGAATTAATGAACACTGGTAGAGACGCTGGTGTAAAGAATAAAAAACGCGCAACGCTAAAGCAAGGTGTTGGTGATATTTTTACTACGCAGACATTTAGAGACATGCTTAATAATCCTGAGTTTATTGAAAGGGCAGAGTCAACGCCTGAAGGTAAAGCTAAACTAGAGGGATTAAAAGCCGAACTTGCAATGCGTAAACTTCGTGGAGCTACGCCAGAGGCGATGGCGTCTAAAGATGTGGAATTAATAGAAGACTTTATTCCAGAGGTTAAAAACATTGATTGGAAAAATGCTAAAGATCCAGCGCTTGAAATGATGCGTTTGCTAGATCGCAACCCTGAAATTGTTCGTATACTAGAGCAAAATGGAAGCAGCACCTAAAGGCTTTATCGCTGATATGGGCCATAAGGTTACTCGTTTCACACAAAAGGCGTTTAACAAGTTTGCGGCAGGAGCTAGAAAATTAGGTCTTACTACACTAGCGTCCTATACACCAAAGATTTTTGACGGCGGCTTTAAGGGTACAAAAGGAAAGCTAGGTGTTAAGCAAGGTGTTTTAGATTTTTTCAAAGAAAACATGGAGCCCGAGGTGTTTGAACAGTTTGAAAAGGACCTAAATATCGATGTGGATATGGCTAAGCGAACGGAGGATCCTAAGTTTTCTAGGGAATTTGTAGAAGAGTTTTTACCAGACTTTTTTAGCGTGTTTGACGCTAGAATGCTCGAGTCTCACAACGCGATGTTCCGCTACACTACGGGTGAAGGAGATCAAAGATTTGGCTTTAGAGAATTAGTTGATTACATTCCTAGCAAAGCGCTCAACGGTATGAGCAACAAGGAATTAATAAAGCTTGCTAATGAAATTTCTAAAGATCCTAAAGGTGACAAGCGAATTAAAGAGCTAAGCACAGAACTAAAGAAAGCTGGTAAAGAAAGCGCTAAAATTAAAAGCAACTTAATTAAAGCAATAAAAAAAGCAACTACAGGAGCGGACTATCGTGAAAGTGTTAATAAAGCTCTTGGGAAAGAAGTTATAAAACAAAGACCCAAGATTTATGACGCTGAAATGGGTAAAAAGATTTTTAGCGAAATAAAAGGCGTTGAGGGCGAGTTAAAAGATGTGGAGTGGGTTAAAGATGTAAAAGTAAATGATAACAAAGTCGCTAAAGCTGAAAGAGACAAGTTAATAAAAAACAATCCTAAAGCAACTCCAAAAGAATTAGCTAAAAAGTTTAAGGAGTATCTGTCGCCAGACGGAACTGTCGAGGGTTACGAGAGAATGAAAGTTGCTAATGAAAAAATGCTCGAGTATGTTGCTAATAAAATATTTGACTATATCAAAAGTAAAGAAACTTTAAGTGAAAAGGCTAAAGCTATAAACAACATCTTCCACATGCTTCAGATACAAACCAATCTGGGTAAGGGTATGTTTAGGGGTTTAGCAACTCACGACGTAATGAGTATCATTAGCGGTAAAACACATAGCGAGCATAATCTACAACTTGGCAACTTTACAGGAAATGTATTACTGGAAGCGTTAAAAAACCAAGGTAATAAAAAGAAGTTTACTGAAAACGTAAAAGCTTTAACTAAAGCATATAAGCAAAGTATAATAGACGAAGTTATTCAAAAAGAATTTGACGCTACAGACAAAGGTGGTAGAAACGGTTTTGATTTTGCGTACAATACAGCTACTGGTTTATTTATGTGGATGCGACGTAAAGCGGTTGCTGAGCGACATGTTGATTTAAGTTCAGAAAAAACGTACGATCAGCTAATGTCTGACGTAATATCCGGAGGTAAAGCAGTTGAAAAACTACAAACTATAAAAAGAAAAATTCTTGAAAAAAATGGCTTAGCTTCTAAAGACCTAGAGCTTACAGATAGTGATGTTGACATGGCTATTAGAATACGTGATGCCGCGTTAAGAAACGGCCGTATAAGAAACAAGGAGAAGAAAGGTATGTCAACGTTTGACTTTGATGAAACGTTAATTATAAAGGGCGAAAATTTTGTTACAGCGACTAAAGGTAAGGAGTCTATTAGAATTAGCTCTGAAGAGTTTCCTTTAAGAGGACCTGAGCTTGCGGACGCTGGTTATAAGTTTGACTTTAAGGACTTTGTTAACGTTAAAGGTGGAGTTGAAGGTCCTTTATTTAAAAAACTTAAAAATCAAATAGCTAAATACGGTAATGAAAACGTATTTGTGCTTACCGCTAGAATGCAGGAGGCTGCCCCAGCAATACACCAATGGTTAAAATCTAAAGGCGTAGAACTACCTATTGAAAACATAACTGGACTAGGAAACTCCACTGGCGAAGCAAAAGCTTTATGGATGCTAGAAAAGTTTGCTAGAGGATATAACGATATGTATTTTGTTGATGACGCTTTACCTAATGTAAAAGCAGTTAAGAAAGTATTAGATCAGCTAGACGCTAAGTCTAATGTTCAGCAGGCGTTAGCTTCAATGAATGTTGATCTAATTGTTAATGACATGCTTGAGCATGCTATGGGTATTGAGTCTAGAAAAAGATTTTCAAAAGCAGAAGGCAAACTACGCGGTAAAAAAGAGCAGTCAGGCATTAAAGGTCTATTTGGTGGCCGTAGAAGATTATTTTTACCCGACACCGCTGCTGACTTAGACTTATTGCTAGAGCCGTTATTTGGTAAAGGCGCTAAAGGTATTAAAAATAAAGAGTGGTATAGAGATAACTTGCAAAAACCTTTTGAAAGAGGTATCAACGAGTATAACACAGCAAAGCAAAGAGTCGCGGACACCTATATGGATCTTAGAAAAAACAATAAAGATATCGTAAAAGATCTTAATAAAGAAGTAGAAGGCACAAGCTTTACCCATGACATGGCTATGAGGGTTTGGATTTGGGATAAATCAGGGTTTCAAGTTCCTGATTTAGCTGAATCAACAAAAAATAAATTAGTTGAGTATATTGAAAATAATCCCAAGTATAAAGCTTACGCGGAAAGAGTAGCTCAAATGACTGGTATAGAAACGGGGTTAAAAGAACCAACTGAAAATTGGTGGTCTGAAACAATCGCTTCAGAGATTAGTAGTCCAGAGCGAGGTGTTAGTAGATCGGAATACTTACGTGATTTTGTAGAAATAAAGAACGAAATATTTTCTGAAGAAAACCTAAATAAAATGGAGTCTAAACTTGGGTCGAAGTGGAGAGACTCAATGGAGGACATGCTTGATCGCATGGAGACTGGTAGAACGAGGTCAGAAAAGCTAAGTGGTATTACTGGTGATCTTGTGAACTATCTTAACGGATCTGTTGGTGCGATTATGAACTTCAATACAAGGTCAGCGGTGCTTCAGCTTACGTCTACTATAAACTTTGTTAACGCAACGTTTAATAATCCAGCTCGAGCGGCCCAGGCGTTTGCTAATCAAAAACAATACTGGGCAGACTTCATGATGATTATGAACTCTAGCATGTTAAAGCAAAGACGTCAAGGACTGCAGATAAATGTCACTGAAGCGGAGATTGCGGCGGCTGCTGCTGGTAGCAAAAATAAAGCAAGAGCGGTGTTTAACAAGATGATAAAAGCTGGTTACTTACCAACTAAGATTGCGGATAGTTTTGCAATTGCAGCTGGTGGAGCTACGTTCTATAGGAATTCTATTAGAAAGTATATGAAACAGGGTATGACGAAATCTCAAGCTGAAAAGCAAGCGTTTTTAGATTTCCAAGCTATAGCAGAAAGAACGCAGCAGTCTAGTAGACCTGATCTTATATCAAAAGAGCAGACGACTCTAGGTGGTAGACTTATTCTTCCGTTCGCTAACACTCCTATGCAAATGAATAGGTTGGCTATGAAAGAGATTCTTGATATCGCTAAAGGTAGATACGAGGGCAAGGCTAATCTTGCTGAAAAACTTGGTAAAATAGGTTATTACGGTTTTGTACAAACAGCTATATTTGCTGGTCTTTCGGCTAGCGCATTTGCGCTAATGGCTAATAGCGACGACGAAGAGCAAATACAAAAAGCTAAATCACGAATGGGTGATACTATGATGGATTCTACTCTTAGAGGTATGGGCATAAAAGGAGCAGTGCTTAATGGCTTAAGAAATGCTTTTGGTACTTTCTTTGAGCAAAGAGAGAATACAATTAAGTTTAGACAGCCCTGGTTTAGAAGCTACAGCTAGAGTTGTTGAAGCTACTACTAACATCCCAACTCACCGATTTTTTAAAAAAGCAAACAACATTAAAAATGCAACTGACTCAGACTTTGAAGTTTGGCAAAGAATATTAATGGGATTAGGTTGGAGTGAGTGGGATGTAGCACCTGACGTGGCTAAAGAAAAAGCTGGCAAAAGTAAAAGTAGCAGCAAAAAAAATAAAAAGAAAAAGAAAAAGAAAAAACCAGCATTTGGACTATGATGAAAAAAATAATTTTATTACTAGCGTTATTATTTAGTGTAACAGCGCAGGCTCAAGAGTTTAAGAAAGCCATTAAGTTCTCTACATTCTATGCGGCTGTTAACGGAGGTAACTCTGTGTCAGATCAAACGATATACTCTGTTACTAATGGATTAACTGAAGAAACTATAGCAACACCGTTTGACTATAGTTTGTCTATGGGTGTTCGTAAGATCGCGAGATTTGGATACGAAAATAGAGCTAATGCTTTCTATGACGGAACAGAGACATCGTATTCTGCTGACGCTAATATAGGTAAACGTAACGGTATAGAGTTTCTTGGAGAGGTTACATACGAGAGACAGCAAGGCCGGGAGTTCTTTAACCAGCACCACTTTTTTCGCTACATCGGAGACAAAGTTATGGCAAAGGTTGAATACCTTGAAGACGGATTTGCAGACATCGAATACTTCGAGGCGTCTCAAAGATATAGACTTAAACTCGGTAGGAAGTTTTCTATCCACGCAGGAGTTGCTCAGCGTATCTCAGAGCCCTATGGATATGATCCACTCGCTGAATGGAAACTTGCAAACGGAGATATTCACTATACTTACCTCGCGCTTCAAGAAGGATATACTCACAACCTTACAACTGGAGAATATATGGATCCAGACGGAACAGTTGTCGCTTCAAACACTGAGGTCTGGGAGGCGGTCACTATTCCTGAAGTCTTATCTGAATACACTGCTAAAAAAAGAAATGAACTTGCTCGCCAGTGGAATTACTCGGTGGTTGCCGGGTTCGACTTTTATCACTTTACAGAGGACTTCTGGTTCCACACTTGGGGAAATGTTATGCCCTACCATTACGACACAGGTGGGGAATATATGTATCACAACACAGTGGACGGCCAGTGGCTTGACTACTCGGGCGGACTTATTTTCGGACATAGATTCAACAAACACATTGGAGTTTTTCTTGAAGGTAGATATAACAAATACTGGAATAGGGAATGGTATAACTTTAAGTGTGGTGCAAACTATGTAATCTTCTAGGATAATGGCTTACGTTCAAAAAAATAATCCTTTCCCAGTAACATCATGTGGTAGACGTAGAACGTTTACACAAGGTGGTAACCCAGGTGATGATAGGACTAAAACAAACCCGTTTAAAAAAACCAAACTAGCTAAAAGCTGGACGCAAGCGGATAGAGATGAGTATAGAAGAGAAAATCCAGATAGCAATTTAAAAGATCCTCAACCAGAAGGTGGAGCGAGAAAAGACTCTTATTGTGCTAGATCAGCAGGTATACCAAAGTGTAAAAACCCAGATAAGAATGGCGATTGTCCCAATGACATAGCTAGAAGAAAATGGAAATGTTAAAATAGAAAGATGCGCAAGGATAATCCTGGCCAGGCTAGCAGAAAAACTAAAGGCACTCATGTTGATCGAGTTAAGTTTGCGTGTAGG
>LUMS01000309.1_pt1 | contig 12894 bp, 10 predicted proteins | sample 729711 | NCBI WGS metagenome assembly LUMS01 (sample SAMN03860298, study PRJNA289734) | marine metagenome | biome: seawater column; feature: ocean; material: water; isolation source: Red Sea water column Station 192 - depth 25m | place: Saudi Arabia: Red Sea | collected 2011-10-15 | depth 25 m | reverse complement strand
TTCAAATTTATAAATGGCACATTTCATCATTAGTATCAATTACAACAAGAATTACGGGAATAATAAATATAATTGTCATTTCACTTTTATGTTTGTGGATTTTCTCTTTGTTATTAGGTGAGGAAACTTATAAATCGGTAAACTATTTTTTAAATTCATTTTTTGGAAAATTTTTTGTTGTAGGTGTTATTTGGTCTTTTAGTTTTCAAATGTTAAGTGAGATCAGGCATATTATTATGGATTTAGGTTATGGATTTGATTTAAAAACAACAAAAATTACTGGATCTATTGTAATCATTGGATCATTTATATTAACAATCTTAATTTATCTAATTGGGAGAAATTTGATTTAATGAAATCTGTTACTAAAAAATGGCTGTTTTTAAAAATTAGCTCGCTGATTTTAATACCTCTGATGCTTTGGTTTATTCTAAATTTTGTATCTATTTATGATAATGATTATCAATCTGTAATCAGTTTTTTAAATTCTAAAACCTCAAAATTTTTAGTTAGTATTTTTTTAATTTTTTCCTATTTTTTTTCTGCTCTAAGTATTAGTGAGGTATTTGAAGATTATATACGTGATGAAAATATCAAAAATGCCGCAAACAAAGCGTTAAATTTATTTGCTATAATATTACCCTTATTTACAATTATCATTTTATTTAATTTAAACTAATGACTGCTTATAAAATTATAGACCACGAATACGATGTAGTTGTACTTGGAGCTGGTGGATCAGGTCTAAGAGCTGCTGTAGGCTTAAGTGAGGCTGGTCTTAAAACTGCATGTATCTCCAAAGTATTTCCTACAAGAAGTCATACTTCTGCTGCTCAAGGTGGTATTTCAGCTGCACTTGGAAATATGGGAGAGGATGATTGGCGTTGGCACATGTATGACACTGTTAAAGGTGCAGATTGGTTAGGTGATCAAGACAGTATTGAGTATTTGTGCAAAGAGGCTCCAAAGGCAGTTATTGAATTAGAAAAGTATGGTGTCCCATTTAGCAGAACAGAAGATGGAAAAATTTATCAAAGACCGTTTGGAGGAATGACTAAAAATTATGGTAATGGAATAGTTCAAAGAACTTGTGCAGCAGCAGATAGAACAGGTCATGCAATTTTACATACTCTTTATGGGCAAGCACTTAAACATAATACAGAATTTTTTATTGAATACTTTGCATTAGATTTATTAATGAAAGATGGTGAGTGTAAGGGACTAATTGCATGGAATTTAAATGATGGAACTATCCATAGATTTAGATCGCACATAACTATCATTGCCACTGGAGGTTATGGTAAAGTATATTATTCAGCTACTTCTGCTCATACTTGCACAGGAGACGGAAACGCTATGGTATTAAGAGCTGGATTACCCTTACAAGATATGGAATTTGTACAGTTTCACCCAACTGGTATTTATGGTCATGGTACTTTGATTTCCGAGGGTGTGAGAGGTGAAGGTGGCTACCTTGTTAATTCCAAAGGTGAAAGATTTATGGAGAGATATGCTCCTAATGCGAAAGACTTAGCATCTAGAGATGTAGTAAGCAGGTCAATGTCAATTGAAATTAACGAAGGAAGAGGAGTCGGTAATGACAAAGATCACGTTCATTTATATTTAAATCATCTAGATAAAGATGTTATCGAAAATAGGTTACCAGGAATTACAGAGGCAGCAAGATTATTTGCAAACGTTGATGTAACCAAAGATCCTATTCCTGTTGTACCAACAGTTCATTATAACATGGGTGGAATACCTACAAATTATAAAGCTGAGGTTTTAACAGTTAATGGTTCTGAAAAAACTGTGCCTGGATTAATGGCTATAGGTGAGGCTGCATGTGTATCAGTACATGGTGCAAACAGATTAGGTTCTAACTCTTTAATTGATCTTGTTGTTTTTGGGAGATCAGCAGCAAAAAGAGCAGCTGAACTTATTAAGCCTGGAACTCCTCATGAAGAAATTACAGCAGAATTAAGACTTTCAATGCAAAAAACAATGCAATCAAAATGTGCAGTTTTTAGAACTGAAAAAAATCTTAAAGAGGGAGTAGATGAAATAAGAAAAACTTATGATGGAATGGACTCTATTTCTGTAAAAGATAGATCGTTAGTATTTAATACAGACTTAGTTGAAACACTTGAATTTGATAACTTAATTCGTCAAGCAATAACAACAGTAGATTCGGCTTTTCACAGAAAAGAAAGTAGAGGCGCACATGCAAGAGAAGATTATCCAAAAAGGGATGATCAAAAATTTATGAAACACAGTCTTGCCTGGTGTGATGGTAAAAATACTAAAATTGAATACAGAGATGTTCATAAATCAACTTTAACAAATGAAGTCCAATATTTTCCACCTCAAGAAAGAGTTTACTGATGGTTCAAATAAATTTACCTGAGAATTCAAAAATTCAAAAAGGTAAATATTTTAAAGACAAAACCAATTCAAAAAATATTAGAAAAGTTAACATTTATAGGTGGGATCCCTCAACAGGTGATAAGCCAAGAATAGATACCTACGAAGTAGACATGGACAATTGTCCATCTAAAGTTTTAGATATTTTAAATAAAATAAAAAACGAGATTGACCCAACAATATCTTACAGAAGATCGTGTGCTCACGGAGTGTGTGGTTCATGTGCAATGAACATGGGAGGTAAAAATGGCCTCGCATGCACTACCCCACATGCTCAAATAAAAGGAGATATTAACATATATCCTTTACCACATTTAAAAGTAAAAAAAGATTTAATAGGTGATCTTGATGGTCTTTACAAACAATACAAATCTATAGAACCTTGGTTGAAAAATAAATCGACATCTGAAAGTAAAGAAATACACCAATCCCAAAAAGATAGATCAAAATTAGACGGAGCTTATGAATGCATTATGTGTGCTTGCTGCTCAACATCTTGCCCAAGTTACTGGTGGAATGGAGATAAATATCTTGGACCAGCAGTATTGTTGCAAGCTTATAGATGGATTGTTGATAGTAGAGATGAAGAAAGAAAAAAAAGATTAGAAAAAGTTGCTGATGAATTAAAACTTTATAGATGTCATACTATTATGAACTGTACAAATGCTTGTCCTAAAGGATTAAATCCAGCAAAAGCTATTGCTGAGATAAAAAAAATGCTTGCAACGACTTAATTACTTAATTAAACAATTTTATCAATGAATTTAATCGAACACTATATTGGTGGAAAAATAGTAACTGGATCATCAAGTAGAAAAGGTAAAGTATTTAATCCTGCAACTGGCACTCAAGAATCTGAAGTTTTGTTAGCTTCTAAATCAGATCTTGATTTAGCTGTACAAAAAGCAAAACAATCATTTGAAAGTTGGTCTAATACACCTCCTCTTCAAAGGGCGAGAATTATTTTTAAATATAAAGAATTAATAGAAAAAAATTCTGATCTCTTAACTAAACTTATAGTTTCTGAACACGGAAAAGTTTATGAAGATGCCAAGGGTTCACTAACTAGAGGTTTAGAAGTTGTTGAATTTGCTTGTGGGATTCCTCAGATGTTAAAAGGTGAATTTACAGAAAATGTTGGAACTAACATTGACAGTTGGTCTATAAGACAACCTTTAGGAGTTTGTGCAGGTATTACCCCTTTTAATTTCCCTGCTATGGTTCCAATGTGGATGTTCCCAATGGCAATAGCGTGTGGAAATACTTTTATTTTAAAACCATCTGAAAAAGACCCATCTTGCTCACTCAAGCTTGCTGAACTATTTTCAGAAGCTGGTCTACCAGAAGGAGTTTTAAACGTTGTTAATGGAGATAAAGAAGTTGTAGACGCAATATTAGAAAATAAAGATATAGCAGCAGTTAGTTTTGTAGGCTCAACACCTATAGCAAAATATATTTATGAAACAGCTGCAAAGAATGAAAAACGTGTTCAAGCTTTAGGTGGTGCTAAAAATCATTGCGTTGTAATGCCAGATTGTGACCTTGATCAAGCTGTAAATGGTTTAATGGGAGCAGCCTATGGTTCTGCTGGGGAAAGATGTATGGCACAATCAGTTGCTGTTGCAGTTGGAAATGTTGGAGATAAATTAGTTGAACAATTAGCAAAAAAAGTTGAAGCATTAAAAGTGGGACCGGGAATGGATAAATCTTCAGAAATGGGTCCATTAGTAACTAAAGAACATCTCGAGAAAGTAAAAGGCTATGTTGATTTGGGAGTACAAGAAGGTGCAAAATTAGTTGTTGATGGAAGGGATATAAAATTACAAGGATATGAGGAAGGTTATTACATTGGTGGCTGTCTGTTTGATAATGTAAAAAAGGAAATGAGAATTTACAAAGAAGAAATTTTTGGACCTGTATTGTCAGTAGTAAGAGCAAAAGATTTTGACGAGGCTATAAATCTAATAAACGATCATGAGTTTGGAAACGGAACCAGTGTTTATACAAGAGATGGAGATACAGGTAGGACTTTTGCAAATAAAATTAAAGTTGGAATGGTGGGAATTAATATTCCAATACCAGTTCCAGTAGCTTTTCACAGTTTTGGAGGGTGGAAACGTTCATTATTTGGAGATCAGCATATGCATGGTCCAGAGGGTGTTAGATTTTATACAAAATTAAAAACAATAACATCTAGATGGCCTTCAGGAATAAGAATGAATCCTGAATTTGTTATGCCAACAATGAAATAATATGACCAAAATATCATTAATAGGAGCAGGACAAATTGGTGGAACTTTAGCTCATTTAATTGGTCTCAAAGAATTAGCCAATGAGGTTGTACTATTTGATGTGGCTAGTGGAATTGCAAAAGGAAAAGCACTTGATATCGCACAATCTTCATCAGTAGATGGATTTAATGTAAAATTTTCAGGAACAGATAATTATGAAGATATTAAAGATTCAGATGTAATTATTATTACAGCAGGCGTTCCTCGAAAACCAGGAATGAGTAGAGATGATCTTCTAGGGATTAATCTAAAAATAATAAAACAAGTTGCAGAAGGAATTAAAAAATATTCACCTAATGCTTTTGTAATATGTATTACTAATCCTTTGGATGTAATGGTTATGGCATTTCAAAAATACTCGGGATTACCAACAAACAAAGTTGTTGGTATGGCTGGTATTTTGGATAGTTCAAGATTTAAATTGTTTTTGTCTTTAGAACTGAATGTTCCAGTTAAAGAAATTCATGCAATGGTAATGGGAGGTCATGGAGATACGATGGTCCCTTTACCAAGATTTACAAAAATCTCAGGAAAACCGCTTAATGAATTAGTTATACAGGGAAAAATATCAGAGGAGAGACTAGAAAGTATTAATCAAAGGACTAGAGACGGTGGAGCTGAAATTGTAAAGTACCTAGAAAAGGGTTCTGCCTTTTATGCACCAGCTGCTTCTGGTGTTGAGATGGCAAAAGCCTACATGAATAATGAGAATAAAGTTTTACCATGTGCTGCATATCTGAATGGAGAATATGGAGTGAACGGTATCTATGCAGGTGTACCAGTTGTAATTAATAATAAAGGAATAGACAAAATTGAAGTTATTGAGTTAGATCAAAAAGAAAAAGAACAATTTGATCACTCAATTGAGGCTGTAAAAAAACTATGGGATGCTGCATCTGCAATTGATCCAGATTTAAAGAAGTAGGTCATGAATATACATGAGCATCAGGCTAAAGAAGTTCTAAAGAAATACGGCGCAAATGTCCCAAACGGTTATTTTGCTCTCAACGTAAAAGATCTAGTTGAAAAAGCAAAAAATTTAAATACTGAAAAATATGTTTTAAAAGCACAAATCCATGCCGGGGGAAGAGGAAAAGGTGGTGGTGTAAAAATTATAGATAATTTAAAAGATTTAGAAAAAGAAGCATCAAAACTTTTAGGGAAAAATCTAGTCACTCATCAAACTGGACCTAGTGGAAGAGAAGTAAAGAGGTTATATGTTGAAGAGTCTTCTAATATTGAAAGAGAATTTTATTTATCATGTTTAGTTGATAGAGCAAGCTCAAAGATAGCATTTATATCCAGTGATCAAGGCGGAATGGATATAGAAAAAGTTGCTATAGAAACACCCGAAAAAATTATTACTACTAAAATTGATTTAATAAATGAAATTTTAGATGATGACTGTGAAAAAATTATAAATATTTTTGGTCTAAAAAATGAAGCTAAGATAGAAGCAATTCACCTAATTAAATCGATATATAAAATGTTTATAGATACGGATGCAAATTTAGTTGAAATCAATCCATTAATACTTACTAAAACTAATTCTGTTGTTTGTTTAGATGCAAAAATGAACTTTGATAGTAACGCACTATATAGACAATCAGAAATTTTAAAGTTCAGAGATCTCAATGAAGAAAATGAAACAGAAATAGAGGCAAGTAAACATGATCTTGCTTATATCAAACTAGATGGAAGTATAGGCTGCATGGTCAATGGAGCTGGTCTTGCTATGGCTACTATGGACATAATAAAACTCTATGGCGAAGAACCAGCGAATTTCTTAGACGTTGGAGGAGGAGCCTCTAAAGAAAAAGTCTCAGCTGCATTTAAGTTAATTCTATCTGATGCCAATGTTAAAGGAATATTGATTAATATATTTGGAGGCATAATGAGATGTGATATTCTTGCTCAAGGGGTAGTTGATGCTGCTAAAGAAATAAATATTTCAGTTCCATTAGTAGTAAGATTAGCAGGTACAAATTTCAAAGAGGGAAAAGAAATTTTAAAAAAGTCAGGTTTAAAAATAATTCCAGCTGAAAATTTAGATGATGCTGCAAAAAAAATAGTAGAGGCGATAAGATAATTTGTGTCTATTTTAGTTAATAAAAATACAAAAGTTATTTGCCAAGGTTTTACTGGTGCAAATGGAACTTTTCACTCTGAACAAGCAATAAAATATGGAACAAATATAGTTGGAGGTGTTACTCCAAACAAAGGAGGTCAAACTCATCTTGAAAGACCTGTTTTCAATACTGTTAAAGAGGCAAAAGATAAAACAGGCGCTAATGCATCAATGATTTATGTGCCAGCAAAATTTGCTTCATCAGCAATTATAGAGGCAATTGATGCATCTATAGAATTAATTGTTTGTGTGACAGAGGGTATACCTGTCCTTGATATGTTAAGAGTAAAACAGCATTTAAATAAATCTAAATCAAGATTAATTGGACCTAACTGCCCAGGCATCATCACGCCAGATGAATGCAAAATAGGAATTATGCCTGGAAATATTCATAAAAAAGGATCAGTTGGTATAGTTTCGCGATCAGGAACATTAACTTATGAAGCTGTTGCTCAAACAACTGAAAATGGGTTAGGGCAAACTACTTGTATAGGTATTGGTGGGGATCCTATTAATGGAACAAATTTTATTGATTGCTTAGATCTTTTTTTGAATGATGAGGATACAAAATCAATCTTAATGATAGGTGAAATAGGAGGAACAGCAGAAGAAGAGGCTGCTGAGTTTGTAAAAAATCATAATATAAAAAAACCAATTGTTGGATTTGTAGCAGGATTAACAGCACCTCCTGGTAGAAGAATGGGGCATGCTGGTGCAATAATTTCAGGAGGTAAAGGTGGCGCAGAAGATAAAATAAAAAAAATGGAAGAATGTGGTATTACAATTGCAAAATCCCCTTCTGAGATAGGGAAAACTCTTTTTAATAAATTGTCTAGTTGATAATATTTTTTTAGTAATATAGCTTAACGATATAGACAAATGTCATCTTCAAAAAACTTAGAGTATAAAAAAACATCATTCCTGAATAAGACAAATAGTGCATTTATAGAGGAGATGTATGTAAGATTTTTAAACCAAGATCCAAATCTTGCAGATAGTTGGAAAGATTATTTTGAAGGTATTCAGGACGAAGCAGAAGTTATTTTAAATGATATTAATGGACCATCATGGAAACCTGAAGGGGTAAGAATAAATTCCAATAATATAGAAAAAATAATAGAAAAAAATGGCAATGCATCCAAAGATGTATCTGATAAATTTAATTTTCAAGTAGTTGCAAATTCCAACAAAGAATCCATAAGTGCTGTAGCACTTATAAGAGCTTATAGGCTAAGAGGACATCTACTTGCAAAGTTAGATCCTCTAGAAATGATGACGACAGAATATTTAGATGAGTTACATCCTGAATATTATGGTTTTGATAAGAAAAACTACGATAAAAAAATTGAACTTAATGGTGTAATAAACAGGGAGAAAGCAAGCGTACGAGAGATACTTCAATTCTTAAAGAAAACTTATTGTGGCCCAGTTGGTTATGAGTACATGCATATCTCCAATCCAACTGAAAGAAAATGGTTTAGAGATAGAGTTGAAAAAGACGAGAATGCATTAAAATTTACTAACAATGGAAAAGATGCAATTTTAAATAAGCTTATTCAAGCCGAGGGTTTTGAAAAGTTTTTACATACCAAATACGTTGGAACCAAAAGATTTGGCCTAGATGGTGGGGAAAGTTTGATACCTGCATTAGAGCAGATCATAAAAATTGGAGGACAGTTTAAAATTAAAGAAGTTAAAATAGGCATGTCTCATAGAGGACGATTAAACGTATTAGCAAACGTTTTACAAAAATCTTACAAAAGAATTTTTAATGAGTTTGCTGGAGAAATGAGTGGTAACACTAAAGATAGTGCTGGAGATGTGAAGTATCATTTGGGAGCTTCCTCAAACAGAGAATTTGATGGAAATTCGGTACATGTCAGTCTTACAGATAATCCATCTCATCTAGAGGCTGTAAATCCAGTTGTTTTAGGACAAACACGAGCAAAGCAATTTTTTCATGGCGATAAAGAAAGAAATAAAGTTATACCTATTCTTATCCATGGTGATGCTGCGTTTGCTGGCCAAGGAGTTGTATCTGAGTGTTTTGCAATGTCAGGGCTACCCGGTCACAACACTGGAGGAACAATTCATATAATTGTAAATAACCAAATAGGATTTACTACAAGCCCAAGATTTGCACGTTCATCACCATATCCATCTGATGTTGGGAAAATGGTAGATGCACCAATAATTCATGTCAATGGAGATAATCCTGAAGCTGTAGTTTACGCGACAAGAGTAGCAACAGAGTTTAGATTAAAATTTAACAGAGATGTGGTTATTGATCTAATTTGTTATAGAAGATTTGGTCATAACGAAGGAGATGAGCCATCTTTTACCCAGCCTTTAATGTATAAGAAAATAAGATCACACCCGTCTACGGTAAATATTTATGGAGAAAAACTAGTAAATGAAAATCTTTTCTCTAAAGATCAACTTAATTTAAAAATTCAAGAGTTTAAGAATTTATTAGACGATCAATTTAAAACTGCGAAAGACTATAAACCGAAAATAGAATGGTTTGAGGGAACATGGTCTAGATACAAACCAGAAAAAGGAAAAGATAGACGAGGTGTTACAGGAGCTGACATTAAAATTTTAAAAGAAATTTCAAATAAAATTAATATTGTTCCACAAGAAAAAAATATTCATAAAACAATTATTAAAATTCTTGACTCAAGAAGACAAACAGTTGAGCAAGGTGTTGGAATTGACTGGGCTACAGCAGAGGCTTTAGCTTTTGGTTCTTTATTGGAGGAGGGATACCCAGTTAGATTGGTTGGCCAAGATTCGGGAAGAGGGACTTTTAGTCAAAGACATTCCGTTCTAAGAAATCAAATTGATAACTCCAGATATATTCCTTTGAACAATATATCAAAATATCAAAAAAATTTTGAAGTTGTTGATAGTTTTTTATCAGAACTCGCAGTCCTAGGATTTGAGTATGGATATAGTTTAGTTGAACCAAATACTCTTACTTTGTGGGAAGCACAGTTTGGAGATTTTGCAAATGGTGCTCAAGTAATTATTGACCAATTTATTGCATCTGGAGAAAGGAAATGGAATAGAGCCTCAGGATTAGTAATGTTACTTCCTCATGGATATGAAGGTCAAGGCCCAGAGCATTCCTCTGCAAGATTGGAGAGATATCTACAACTATGTGCAAATGATAATCTTCAAATTATGAACTGTACTACTCCAGCTAACTATTTTCATGCATTGAGAAGACAAATGCACAGAGACTTTAGAAAGCCTTTAATTATGATGACACCAAAGTCCTTACTAAGAAATAAATTATGTGTATCAAATATAGAGGATTTTAGTAAAGAAAATACATTTCACAGAGTACTCTGGGATCACGCTTTAGATCCTAAAGCTGAGGGTTTTTTAAAATTAAAAGATAAATCAAAGATAAGAAAAGTTATTATGTGTTCCGGTAAAGTTTACTTTGATTTATTGTCAGCAAGAGAGAAACTAAAAGTTGATGACGTTGCATTGTATAGAATTGAACAATTATACCCATTTCCTGCAAAAGCTCTTGTAAAAGAACTTAGACCATTTGCAAATAATTCAAATTTTTTTTGGTGCCAAGAGGAACCAAAAAATATGGGCGCATGGTTCTCAGTAAGAGATTATATACAATGGACATTAGAAACTATTAAGGCTAAAAATAGTAAAATTTCTTATATAGGAAGAAATCCTGATGCTTCACCTGCAACAGGTTACGCAAAAAGACATCTTTCAGAACAACAAGAAATTATTAATAAAGTATTTGAATAAATGAGTGAAAAAATTCTAGTCCCTGTGCTTGGAGAGAGTATTACTGAGGCAACAGTATCCAAGTGGTTAAAGAAACAGGGCGACAGTGTCATTGCAGATGAAGCTGTAGTTGAACTTGAAACTGATAAAGTAAATTTAGAAGTACCAGCATCAACACATGGTGTTATTGCAGAGATTAATGCCAACGAAGGAGATACAGTTGAAGTAGGAGCAGTTTTAGGAGTGATTTCAGAGACTGCAAATAAAACAGAAAATAAACCTTCTAATCAAGTTATATGAAGAACAACCATTTGTTTTAACAGATGAAGTATTAGAGCCAAATGCAGAAGAAACAAAAATAAATCCAATATATCCCCTGCTGTAAGAAAAATGGTTGCAGAAAAAAAAATTGATTTAGAACAAGTAAAACCTACAGGAAAAGATGGCAGAATATTAAAAGGCGACTTAATAAGTATGATGGGCGCCAATCCTCAACCGAACCAAAGAAAAATTCAATTTGGTGAAGAGGAAAGAATTAAGATGTCTAGGTTAAGACAGACTATTGCAAAAAGACTAAAGGAAGCCCAGGAAAATGCAGCAATGTTAACCACTTTTAATGAGGTTGATATGTCAGGTATAATGTCGATGCGAAAAGAAAATCAAGAAGATTTTCAGGCAAGATATGGAATTAAACTTGGATTTATGTCCTTTTTTGTAAAAGCTTGCGTGGTTGGTTTAAAATTATTTCCAGCAATAAATGCAGAAATAGAGGGACAGGAAATAATATATAAAAATTACTATAATATTAGCTTTGCTGTTGGAACTGAAAAAGGTTTAGTAGTACCAGTTTTAAAAAATGCTGACGAAATGTCTTTTGCTGATATAGAGAAAGAAATTAAAAATCTGTCAGAAAAAGCAAAAAATAATTCTTTAGTTATTGAGGATTTACAAGGTGGTACATTTACAATCAGCAATGGGGGAGTGTATGGTTCAATGTTGTCTACCCCGATTTTAAATCCTCCTCAGTCAGGTGTATTAGGAATGCACAATATTGTTGAAAGACCTGTTGTTCAAGATAATGAAATTAAAGTAAAACCAATAATGTATCTTGCACTTTCATATGACCATAGGATTATAGATGGAAAAGACTCAGTTTCTTTTTTAAAAACAGTTAAAGAAAACCTTGAAGATCCAAGGAGATTATTTTTAAATATTTAAATGTCAGAAAAATTTGATGTAACAGTAATTGGTGGTGGCCCTGGTGGGTATGTCTGTGCAATAAGATTATCACAACTAGGTCTAAAAACTGCATGCATTGAATCCAGAGGATCGCTTGGTGGAACCTGCTTAAATGTAGGGTGTATTCCATCAAAAAGCTTATTGAACTTATCTGAAAATTTTCACAAGGCAAAAAATTTTGAAAAGATTGGTATCGAAATTGGTGAAATTAAATTGAACCTTGGAAAGATGATGAAAAATAAAGAAAAGGCTGTAACTGTTTTAACAAAGGGAATAGAATTTTTGTTCAAAAAAAATAAGGTTTCTTATTTCAAAGGCAAAGGGTCATTTAAGAGCTCAAATGAAATAGTAGTTTCTGGGGATGGAGAAGAAACAGTTATTGAGACTGAAAAAGCAATAATTAGTACTGGTTCAGAGCCTGTATCAATACCTGGAATGGAATTTGATGAGGAAAAAATAATCTCGTCTACTGGAGCATTATCCTTGGAAAAATTACCAAAAAAAATGGTTGTAGTTGGTGGAGGATATATTGGTTTGGAAATGGGTTCAGTTTGGTCAAGACTTGGAACAGAAGTAGAAGTTGTTGAATTTCTAGATCATATTACACCTGGTATGGACCGTGAGATATCAACTGAATTCATGAAGATACTTAAAAAACAAGGAATAAAATTTAAATTAAATACCAAGGTTGAAAAAATTACAAAAAATGAAAATGGAGTTATCCTAGAAATAATTGATAAAGAAAATAAGAAAAATAATATAGAAGCTGATGTTGTCCTTATTTCAGTTGGAAGACGACCATACACGACCGGTTTAAAATTAGAAAATGTGGGAGTTAAAACTGACGAAAAAGGAAAGGTAAAAGTAGATAAAAATTTTGAAACAAATATTAAAAACATATTTGCTATTGGTGATGTTATTGATGGTCCTATGTTAGCTCACAAAGCAGAAGAGGAAGGAATAGCAGTTGCAGAATTTATTGCTGGCCAATCAGGACATGTTAATTACGATATTATACCTGGTGTAATTTATACCTCTCCAGAAGTTGCT
>LUMS01001035.1_pt1 | contig 12923 bp, 14 predicted proteins | sample 729711 | NCBI WGS metagenome assembly LUMS01 (sample SAMN03860298, study PRJNA289734) | marine metagenome | biome: seawater column; feature: ocean; material: water; isolation source: Red Sea water column Station 192 - depth 25m | place: Saudi Arabia: Red Sea | collected 2011-10-15 | depth 25 m | reverse complement strand
ATCCAAGTCAAGATCAATTAGATGTTGCAAGCAATAAATGTAAAGATCAAAATAATGTGGAACTTATTTGTACGACTGCTGATGATATCAATATAGATGATGCATCATGTGATAAAATTACAGCTACACAAACATTAGAATATATCGAAGATATAGATACATCCTTAAAAGAAATAAAAAGAATTTCTAAAAATAATTCTAAATTTGTTAATGTCTCAATTCTCTGGGACTATTTTAGATTTTATGGACCAGAAAAAGAAATTAATGATCTCATCCATGAGGCGTTTAGAGCCCATTGTTTTCACCAAATGCTTCCACTTGATTTAAATGGTAAATTAAAAAAACTTGGATATAAAAATATAAGTTCTCAAAATTTATCGTATTTAATTACAAATAGAGATAATAATTCACCAGCAATTTTTTATGAAACTATGTTAAGTAAGTTTGCTTTAAGCCAAGGTGTTTCAGAAGACAAAGTAGATGATTGGAAAAAACAATTAAATAAATCTGAAAAAGTAGGTAATTTCGGATTTACAAGTTTTCCAGTTTTAACTGCGGCATACTTAGGTTAATTTAAAAAATGAAATTAAAAGTTTATTTATCTGGTGAAATTCATACTAATTGGCGAGATGATATTATAGATAAATGTAAATCAAAAAATTTAGAAATAGAATTTTCAAGCCCTACTACGAATCATGAATTATCAGATGATGTTGGTGTAAAAATACTTGGTGATGAAGAAAAAAAATTTTGGCACGATAACAAAGGAGCCAAAATAAATGCTATACGAACTAGAAATTCGATTGAAAAAGCAGATATAGTTATAGTGCGTTTTGGTGAGAAATATAAACAATGGAATGCTGCTTTTGATGCAGGTTATGCATCAGCCTTGAATAAATCTCTCATAATAATGCATAGTGATGAACATCAACATGCTTTAAAAGAAGTAGATGCAGCAGCACTTGCTGTTACAAAAAACGTTGATGAGATTGTAAATATTTTACAGTATTCTGTTGAAGGATCATTAGAGTTTTAATTATTTACCAAAAATTCCTAATTTAACACCGTAGTCAACAGCTATTCCATAATCAGGATCATCATCACTATCAACTATCAATTGACCTGTTTTTCTTAAAAGGCTGTGGCAGTCCTTCGTAAGATGTCTTAACTTTACTTGTTTGCCTAATTTGGAATATCTTTCTGCAATATCCTCAATTGCTTTTAAAGCAGATTGATCAATAACTTTTGAATTTGCAAAATCTATTATTACTAAATTAGGATCTTCGGAAGGCTTAAAAATTTCTAAAAAACTATTAGTGGAACTAAAAAAAAGAGGTCCTTCAATTTCATATACCTTAGCACCCTTTTCTGTTCTTGATTGTCTTTCAATTGCTCTAATTCTTGAAGCAGATTTCCAAGCAAATACTAATGCATTAATAATAACTCCAGCAACTACAGCAACAGCTAAATCTTCTAATACAGTTATTAAAGTAACTAAAACAATTACCAATGCATCCGAACGAGGAACAACAAATAATAATTTTAGTGAATTCCAAGCAAATGTTCCAATTACGACCATAAACATAACCCCTACTAATGATGCAATAGGAATAAGTTCAATTAAATTTGAAGTATAAAGAATAAAAATTAGTAAAAAAATTGCTGCTGATATGCCAGCAATTCTTGTTCTGCCTCCAGATTTCACATTTATCATTGACTGTCCAATCATAGCACAACCACCCATACCTCCAAAAAAGCCAGTGATACCATTAGCGACACCTTGAGCTAAACATTCTTGTCTTGTCCCACCCTTTTTGTTTGTTATTTCTCCTACTAGATTAAGAGTTAAGAGACTTTCAATTAATCCAATAGCTGCCAAAATAATTGCATAAGGAAAAATAATGAAAAAAGTATCTAAATTAAGTGGAACTGTTGGAATGGAAAAATTTGGAAGTCCTCCTGCTACACTTGCTAAATCCCCTACTCTTGGAACAGGTAAATCTAAAAGTAAAACTAGAAAAGTAACAAGAAGAATTGCAGCTAATGTAGATGGAATGAATTTAGTAACCCTTGGTAAGTACCATATGATTAACATGGTTAAGAAAACTAATACTAAAGAATATGTAAGCACCTCTCCAGACATCCATGTAAATGTTCCATCAAAATTATATATTTGAAATTGATGCAATTGAGATAAACCAATTACGATAGCTAACCCGTTTACAAAACCTAGCATTACAGGTTGAGGAACCATTCTCATAAATTTTCCTAATTTAAAAATTCCTGCAAGAAATTGTAAAATTCCCATCAGGATTACAGTGGCAAATAAGTATTGGACTCCATGTTCCGATACTAATGACACCATAACCACAGCTAATGCTCCTGTTGCTCCAGAAATCATTCCAGGTCTTCCACCAAAAATTGCAGTTACTAATCCTACAATAAAAGCAGCATATAATCCTGAAAGTGGAGTTACACCTGCTACAAATGCGAAAGCAATTGCTTCTGGAACAAGTGCTATTGCAACAGTTAATCCAGATAGAATTTCAATTTTAAAAAGTGAAAAGGAAGCTTTTCCCTTTGGAATATATTCGTCCTTATTTAATCCAAGAGAATTTGCAAATTGATTAACTGTTGATTTTATCATTAAGATCTATGTTAATTAAATAGGTAAATTAATTTATAAGTAAACAAAATCTACCAAACAGATTTGTATATATTATAGGCATCAGATTCTTCAATTTTCCGAGGATTATTAACTAATAATCTGGTTTGTTTCATTGCTTCACTAGCCATCAACTTGCAAGCTTCCTCAGGAATTTCTAAATCTCTAAGCCTATAAGGTAAATTAAGTTCCTTACACAATCTTTCTAAACCATCTATAAAATTGTTACACAAAAACTCATCATTTTTACTATTATCAAAATTTTTAAATACATATGGTGCAAGATGAGCATAATTTTTTTTTGTTTCTTCATTTTTGGAGTTAAATTTCATAACACTTGAAAGAACTAAAGAATTTGATAACCCATGAGAGATATTAAATAAACCTCCGATAGGATATGCTAATGCATGAACTGCTGCTACTGGAGAATTTGCAAAAGCTTTACCTGCTAGCATTGATCCAAGTAGCATATTTGATCTTGCATTTATATTATGTCCATCAAATACAGCAGTTTTAATTGATGAGCCAAGAAGCTTGAGTGCTTCTATAGATAACATTTTTGAAACAGGATTATTGTTTGAATTTATAGATGTAAAAGCTTCAATTGCATGAACCATTGCATCTATTCCGGTTGATGCAGTTATATTAGCGGGTAAATTAGTTGTTAACAATGGATCTAAAATTGCAAGATCAGGTAATATAAATTTAGAAGAAACTCCTTTTTTTTCTTTATCATCCATCGTTATTATTGAAATTGGTGTAACTTCTGATCCAGTTCCTGCTGTTGTAGGAATAAGTACAAGTGGTAGCCTTGGGCCTTTTGCATTATTAACACCCCATATTGTTTCGATTTGCTGATTTGATCCAAGAAGTAAAGATACAAGCTTTGCAACATCCATAGATGAACCTCCACCAAAACCTAAAACTCCAGTAGATTCAAATTTTCTTGCATCACTAAATGCATTTAATAATGTTTTTTTTGATGGATCAGACTCAACATCATTAAATATTTTAATATTACAATTTTTTTTAAGTTTTTTAATTGTTGGCTCAATCAAGCCTAATTCAGTCAGACCTCTATCAGATACTACAAATATATTTTTACCTAATGTATCAATAATCTGACTACAAGAATTAAGAGAAGTTTCATTACCAAAAATTAATCCTGCAGTAGAGTAAAAATTAAACATTAAAAATCAAAATAAATTAATACTTTTTATTTGGGTTTAAACCTGTAGGAATTTTTTTTCCATTAATAAGAAAATGAGGTGATTTTCCTAGTTCTACCAACTCTGGTCTACCATCTAAATAATTTTTAATATTATTAAGTTTTTCAAAATTATTGATAAATTTTTTTAAATTTGGAAAATTTGAGAAAATATTTTTATCTAATATTAAGCACATTGAAAAATGATGATAAGCATTAAAATCACAGTAAAATGGATCATTGCCTATAAAAAAATTACCTGAACTATTTTGTAAAAGTTTTTCAAAATTATTTAAAGAATTTGGCAAAATATCTTCTAAAAGTTTCTTTTTATTAGAATTATATTTTTCACCAAAAGTCATATTTATAGTTGGATTCAAAGGAGAAAACATTTCATGAGTTGATTCAAAAACAGCATCACAGTACGCTAATTGAAATTCATCGGAAGGTTTTGTTTTTGTTAAATTAGAGAGATATCGAATAATTGTATTGCTTTGCCAAAGATATTTATCTTCATTTATTATTAGAGCTCTCATGTTGCCATATATTAGTTTCAAATCCATTTAATTTTACTAAAGCAAATATGATAATTTTAAAGAAGAAAATTAAATAATGGTCGGGGAGAAAGGATTCGAACCTTCGACCCCCTGGTCCCAAACCAGGTGCGCTACCAGGCTGCGCTACTCCCCGAAAAAAATTTGTTATATTCATAAATAAGCTAAAAACAATTCTTTTATGTTTGTTTTCTAAAATAATATTTATTATAATAATTTTAGGGGTGCTTAAATGCTGAGATTTATACCCTTTTAACCTGATCTGGATAATGCCAGCGGAGGAAACATGAAAACAATACTAATTTTTTTAACTACCTTATTTATTTCTTTCTCAATCTATGCAGAAAAACTAACCATTTATACATACGACTCTTTTGTATCAGAATGGGGTCCAGGACCCATAATTGAAAAAATATTTGAAGAAAAACATAATGCGGATATAGAATTTGTTGCTGTAGACAGTGCAGCAACATTATTGAATAAAGTTATTTTAGAAGGTGATACTTCCAAGGCAGATATAGTTTTAGGTCTTGATATGAATTTATTTGATTTAGCCGAACAATCTGGGCTTTTTACAACTCATAATATCAATGACATAAACAACTTAATTAATTTACCATTAAAATGGGAAAGTAATAAATTTGTTCCATATAATTATGGATACTTTTCTTTTGTGTATAATGAAGCAAATTTAGAAACACCTCCAAAATCTATGGATGAGTTAATTAATTCTACTAATGCTAGAATTGTAATTCAAGACCCGAGAACCTCTACCCCTGGTTTAGGATTATTAACTTGGATGAAAGCATTATATGGAGATAAAGCTGGAGATGAATGGAAAAAATTAAATAAAAAAATTATTTCCGTTACCAAAGGTTGGACAGATGCCTATTATAATTTTTTTATGGCAGGAGAAGCTGACATGGTTTTAAGTTATACTACATCTCCAGCCGCACATATAATGTTTGAAGAAAGGTATGATATTCTTGCTACAACTTTTGAAGAGGGAAATTATATAACAATTGAATTTGCAGGCATTTTAAATAATTCACAAAATAAAGATTTAGCAAATAAATTTCTTAACTTTATGTTATCAAAAGAATTTCAATCAGTCATACCATCAACAAATATTATGTACCCTGTTACAAATATAAAAGATTTACCTGAGGCATTTGATAAACTAGATGTTCCTAACTTTATTCAAATGGATCCAAAAGAAATTAATAAGAATAAAGAAAAATGGATTGATGAGTGGCTTAATGCCTCGTAAATAAATTGTATTATAAATATAATTATTCAGTATTATTTTTTTTTGGATTAATAATCCTATTGCCTTTCGTAGGTATTTTTTCAAAAATTAACTTTGATTTAGAGGTAATTTATAATTTTTTTCAAAATTCTTATACACATCGTCTAATTTATTTCTCATTATATCAAGCTTTTCTTTCAGCACTATTAAGTTGTTTTTTAGCTATTCCATTCGCATTAGCATTAAATAGACATAAGAATTTAAAAATTATTAAATTTATCATTTCTCTTTGTGGTTTTTGCTTTGTAATACCGACAATCTTAATAGTGTTTGCAGTAATTAAACTCTTTGGAAATAATGGTTTTTATAACTCATATTTTAATTTGTACGAGAATTTATCAATAGAGACAATTTTTGGAATAAAAGCAATTTTAATTGCCCATATACTTCTAAATACACCATTTGCGACTCGATTATTTTTTCAATCGTTAAATAGTATTCCTTTAAAATATTATGAAATATCTAGCTCTCTAAACATTACTTTTTTTGGCAATCTTCTAAAATTAGAGATGCCTTATATAAGACAAAATTTTTTTACTGTGTTCTCAATAATATTCTCTCTTTGTTTTTTAAGTTTTGCAATAGTAATGGCGTTAGGTGGTGGACCTATGTATTCTACAATTGAGGTGGCAATTTATCAATATGCACTTTTTGAACTGAATTTTAATAAAGCAATATTACTCAGTTTTTTACAAATTTTTATCTGTTTATTTTTTTTATTTATTATACAAAGCTATAAAAATTATAGATTTTTTAATAATTGTTTTTTTTTCGATATTTCTTTTTTCCCCAATAATTTCTGTAATTTATCATTTTATAAATAATGGTATTTATTTATCTTTAATTAATGAAAAATTTTTAGGATCTTTTTTTAACTCTCTTATTATTTCAGTTACTACAGGAATAATTGTTAGTATATCTGGTTTTATAATTTCATCTATACTTGTAATAAATTATAAAAATATGATTTTTCAGCAATCAATTTTTTTAATAAGCTCTTCAATAATAATTATTTCTCCAATTATATTTAGTCTTGGTTATTTTATTATATTAGGTGAATTAAGATATGTGCAATTTTTTAAATATTTTGTGATAGTTTTGATAAATTGTCTATTCTTATTACCTTTTTCTATATTAATACTTTTTAATAACCTGAAAAATATTTTTTTAAATTTTGAAAATTTTCAGCAAACTTTCCGAATAAGCATAAGAAATTATTTTATTATTTTGCTACCAATGATTAAGAAAAATATAATTTTTGTTTTTGCATTTTCGACAGTTATTACTTTTGGTGATTTTACAATAATATCATTTTTTAAAGATCAAAACTTTGATACCTTGCCATCTTACTTATATAAATTGATTAGTGTCTATAAATTTAACGAAGCTTCTTTTGTTGCTGGTGTAATTTTAATACTAAGTATGATTATTTTTTTATTAATTGATAATTTAAATTACCAAGGCAAGTCAGCCATTAAAACGTGAAGATAAATACTTGCTACATAACCAATAAATATAACTGGAGTCCATTTTAAATGTCCAAAAAACGTGTAATATCCTCTTGCTTGTCCCATAAGTGCTACACCTGCAGCTGAACCAATTGACAATAGACTACCACCTACCCCTGTTGTTAATGTAACTAGTAACCATTGATCAATTGACATTTCCGGTCTCATAGTAATTACAGCAAACATCACTGGTATATTATCTACGATAGCTGACAGAACACCTACTATAGAATTTGCCATTGTTGGGCCAAGACCAATATATAAGAATTCTGAAACAACAGTTAAGTAACCTATAAATCCTAAACCACCTACACTTAAAATAACTCCAAAGAAGAATAATAAAGTGTCCCATTCAGCTCTTGAAACTTTTCTAAAGAAATCAAATTTTTCGTCTTCAACAGATGGATCATGTGTAATTTGTAAATAAAAAGAATATAACCCAAGAAGACCAAGACCAAACATCATGCCAAGCATTGGAGGCAAGTGAAGAATATTATGGAAGTTTACAGCACTAAAAATTGTAAGCAAACCTAAAAAGATAATTACTCGTCCGCCTCTTTTCATATATTCTCTATCAGAACTAATTTGTGGTTTTTCATTTGGAATAAAGAAATACATAACTGCTGCAGGAATTATGTAATTAACCACAGAAGGAAAAAATATTTTAAAAAATGTAAAAAATTCGACAATACCAGCCTGCCATACCATTAAGGTAGTTATATCTCCAAATGGACTAAAAGCACCACCTGCATTTGCTGCAACAACTATATTAATACAACCAATCGATATAAATTTTGTATTACCTTTACCACAGGCCATTACTACAGAGCACATGACTAGTGCAGTTGTTAAGTTATCAGCTATAGGAGATAAGAAAAAAGTAATTATACCTGTGAATATAAATAATTGTCTAAAGCTAAATCCCCTTGATGTTAATTGGTATCTGACTACATCAAAAACTTTTCTTTCTTCTAAAGCATTGATGTAAGTCATAGCAACGAGAAGAAATAGGAAAAGTTCTGCAAATTCTAAGATATTATGCTCTAAAGCATACTCAATTTCTTTGGCATATTGCTTATCAGAAGAAAAATGGAAAGCTATAATACCCCATATTACAGCAGCTGAAATAATAACTGGTTTAGATTTTCTTAAATGGCTAAATTCTTCAGCCATTACAACAGCATATGCAAGAACAAATACAATAAGGCTTAAAATGCCTACATATGATGTTGTTAGATCTATTTCCATAGTTTTAAATTAAAGCCAATTACGTCTTTTTCAATCCCGAAATCATATAGATTATTGTGTATTGCTTCGTCAATAAAAACACTCTTTTTTATTACTTTTGCTTTATCATAAAGCTTAATACTGTGTTCATGCGGTACAATTTCATCCTTTTTTCCACTAATGATAAGTAATGGCGAGGTTATTTTATCAATTTTACTGAAGTTATCGAATTTATCTTTAACTAAATATTTTGTTGGAAATATTTTATATCTTTTTTTTGCAATATCATTGATAGATGTAAATGGCGCTTCTAAAACAATAGATAAAAATTCGTACTTTGTGCCCATTTCTACTGCAGCACCAGATCCGAGTGATTCTCCATAAATCACTAATTCTTTGAATTTAAATTCAGTATTATTTTTAATCCATTTTAATACTGCTTCTGCATCTTTATATAAATTTTTTTCTGTTGGATTTCCTTCGTTACCTCCAAAACCTCTCCAGGAAACTAAAAGTACGCTCCAATTTTTTTCGATATACCTCTGGATTCTGTAAGCTCTATCTCCGATATGAAAAGAATTACCATGAAAATAAACTAGTAAAGGAAGTGAATTATTCCCTTTATGATACCATGATAACAGCTTTAAGTTATCCTCAGTTTTAATATAAACTTCTTCTGTATTATCCAAGTTATAATCCTTTGGTGCGCCTGGATGTCCTGATTTATTAAAAACAATGCGTCTTTGAAAGATATACAAGAGAAAACCTAAAAAAAAATATAGAAAAATTGCAGAAAAAATGTAATTCATTACTTATTATAATATTATGAGAATAGAAAACAAAGTAATTGATCCTCTAAGTCCTTACAGCCGCGCACTGAAAAAAATAGAGGAAAGTGGTATAAGACCAACAAAACAAAGAAGAATTTTAGCTAAATTAATTTTTGAAAAAGGTGACAGGCATATTTCTGCTGAAAATCTTTTTGATGAAGTAAAAAAAGAAGATAGAAAAATTTCTATGGCTACAATTTATAACACCTTAAAACAATTTACCTCATTAGGATTAATAAGAGAAATAGTTGTTGATCAAAATAAATCACTCTATTGTAATAATAATAAATCTCATTATCATTTGTATATTGAAGATGAAGGTAAGATTCATGATATACCTACAAAAAATATTAATCTTGATATACCTTCTATTCCTGCTTGTCTCTCATTGCATAATATTGATGTTATTGTCAGAGTTAGATCTCTTAAAGAAGACCAAAAAAAGAATTAAATTGTTATGCACAACATAAAGTTGTGGTCTCCAAATAATAAAAAAACAAACCTCCACAAGTTTATTAATCAACTAGATAAAAGTTTAAATATAAAAAATTATGCTGACTTGCATAATTGGAGCATAAAACATAAAAATGAATTTTGGACTAATGTATGGGATTTCACAAATTTTGTTGGTGGCTTAAAAGTGCAGTTTTGAAATTTGCAAATTATTTAAAAAATAATAACATTGAAAAAAATGATAGGATAGCTGCTATACTTCCTAATATACCTGAAACTGTAATTTCATTTTTATCTACAGCACAATTAGGTGCTATTTGGTCATCATGTTCATCAGATTTTGGTAAAAAAGCAATTATAGATAGATTTAAACAAATTGAACCAAAAGTATTATTATTTTCAGATTATTATTTTTATAACAATAAAAAAGTTGATACGACAAAAATTATAAAAGATGTTGTATATAATATCCCAAGTATAGAAAAAATTATTTTAATACCATATGAATTTAATGAAAAAGATTATCAATTAGATTTTGAATACGATAATTTGTGTAAGATTTTACAACAAGAAATTGCGTATAGTAAATTTGAAAAGTTTAATTTTAATCACCCACTGTATATTCTTTATTCGAGTGGAACTACTGGAGTACCAAAATGTATTGTTCACAGTTCTGGCGGAGCGCTAATACAACATAAAAAAGAACATGTACTACATTGTGATATTAATGAAAAAGATAGAGTTTTTTATTTTACTACTTGTGGGTGGATGATGTGGAATTGGTTAGTTTCTGCTTTGGCGTCAAAAGCAACAATAATTTTATATGATGGATCCCCTTTTATTCCCGATAATAAACATCTTTTTGAAATAGCAGAAGAAGAAGGCATTAATTTTTTTGGCACTGGTGCAAAATTTTTAGATACTTTAAAAAATAATAAAATTAAAATTAAAGAAAGTTTTAAATTAAATAGTTTAAATACACTAGCTTCAACAGGATCTCCTTTGGTTAATGAATCATTTGAATACGTTTATGAAAACATCAAATCAAATATTCATCTTGAATCTATAAGTGGTGGTACTGATTTAGTTTCGTGTTTTGTTACCGGTAATCCGTTAATGGATGTCTATAGTGGTGAAATTCAGTGTAAAGCTCTTGGAATGGATGTTGATGTATTTGATGAAAAAGGAAATTCAATTGAAAATCAAAAAGGAGAACTAGTATGTAAATCTTCTTTTCCATCAATGCCTTTATATTTTTGGAACGATCATGATAATAAAAAATATTTTAATTCTTATTTTAGTAAATATGAAAACATTTGGTATCATGGAGATTATATTGAAAAAACTATAAATGGCGGTTATGTAATTTATGGCCGATCAGATGCAACTCTAAATTCTGGAGGAGTAAGAATAGGTACTGCAGAAATTTATAGAGTAATTGAAAATATTACAGAAGTTCAGGAAGCTGTTGCAGTGGAATATAAATTAAAAAATGATACACAAATTATATTATTTGTTGTCTTGAATAAAAATTTTGAATTTAATGAAAATTTAAGGTCTAAAATAATAGATGAAATAAGAATTAATCTTTCTTACAAGCATATTCCCTCACAAATATATGCTATAAGTGAAATACCAAGAACTAGAAGTGGTAAAATAGTTGAAATTTTAATTAAAAAATTAATTAATGGTGAAAGTATTGAAAATGAAGAATCATTGGCTAATCCAGAATGTTTAAAAGAATTCGAATTAGTATATAAAAACTTAAAGAATAATTATGCCAAATAGAGTTGTAGTCAGTAAACTAGGTGGTCCAGAAGTTTTAAAATATGAAAACTATGACTTACCTAAAAATGTTGAAGAAAATATGGTCAGAATTAACCAAACTTCAATTGGTATTAACTACATAGATACGTATCATAGAACAGGAATATACCCGTTACCTGTAGAAATCCCTTTTTGTTTAGGGGTAGAAGCAGCAGGAAATGTAATAGAAATTGGAGATAATGTATCGAACTTAAAAGTTGGTGATAGAGTAGCTTACTCCTTTAGCCCTCCAATTGGTGCTTATTGCGAAGTTAGAGATTTTGATGCTCAAAGAGTTGTAAAATTACCAGAATATATTTCAAATGATGAAGCTGCTTCAATATTATTGCAGGGAATGACCGTCGAATACCTTTTTGAAAGATTGTATAAATTACAAAAAGATGAAGTTTTTTTATTTCATGCAGCTGCTGGAGGTGTTGGATTAATTGCTAGTCAATGGGCAAAATCCATAGGAGCTAAAATGATAGGTACTGTTAGTACTGATGAAAAAGCATCATTAGCAAAAGAAAACGGATGTGAATTCACTATTAATTATAAACAAGAGGATGTTCATAGTAATGTTTTAAAATTAACAAACAATGAAGGAGTAAATGTTGTTTATGATGGAGTTGGTAAAGATACATTTGATATATCTTTAAAATGTCTAAAATTTAGAGGACTAATGGTATCTTTTGGGCAATCATCTGGAATGGTAAATGATGTCAATCTTCATAGTACATTTAATCCTAAAAGTTTATATTATACTAGACCAACATTAATGCATTATATTCGTAATTCAGAAGAGCTAATAGAATGTAGTAACAAATTGTTTTCAAAAATTAAAAATAAAGAAATTAAGCCTAATATATTCAAAAAATTTAAATTATCCGAAGCTAGTGAGGCTCATGAGTTAATTCAATCAAGGAATTCTGTAGGGTCAATAATTCTATGCCCCTAGATTAGTGGCATCCCCTAGGAGAGTCGAACTCCTCTTTTCAGGATGAAAACCTGATGTCCTAACCGATAGACGAAGGGGACACGTGTTTGGTATATAGTAGATATTTTGATTTTTTTCAAATTATTTAATTGATTACTTTCACGTCATGGATCAGTATTTGGGGCATCTGACTACTTGAGAAGTTATCTTTTTTAATAGAACACAAAATATGAAATTTAAATTTATTAAACTTCAGAAGATAATCACCAATAAGGGTATTCATACTGTTGAATGATATACCTTTTAAATTTTCACCTAAATCATTTTTAAAAAAAATTAAAATATGTTTATTTTTTATATTTTTAACCTGATCGATTACTATATCTTTTATTAAAAATTGAGGTTCTTCATTACCTTTGCCGTGAGG
>LUMS01000166.1_pt1 | contig 12942 bp, 14 predicted proteins | sample 729711 | NCBI WGS metagenome assembly LUMS01 (sample SAMN03860298, study PRJNA289734) | marine metagenome | biome: seawater column; feature: ocean; material: water; isolation source: Red Sea water column Station 192 - depth 25m | place: Saudi Arabia: Red Sea | collected 2011-10-15 | depth 25 m | reverse complement strand
CAGTCATTGCATCAAACATTGCAGTCATTGCAAAGGGAACTTCATCACTGCCACCTGCAAAAATAATATTTTGTTTTCCTAATTGAATAAGTTCCATTGCATTACCAATACAATGACCACTCGTTGCACATGCAGAACTTATTGTGTAATTAGTGCCTTTGATTTTAAATGGAACCGCTAGAGTGGCAGAAGCAGTACTTGCCATAGTTCTTGGAACTATAAATGGACCCATTTTTTTTGGATTTTTTTCTCTAGTTTTGTCTGATGCTAAAATCACATTTTCAATTGATGGTCCCCCAGATCCCATGACCATACCTGTTGAAATATTACTAACCTCATTTTCTTCTAATCCAGAGTCTTTAACTGCTTCACTCATTGCAACATAATTATATGCTGATCCAGCACCCATAAACCTAATAACTTTTCTATCTATATAATCTTCCAATTTGATATTTGGTTTACCATGAACATGGCTTTTTAAATTATGCTCTTTGTATTCCTCAGAAAATGTTATTCCTGATTTTGTATTAACTAACGATTGATAAACTTCATCTTGGTTATTTCCCAAACATGAAACCACACCAAGTCCTGTTACAACTACTCTTTTCATTATTTAAATAATCCTACCTTAAGATTTTCTGCACTATAAATCTTTTTTCCATCAGCAAGCAATATTCCATTCGCAAGACCTACAGTTGTTTCTCCTTTAACAAGAATTCTTTTCATATCTATTTCATATGTTGCCATTTTGACATTTTTAAGAACTTCACCAGTAAATTTTACAGTGCTTACACCCAATGCTCTACCTCTTCCTGGTTTTCCAAGCCAACCAAGAAAAAAGCCAACCAGCTGCCACATTGCATCTAAACCAAGACAACCTGGCATAACTGGATCTTCTCTAAAATGACAATCAAAGAACCACAAATTATCCTTAATATCAAGTTCGGCTTTCATAGATCCTTTTTTATAAAAACCCTCACTCTCAGTTATTTCTGTAATTCTATCAAACATTAGCATTGGTGGAGAAGGTAATTTTGCATTACCTGGACCAAATAACTTACCATTAGCGCAATCAATTAGTTCGTTGTAATTAAAGGAACTTTTTTTCATAATTTTGTAATCTTATTACTTGATTTAGGTACATTATAATATACAAATAGTTTAGAATAGTTTTAAATTGCTAATGACTAGTAAACAAGAATTTATTGAAAAACTAAGAAACTCTAGCTTAAGACCAACTAAACAAAGAATAAATATATGCGAGGTTTTATTTAATAGAGATAAAACTTTCCATTTCACAATAAACGACTTATTCAATTTGATAAAAGATAAAACTGGAGAGAAAGTTTCTTTAGCAACTGTTTACAATACAGTTCATGCATTTCATAAAAAAGGATATCTAAAAGAAATTCCAATAAATTCTAATCAAACCTACTTTGATACAAATGTCACAGATCACCACCATTTCTTTGACGTTAAAGAAGAAAAGCTTATTGATCTTAAAAATGAGGATGTAGGACCAATAGAAATTCAAAAATCTATACCTGGAAAAAAAATTAAATCAGTTGAAGTTTTAGTTAAATTAGAAGACTAGGTTTTCAAATTTACATCATAAATATTCTGACTTATTGACAATCTTCTTTAGAATAATTATAAACAACGAATTAGAATAATTATAATATTAAAGGAGATATATAATAATGAGTGCGGAATTTCATAAAAGTAAAACATTTAAATCAGCAGAATTAAGTAAGTGCCCTTTTACGGGTGCAGGTACACCAGCAAAATTTAGTGCTGGAAGAGGACAAACAAATAGAGATTTTTGGCCAAATAGTTTGAATTTGAAAATTTTAAGTCAGCACTCGAATTTATCAAATCCAATGGAGAAAAAATTTAATTATTCTAAAGAATTTAAAAAACTGAATTACAAAGCACTCAAAAAAGATTTAAACAAATTAATGACAGACTCACAAGATTGGTGGCCAGCAGATTACGGTCATTATGGTCCTTTATTTATTAGATTAGCATGGCACGCAGCAGGTACATACAGAACAGGTGATGGTAGAGGGGGAGCTGGAACAGGTAATCAAAGGTTTGCACCGTTAAATGCTTGGCCTGATAATGTTAATTTAGATAAAGCTAGATTACTTTTGTGGCCAATAAAACAGAAATATGGAAAAAGAATTTCTTGGGCAGATTTATTTATACTAGTTGGAAATGTAGCATTAGAGTCAATGGGCTTTAAAACGTTCGGTTTTGGAGCGGGAAGAACTGATATCTGGGAACCAGAAGATGATATTTACTGGGGTTCAGAAAAAGAAATGTTAGGTGTTAAGAGATACAGCGGAAAAAGAGATCTTGAACAACCATTGGGGGCTTCTCACATGGGATTAATTTATGTAAATCCACAAGGTCCAGATTTTAATCCAGACCCATTGAAAGCAGCTCATGATATTAGAGAAACATTTGGACGAATGGCAATGAATGATTATGAAACAGTTGCACTAGTTGCTGGTGGTCATACTTTTGGAAAATCTCATGGTGCTGCACCTGAATCACATAAAGGACCTGATCCAGAAGCATCAAGAATTCAAGATCAAGCAACTGGTTGGAATAGTAATTACAAATCAGGAAAAGGTGTACACGCAATAAGTAGTGGTATTGAAGGGGCATGGACACAAACACCAACACAATGGGATATGGGTTACTTTGATTGTTTATTTAACCATGAATGGGAATTGACAAAAGGACCTGCTGGAGCATTTCAATGGACTCCAAAAAAGAATGGTCAGAGAATTAAAATGGTTCCTGATGCTCATGATAAAAGTAAAATGCATCCTCCAATGATGCAAACAACTGATTTATCTTTGAGAATGGATAAAAGTTATGGACCAATTTCAAAACATTTTTATCAAAATCCAGATGAATTTGCTGATGCATTTGCAAGAGCTTGGTTTAAGCTTACTCATAGAGACATGGGACCAAGAGCATGTTATTTGGGTAGCGAAGTACCAAAAGAACAATTAATTTGGCAAGATCCTATAGATAAACCAAAATATAAACTTAAATCAAAAGATATAAGAGATTTAAAATCAAAGCTTTCAAAATCAAAAATCTCTGTTTCTGATTTAGTTTCTACGGCTTGGGCTTCTGCTTCTACATACAGAGGTTCTGACAAAAGAGGTGGAGCAAACGGAGCAAGAATTATGCTTGAGCCTCAAAGAAGTTGGAAAGTCAATAACCCTAAAAAACTTTCAAAGGTTATTAAAGCTTTACAAAAAATTAAGAAAAAATTTGATACAAATAAAAAATCAGTCTCAATGGCGGATCTTATAGTATTAGGTGGAAATGTAGGAATAGAGATGGCAGCAAAAAAAGCTGGTCATAAAATTCAGGTTCCATTTACTCCTGGAAGAGGAGATGCAAGACAAGACCAAACAGATGTAAATTCATTTGGATTACTTGAGCCGCAAGCGGATGGTTTTAGAAACTACATGAAAAAAGGTAAATCTAATGTTTCAGCTGAGGAAAAATTAATTGATAAGGCACAATTAATGGGATTAACGGCACCAGAGATGACAGTTCTTGTAGGAGGAATGAGAGTTTTAGATACAAACTATGATAGTTCTAAAAATGGAGTTTTCACAAAAAAACCTGGAACTCTATCAACAGATTATTTTGTAAATCTTCTTGATATGAGTACCACTTGGAAAGAAACTGACAAATCTGAACAATATTTTGTTGGTAAAGATAGAAAGTCTAAAAAAACTAAGTGGAAAGGTTCAAGAGTTGACCTTATTTTTGGTTCAAATTCTCAATTAAGAGCATTAGCTGAAGTCTATGCCTGCAAAGACTCATCTGACAAATTTGTTAAAGACTTTGTATCTGCATGGGTCAAAGTGATGAATGCAGATAGATTTGATTTAAGATTAAACTAGTATTAAGGAAAGCGGAAAAATGACATCACTATCGTTCGAAGACTTTTATAAAGTTCCTGAAATTAAGTTTGATATAAATAGATTGCGAAATGACTTAAATCTAATTTTAGAGAAAAAGAAATTTAATTCGCCAGGTGTTACTCACTTTGGTGCAATTCCTCTAAATCAAATTCCAAATAACAAAGACTCTATAGAAGGGAACAATATCAGAGGTAGATATTGGACTATTGCAGATGAGACAGGCAAAGAAGTCTCAAGAGATATTGATATTGATGAATCGAAATATACTCAGTTGCTACCAGAGTTCGAGAAAACTTATTTTAAAGAGGTTTATGAAATTCTTAGTAAAAAATTTAAACTAGGAAGAGTAAGGCTTTTATTAAAAGAGCCAAGATCAACGCTAAGCTGGCACAAAGATCCAGAGTGTAGATTGCATATTCCGATAGTAACTAATGCAGGTTGTTCAATGGTCATTGAAAATGTTGCAAAACATTTGCCTGCAGATGGACATGTATGGATTACTAACAATACAAAGTATCATAACTTTTTTAATGGAGGAGAACAGGCTAGAGTTCACTTAGTTGCTTGTGTTCTTGAAAGCCCGTTTAAAGAATAATGGAAGTTACCAACGGTATTTTTAAAGCTGCCGGTCAGATTTATTCCAATAACAGAGGCTCTATTTTAAGAACAATTGTTTATACAGTTGGTCATTTTGCAATTGCTATAACTGTTTTGATGTTAGTTGCTGATGTATCTTTTATGATAGCTTTGACCGATGCAATTGTAGAACCAATTGCCAATTCTATTTGGTATTTCATTTTAGATAAGTGGTGGGCAAGTAGATCAAAAAGTAAATAATAATCATTATCAATAAGTATTTAAGAAAAATTTAATAAGGATAATTTGTAGTAATAATAATTATTCGCAAAAAAAATGCGTAAATAATAATTATTCGCAAGGATATTTGTTGAAAATAATTTTTTCATATTTAATTTTTAATATATGCAAATAGAAAATTATAATTGTAAAAAATGTGGATTAACAATTTCTTCAACTTGTTCCAAGTGTGATAAAATAGTTGATGTTGAAGTCCTTGATGATGGATGTATAGTTCAAAAGACTAAATGTGTTGATTGTGCGAATGCTCCAGTTATCAAAGACGTTTGTGTCCAACAAAAATAATTAGTTAATATATATAACTTAGAGGGTTAGTTGATTTTTCCCCAAAGATTTTCTTCGTCAACCCACCCTTTAAAACTTTTTGTTTCTACTAAGCACCAATTTCTCTCGCATTTTTTCACTATCAATAATCTTCCTGTTTCTACTTTAGCCAAGGGTTTAGAAAATTTAGTTGGTTTTTTGAATAGAATTTTACTTGATACAGTTATAAAGGATTTTGATTGCTTCAACTGAGAAATGTGTATCCAACCACCATTCTTTTTATTGTCAATTATTCTTCTAAAATTTTCTTTTTTATCAATCACTTTTACCGGCAAGTTTATTTTCTTGTAAATATACTTTATTGGATAATCAAAACTTGGGCCATATCTTACGTTTACCTTATCATTTTTAAGCATTAAAAATTTTTCATTATTTTCAGAAATGGCATTAGAAGTAAAAAATATAATGATTAAAATCTTGAAGATTAATTGCACAAACAACCTTTTTTTTTAGTAAATTTTATTTTTCTAAATTCAAGTTTTTTCAGATTAATAATCAGAATTGATGAGTGAAGACTTTTATCTGACGAAATTATGTTTTTTAAAACTTCATTTGCTTGCATACTCCCAATTATATTTGATGTAGTTCCTAATATTCCTTCACTTTCACAATTTAAAACTTCATCAGAAGGTTCTGACTGGTAAAAACATTTTAAACAAGGACTTGATTTATTATTAAAATCGAATGAAAAAATATGTCCATCAAATTTGCTAATAGCACCAACTATTAATTTTCTTTTATATTTTAATGAAAATTTATTTATTAAAAATTTAGTTTTAAAATTATCTGTTCCATCTACAATTATATCGAAATCTTTTACAATTTTATTTAAATTTTTTTCTGATGCTTTTTCTTTTAAAATTTTGACTTTTACATCTCTGTTAATTAATTTTATTCTTCTTTTAAAGATATCAACCTTAAATTTTCCAACATCTTTTGAAGTATACAAAATTTGTCTTTGAAGATTTGAAATATCTACTTTATCGTGATCAATAGCACCTATATACCCTACACCGCATCTAGCCAACAAATCTGCAACTGGACTACCTAATCCACCAATTCCTACAATTAAAACTTTTGAATTAATTATTTTCTTTTGTCCTAATATACCAATATCCTTAAGTATTATTTGTCTAGAGTATCTCTCAAGCTTTCGTTTAGATAATGAATTTTTCACTTACCCGTTGATCCAAATCCACCCGAACCTCTAATTGTCTCAGGCAAAGTTTCTACAGTTTCAAAATCTACTTTTAGAATTGGCATTAGTATCATTTGAGCAATTCTATCATCGTTATTTACTGTAAAGTCTTTATCTCCATGATTAAATAAAATTACTTTTATTTCTCCTCTATAGTCACTATCAATTGTTCCAGGAGTATTTAATACACTTATATTATTTTTAGCTGCCAAACCTGATCGCGGCCTGATCTGAACTTCGGTATCCTCAGGTATTGCAATGGATATACCTGTTGGCACTAAAGCGTTTTCGCCTGGTTTAATTACTATTTTCTTTTCAATGAATGCAGTCAAATCTAGTCCAGATGAACCTGTTGTTTTATATTCTGGCAGTTTAACTTTCTTGTCTAATTTTTTAATTAAGACTTTCACCATTAAGTTAATTAATCTGTTGAATTACTCTTTTGACTATTTCTTCAGCGACCAATGATTTACTCATCTTTTCAAAATTTTCTTCAGGTTTATCTTTGTAAAATATAGAAATTTTATTAAAATCTGATCCAAATCCTATAGTTTGATCTGAGACATCATTTGCAATTACCCAGTCACAATTTTTTTCATTCAACTTCTCTTTTGCATTTGTCGAGAGATTGTTTGTTTCTGCTGCAAAACCAATTGTTATTTTTGGTCTTAATGAATTGTGATTAGATATATGATTTAAAATATCAATATTTTTTTCTAGCTCTAAGTTAAATTCTTCATTCTTTTTAATCTTTGTACTTTTATAATTTTTCACTTTAAAATCAGAAACAGCTGCAGAAAAAATAGCTACATCTGTTGGTAGATTATTTAAACTTTCTTTGAACATCTCTTCAGCCGTTTCAACACTTACAAAATTAACACCGTCCAAAGGTTTAATGCTTGTCTTTCCAGAAATAAGTGTCGTATCAAATCCATTGTCTCTAAGACATTTGGCTATTTCATATCCTTGTTTGCCACTGGATTTATTTGTAATAAATCTTACAGGATCAATATATTCATTAGTTGGTCCTGCAGTAACTAAAGCTTTTAATTTTTTATTTTTATCTAAATTAGAAAAATAATTTTTAAGCGTATTGACTATTTCATTTGGTTCTGTCATTTTTCCTTCACCGTATTCACCACATGCCATATCTCCTATCTCTGGCCCAATAATTTTGTATCCAAAGCTTTTTAATTTTAATATGTTTTCTTTAGTAGAAGGATGCTCCCACATTCTTACATTCATTGCCGGTGCTAAAAATATTTGTTTATTAGAAGCTAATAAAACAGTAGACGCCAAATCTTCTGCATTTCCTGAGGCTACTTTCGATATGGTATTTGCTGTAATTGGTGCAACTAATACTGCATCAGCCCATCTTGATAAAGATATATGGTCCATCTCAGCTTCGTTTTCTGCACTAAATATATCGTCATAAACTTTTTCTTGGGAAAGAGACGAAACAGATAGTGGAGTTACAAATTCTTTTGCATTTTTTGTTAATATAGTTTTTACACGAGCACCATTTTTCTTAAATAATCTTATTAACTCAAGACTTTTGTAAGCAGAAATTCCACCACATATAATCAACAGTATTTTTTTATTCTCAAAATAATTCATCGTCGAGATTAAAATACTACTAATCCTAAAATTACAAGTAATAATAAACCAATGATTGATTGATTTCTGAAAGCTACCATTTCATTTTTTTTTGTATTTAGATCATTATACGTATTAGTATTTTGTGGAATTTGTCCACTTGCAAGAAATGTTAATGCTTGGTTTGCTTTATCCATTATTTGCGGCATTTCTGGTAATCTTTTTATAACTTCTGCAGAATTTTTTAGAGTTTCATTTAATGTTGTTATAGGATCTTTTGTTTCTTTAAGCCATTTTTCAAGAACAGGTCTTGACGTTTCCCAAATGTTTGTCTCTGGATTTAATCTTCTTGCAACACCTTCAACTACTACCATGGTTTTCTGTAGCATGAGCAACTGTGGTTGAGTTTGCATATTAAATTTTTCTGTCACATCAAAAAGTTGTTTGAGTAGTTTACCGCCAGATATATCTTTAATTGACTGACCAAATATTGGCTCTCCTATTGATCTTAGTGCTTGGGCGAGATCATCAACAGGCACTTCTTTTGGAACTAACCCTGCAGCCAAATGAACTTCAGCCACTTTTTTATAATCTCGTTTAATAAATCCATATAAAATCTCAGCAAGAAATTTTTTACTCAAATCATCGAGCCTTCCCATTATACCAAAATCGATAGGAACTATTTGACCACTATTGTTTATAAAAATGTTACCTTGATGCATATCTGCATGAAAAAAACCATCTCTAACAGCATGTCTTAGAAAATGTTGAATAATATCTGATGCAATTTTTTTGGTATCTATATTTCTTTTTTCTAACTCTTCTGTTTCTCTTATAGAGACACCTTCAACCCAGTCTAAAGTCATTACATTTTCACTTGTAAAATTCCAATAAATTCTAGGAACTTGAAATCCACTGTCATTCTTAGTGTTTTCAGAATACTCATTAGCTGCAGCGGCTTCAAATCTTAAATCCATTTCTAAATTGGTTATTTCTTTTAGCAAATAAACAACCTCAACTAATTTAAGTCTTTTTGTCTTTTTGATAATTGACTCAGTTAAAAAAGCAAAAAGCATCAAAGCATCAATTTCTTCGTTGAATATTTTTTTTATATTTGGTCGTAAAATTTTTATAGCCACATCTTTAATTGTGCCATTATCATTTATTTGCGCTTTATGAACTTGAGCTATAGATGCTGCTGCCACTGGTTCAGATAGATTTATAATTGAATTAAAATTATCTTCCCCTAGATCTTTTTTGATTATTTCTTTAGCTTTAGATAATTCAAAGGGAGGCAAACGATCTTGTAAACTTTCTAGTTGCTTTGATAACTTTTCTCCAATTATATCTGGTCTAGTTGCTAGAAATTGACCTAATTTAATGAATGTTGTACCCATAGATTGCAAGGAGTTTGATAATCTTTCACCTTCGGTTTCATTTACAAAAGAATTATCTTTTTTTGAAAATGATAAAGACAACAAATAGAATAAAATTTTTATTCCAATTGGTGGATTATGAAACTTTGTGAATATACTTAAAGCGTCAGATTTTGCTAATTTCCTTCCAAGCTTAAAAAGTATGTATAATTTTTTAATCATATTTTCCAACCTGAATGAATAGCTACTATTCCACCAGAAAAGTTTCTATACTCACATTTAATAAAATTATTTTTCTCCATTAAACCCTTTAATTCCTCTTGATTAACAAATTCTTGGATACTTTTTATTAGATATTCATAAGGCTCTTTTTCACCAACCACAAATTTTCCTATTTCTGGAATTAATTTAGAGTATCTTTTATAGACTAAATCTAAGTTTAAATTTTGAATTTTTGAAAATTCTAAACAAAAAAATCTACCTCCTGACTTTAAAACTCTGTACGCTTCACTTAAGGATTTATTAATATTTTTTGTATTTCTTAAACCAAAACTGATTGTGTAATAATCACACGAATTAGATTTTAAAGGCAATTTCTCAGCCGACCCCTTAATCCACTTGATATTTTTGTAATTTGATAGTCTATTTTTTCCCTTTTTCATCATTCCTTCATTGGGGTCAATACAAAATAATTCTATATTTTTATTTGAACTATTATCGATAAAAAGTTTTGCTATATCACCTGTGCCACATGCAACATCTGCTAGAATTTTATTTTTACCTGGGTTCATCCAATTTATTAAATTTCTTTTCCAGATTCTATGAACTCCAAGTGACATCAAATCATTCATGATGTCGTATTTATCATAAACTTTATCAAACACACCTTGGACTAGACCTTTTTTATTTTGAAGATATTGTTGCATAAAATAAATAATATTAATTAATATAATAATAAATGCCAGAATTGCCAGAAGTAGAAGTTGTTAAAGAGTCACTAAGTAGAACAATAACAGGAAAAAAAATAAAAAAAGTAAGTATAAAGAATAGGAATTTAAGGTACAAAATAAAAAAAGGTTTTGAAACAAGACTTCAATCAAAATCAATAAAAAAAGTTAAGAGGTTTTCAAAATATATCATACTAGTTTTAAATGATGAAAAATTTTGCTTAATTCATCTTGGAATGTCTGGCACTATACATCTCTTAAGAAAAAATATTTTAAATCAAAAAACAAATGCAAGTTTTTATCATAGTCCTTATTTGCCAAAAAAACATAACCATGTATTTTTGGAATTTGATAACATAAAAATTATATATAATGATCCCAGAAGATTTGGTTATTTCAAATTATTTGAAAATAAGAATAATTTAGAAAATTTTATAAATAACTATGGTCCTGAGCCTTTTTCTTCAAAATTTAATCTCAACTACTTAAAAAAATATTTTTATAAAAAGAAAAAGAATATAAAAAATTTTCTCTTAGATCAAAAGTTTGTTTCAGGTTTGGGGAATATTTATGCAAGTGAAATTTTATTCAGCTCTAAAATAAATCCAAAAAAAAAAGCAAAATCTTTAAGTGAAAACGATTGTATTAATATTATTAAATATTCAAGAAAAATTTTAAATTTAGCGATAAAAAAAGGTGGGTCTAGTATTAGAGATTTTAAAAATATAGTTGGTAAAAATGGATCTTTTCAAGATAACTTTAAAGTATACAATAGAGAAAATAAGAGTTGTCTTTCACCAGGATGCAAAGGGACAATAAAAAAAAAATTTATCACTAATAGATCAACATTTTTTTGTAATATTTGTCAAAAATAAAAAATTATTATATTGACCGTATAAATTTCTCGTTATATACAATCGCGCTTATGGCAAACACTAAATCAGCTATTAAACGAATAAGACGTATATCACGTCAAACAACGGTAAATAAGTCTAGAAAAAGCAGGTTTAGATCTGCAATAAAAAAAATGAATTTAATTCTTGATAAAAAGGACAAAAAAGAAGCTTTAGCATTCTTGCCAAAATTAAACTCTGAATTGATGAAAATAGCAAAGACAGGGGTGATAAAAAAGCAAAACGCGTCAAGAAATATTTCTAGAATAACAAAAAAAATAAATTCCTTATAACAACTTTTAGTTTACTTAAAGAAATTACAACCCTAGAGATTATTTTTTCAATTAAAAAAAGAATCTTTTAATCTTTTAGTCCCAAGATAAAAAAAAAATAAAAAAAGTAAATTTAAGATTACTAATTTTAAGTCCCTAAAAATAGATTCAATTATTAATTTATACAATTGTAAATTTTATTTTTTTTTGAGAATAAAAATAAATTTATTGCATTGAATTATGAATAGGAGTTTAACAGACTCTCATGAAAAATAATCTCACTAACATTAAATCAGACAATATTAATAAGATTGATTGGAAATTATTACAAAATGAAATGAAAAATAAGTTTGGTTCTGAGATTTATGATAGTTGGTTAAAAAAAATTGATTTGGTTGATGAGTTTAAAAATTATGTTTTATTATCCGTTTCGACAAGATTTATCAGAGACTGGATAACCTCAAGATATTTAGATCAAATATTACAAATAATTAAATTATATAAAAAAGATATTTCCAGAATAGAATTTGTGATTAACGAGAATATAAAGAACAAAAATACTGATGAAATAAAACCAGATAATTCATCTGATAATGAAAAGGTTTCATTTATTAAAGATTCATATCTTCAATATAATCGAATTGATCCAAATAAAAACTTTGAGAATTTCTTGCTAGGGAAAAGTAATAAACTAGCTTTTGAAGCTGCAAAAAAAGTCTCAGAACAAATAGCTCATTATAATCCTCTATATATTTATGGTGGAGTTGGAATGGGTAAGACACATTTGTTAAATGCAATTGGATTAAGTTTGAAAGAAAAAAATAAAGTAATGTTTATTTCAGCTGAAAGATTTATGTATCAATTTGTAAAATCGATAAAATCTAATGATATGGTAAAGTTTAAAGAGTATTTTAGAAATACTGACATATTTTTGATTGATGATATTCAATTTATGAATGGAAAAGAAGCTATGCAAGAAGAGTTTTTCCACACATTTAATGTTTTGTTAGAGAAAGGATCACAAATTATAGTATCAGCAGATAGACCACCAAACAAATTAACTAGAATACAAGAGAGAATTAAATCTAGATTTTCAGGAGGACTAGTAGTTGATATTCAAAATGCTGATTTTGAATTAAGATACAATATAATAAAATCTAAAAATGAAGATCTTGGAATTCATGATCCAAATAATATTAAAATCACTGACGAGATCATAAAATTTATTAGTACTGAAGTTAATACTAGTATCAGGGAGCTTGTAGGTGCATTTAATAGAGTAGTATCTTTCTCAAGAATTTATGGAAAAATACCTTCAATGTCAGAGGTAAAAGTAATATTAAAAGATCTATTAAATTTAACAGAAAATAAAGTTGAAATAGACAATATTCAAACAATAGTCTGTAAATATTTTAAAATAAGTAAAAACGAAATGTTGTCACCAAGAAGGTCAAGATACCTTGTAAGACCAAGACAAACTGCTATTTATTTAGCAAAAATG
>LUMS01000196.1_pt1 | contig 12947 bp, 34 predicted proteins | sample 729711 | NCBI WGS metagenome assembly LUMS01 (sample SAMN03860298, study PRJNA289734) | marine metagenome | biome: seawater column; feature: ocean; material: water; isolation source: Red Sea water column Station 192 - depth 25m | place: Saudi Arabia: Red Sea | collected 2011-10-15 | depth 25 m | reverse complement strand
CTGGAACACGCCCACCACACGCGAACGCATCAACGGCATCACGGGTGCAGGCGTCCACCAAGTCAACTTCGAGCCTGTTCTAAATGGTGAGGTCATTGACTCATTCGATTGGCACTTCTGCAACCAAAAGTTGCCTGATCCGCTCGTCGTTTAATATGATAGTGCTACTTACTGCCTGCATTGTGTTCTGCATTGGAGTCATATCAGAAATGTCCTAAGTCCTTGATAATCAGCCGCTTATGGCGGCCCCCGCCAGGCAAGCCGTTGACTGACAACGACTTACGAAACTTCGGTACAAGTCCCGCGCCAATTACGACAACTAAAAAGTTGCACAATATCCTTAAGTCGTAAGAGGATAGTGCAAAAAAATAGTTGAGCAAAATGTGAATAACTTAATCGTTTTTTTCTTGCAATTAAGGCTCAGGTATGCTACCTTATAGGTATGTTAGATAAAGGAATAGAAATCCTCCGCAAGACAAAAGAAGATCTTGCATTCTGCCAACGTCGCCTGTGCGAGACAACCGATTCCCTTGAGCGGGAAATTCTCGTTGAGGTCATCGCCAAGCAAAAGGCTTGGCTTGCCGAATGGGACTTGCAAAATAAAGTCGCCATGCTAAATAACTGCAAAAAATAATTTGACTTTTACCTTAAACCACGCTACATTATACTTATGCAAATGATAGATACAAGAAAAGAAATCCTCGAATCTCGGATCGAGGGAATCCACAACGCCATTGCAAAGATGCGCAAAGACGCAACTCCTGCAACTCACGCCAATGTTGAAATGGCAATCGAGATGCTTGCACTGCCCGAACTCAAAAAGATCGAGGCTGAGCTTGCCGAAGTAATAGCCGAAAGAAAATAGCTTTGGGCTTGACTTTTAACCCTAACCACGCTAGTTTATACTTATGACATTACAACAATTAAATCAAAAATGGAATCACCTTAACGCCCTGTGCAATAGCCTTTGGGATCGCTCAAAGAGTTTGCAAGATCAATCCGATGCCTATGGCGATGCGTGGAAAGCTCGCTTTGACGTCGGTCAACAGATCGCCAAGATCGCAGATCCTGCGCCAAAGTCTCCCAATCGCATGAGAGATTGGCAACTCAAATTCGACTGCCAAAAGGATTGCTAGTATGACCATCATACTAAGCGTCGTAATAGTCGCAATCCTCGGAATCTTATCAGAAATATAATTTTCACAACGTATAAAAGTTCGGTTACTACAATATATAAAAGTTGAGTTACTAAAACGTATAAAAGTCCTAAGTTCCTGACAGTCAGGCGCTTACGGCGGCCTGGCCCGCGTAAGTCGTTGATGCTCAACAACTTACAACAAAATAAAGAATGTGAATAACTTTATCATTTTTTTCTTGCAATTAAGTGTTTTATGTGCTACCTTATAGGTATGTTAGATAAGAAAGTTAAACAATTCATCGAGGATCAAGGCATGATCCTTGTACTCTCTCACGTAGACACAGGTCTTTGCCTGTGGGAAGATGTCGGCGGTCACGTTTGGACTCTCGACATGATAGTGGAAGCGGTAAAATAATTCGCTTTTTCCTTGACTTTAGTTAAAAAATCCTTTACTTTATACTTATGAATTACTCAAATAGAAATGTCCCCACTCGCAGAGTCGAGTTCCAAAATGTGACCATGAAAGTCACTAGAAGATTCAAGAATGATCCTCATACGATCAAAAGCGAGCGCTTGCGCTTCTCTGCCGATCTCGACCAAGAACTTGACCATGCTTTTCTCAAGTCTCATGCCGAGAAAGTTTGGCTGTTTTGGGACATCCTCGATGTCGAGCTTGTTCACTCTTTCGTTGACTTTACCGATCAATACGTTTACTAAAATGCAAGTAGGAGTAGGAGCTAAAAGTGTTGACCCCGTCTCTAGAGAGTGGGCGAATCAATGCCGTAGGAATCAAACCCGTTGGCAAGCCCATAATACGGGCAAGACCTATGTCTTGGATATAGTGAACCGCACCACGGGACACAAGTTCAAGGTACATCAGAATGGCAAGAATCTTTGGCAAGCGGGCTTGAGGTACTACAAAGGGCTTGACCATAGCGTACCAAGTTGGGTATGGACTTGCACCAAGATAGTACGCGGCGGACTATATCAACCTGATCCTACCAAGCACAGCAAGGTACTAACCGCATAAGTCCTTGATAGTCAAGGGGTTATGCAAGCCCTGTCCGCATAAGTCCTTGATAGCCAACGACTTACGAAAGTTCCGTACAAGTACCGCGCCAATTCCCTCGGTAGGATTGTGCAAATCTTTGCGAGAATAATAGCCATGAATTTTAGGCGTTTGTCTGCTATGTTATACTTATGAAAACAAAAATCAAATGGACTTTAACTGACTTCCGTAACCAAGTGATCGCCGAAAAGGGTCTCGTTAAGAACTCCCTGTTCTTTTGGGAAGATCCTCAAGGGAAGGTGTGGAGTCTTGATGACATCCTCAAATCCACGACTAAAGACGGGAAGCGTCTTGGTATCATGCACATGAAAAAAAGATAAAGTTTTTCTTGACTTTTCGCTAAAACCCTGCTACTTTATACTTATGACTAAATCAGAAATGCTCAAAGAAATCTCCATCCTCCACGAAACCCTGCAGGACTGCGTTCTCAGTCCCGCCGATAAGGTTGCGATCCGCAACGAGATCGGCGACCTGCAGGACAGGGTCGCCCTCCTTGACTTCCAAGAGTCCGAGGACATCGATTATGGCTACCATGCCCAATACGATATGTAATGGAATTGTGCAATAAAATAGTCGAAACTTTTTCTTGACTTTAACCCTAAACTACGTTACTTTATACTTATGAAAACAAAAGAACAACTTCTCAAAGACCTTGCCTTTTGGCAGGACAAGGTCAATCGTTCACGCAAGGAGTCCCTGCGCTCCATCCGAGTTCTGCATCTTCAGCACGTGCAGAGCGAGCTTGCAAAGCTCGATAAGCAATCCTAAACCTCTAACAATCAAGGACTTATGTATATACTAAAATCCATTCTCAACCAAGCGGGCGCCGTTTGGGCAGTTGAAAGCATCGCCATGCGCAAGCGTGACGCCGAACGCCTCCTCCGTAGGCGTCAAGCCCAAAATGACGGCTCACGCCGTTACGGGCTATTCAAGGCGTAAGTCCTTGATAGTCAGGCGCTTATGCGGGCCAGGCCCGCGTAAGTCTTTGATAATCAACAACTTATGGAAATAATACAAAATTCTAAAATTTTTTTTTGAGTTTTATTTGACAAAGATGTATTTAGCCCCTATATTGTTATTATGGAAAATGAAAATGATTCACTCGCCCGCACCGCCCACGCCTACGGCATGACTGACCTCGAAATCGAGGAGAGGGAAGCCGTCCTCGCTGAGATCGCATCTCAGCAGGTCATCCGTCGCAGGATGGAAGAAGAGGAGGCTGACCGCCAAGCTCTTCGCCAGTTCTCTGAGAATGAGGACATCGACTGGGGTTATCATGACCAATACGACTTCTAGCGTAAGTCGTTAATAGTCAGGCACTTGTGGCAGCCTGGCTTGCATAAACTCTTGGTGGTCAACAGCTTATGACAAAATGAAAAAAAGTGTTTTTTTTTCTTGCAATTACTAGGTTTTTCCCTTATTGTATTTGTATGATTACCTATCAGATACCAAACTACGTTTCAGACTATCAAGCCAAGTCTCCTGTCCGTGGATGGGAAGGCATCAAGAGTTTTGAGGATTTATGCTTTCAAACTCATAGAGGATTTGGCGATGGCAAAGCTCGTCAAGCAAGACTCAAGTTCGGGTCAAGAGATCAATTCGAGATTTCAGTCGTTCAAAACCTTAACGATGGTAGCGGGCTTTATGGTCACATTGACGACAACACTTTTGAAGTCGCAATGTGGTACGATGGCAGAGACACCATGCTTCCCTTGTCTCTTGGTGACGATGTCCTTGCCTATCAAACCCCAACCGACATCAGTCGTCTAATGATGCAAGCACATCTCAACGACTTCGCTTGGGTCTGCCTTCTTACTGACGCAAGAAAAGAACATAACAAAGAATTAGGTCTTGACAACTTAGACCAATACTGACAGAATACTATTATGACAGAAGAACAAAGAATCGCAGTTATCGCTAAAGCAGTCGAGAACTCTCAATCAGTAGCGCCATCTCAGTCCGTTGAGGATTTCATCGCTGAGATCAAAACCGAGCAAGTCCTTGTCGAGCATGGATTGCTTGACACCCAAAGGGAAGACTTGGAAGACGAGTCTCAGTTTCTCTTTACGGATGTCGCTGAAGAGATTGACGAAGAAGACGAAAGCATGGGCTTGTCCGATGAGATGAGAGGAGTTTACTCATGAGTTGGGATATGCTTCTGTTCTTGCCTTGGCTTTTTGTCTTTTGGATCATGTGGATTTCTATCGCACACTCAGAATGAGCTAAACTGCTGATAATCAGGCACTTATGCGGGCCTGGCCCGCGTAAGTTGTTGAATAGTAAGAACTTACAACAAAACGCAAAATAATTAAAAAAAAATTTGACTTTTGCTAGTTTGTGTGATACCTTTAGGTATGATTAAGAAAAATGATGTTGTTGTAGATTATAAAGGTCGCATCCTTCACGTTGAGGGTTTGCATAAAGACGGAGCAGAGACTTTTGTCTTGGCAAGAATTTATCGCTCACAGAAGCGAGTTGCCGTTGCGATGTCTTCGGTAAGAAAACATCCTTTTTTCTCTTGACTTTTACTAAAAACTAAACTAAATTATATACTATGATAAGCATAAGAAAAAATCCTAACTTCGGTAATTGGTTTCAAGTGTTCGCCTTCGGCAAGTTCGTTGACGAGTTCAACAAACAACAAAAGGCAGTAAGGTTTGCAAAAACCATAGCTAAAGAAACAAAACTTAAACACATCAACATAGAGGGCAAAGTTCATGGACTACTTTGATTCGGCAGAAGGTTTACTAATCACTAGAGAGAGGGCTTACCAAGAACTCCGCGCACATGGTTGTGTAGACGATGACTACCAAGACTTCCTCGATCAGTTGGGCGACTTAGACCTTTACCGCGCCCAAGACGTTCTAATCTTCCTTGGATACTAGCCCATGAAATACGTACTCACTACATCAGACGACAATCACGTCATCATCGCTGAAGTTGATGACAGATACAGAAAACAAAAACCCAACGAGTTCTTTCTCAGCGCTGGATGTTTGCAAGCGAACTTGCAAGCAGGAAAGTTTACGGACATATCAGATAAAGTTGACTATGAGAACAGGGTTTGGATGCTAACGGAGGACATGGCATGAGCTATAACGGATGGAAAAATTATGAGACTTGGAACGTCGCCCTTTGGATCGGTAACGACGAAGGAATGTATAACTTCGCCAAAGAGTGTGGGACATATGAGAACTTTGTGGAGCAGATGCGAGAAGTGGGCTATACCGAAACACCCGACAAGGTCGCTTACAACGACAGCGGGCTTGACCTCCCAAGGCTAGAGGAATACTTCGACGAGCTTTAATTGCCTAAGTTGTTGGCCCCCAACGACTTACGGCGGCCAGGCTTCCCCAAGTTGTTGACTATCAAGGACTTATGACAAACTTAGGAAATATAAGAGCCAAGCCGAAAGGGCAAGCAAAATGACTATTTCGATCATATTTGTTTCACTTTCGATTAAGAATTGACCCCTTCTTTCACAAAGCCTGTCTTATCCTTTTTGGCAAGACCTTTTTCGATAAGCCCGACGACCACGCCTTGCTTGTCAAGAAATCGCAAGTCCGACTCATCACCATTGACAACCTCAACTCCATTCCAAGTTTCAGGCAACTGATTACGAAAGACAACCGCAACGTTACCGCCCATTTCTAGAACTAGCTTGGCAATCTTTTCATTAGACTCAGAGCAAGAGAAAGTCAAGTGATAATTGCTTGGTAACTCTCCATTGAGAAAACGTTGCATCCTTTTAAATGACTTGGTATAATCATAAAATTGAGTTTTGCCGTGCTTCTCAAAGATAGTTGTCCCATCTTCGTTTATAATGTTTTCCCATGCAATGTCGCTTGTAAGGTTAGGACGGAAAACCGCTTGCATACCTTTTTTGGTTGCCGACTTAATTGAAGAAGTAATTTCTTTTGATAGTTTGGCAAGGAAATCAAACCTTTGCTCAAAGAATAACTTTGTCTTGGCAATACGTGAATCTTGAACAGAATTCATTTGACCACGACCCGCAGTGTTGAGACAAGCCATAGTGCAACCCTTGCTTCTCCATCGACAAACTTCGTATCCCGAAAGGTTTGCGGGGGCTAGGTGGATTCCTTTTGTAATATATCCGAACGCCTCGCCTTTTGTAATCTTGGCGTTCCCTGCGGTGAGTAGAGTTGTTTTAATCATAAGACAATAATAATCTAATTGTTTGGTTTATGCAAGCGCAAAAATCAAATCTTCGAAAAAATCTGGCTCCAAAGAAAACTCGCTAGTGAAGGCGTGCTCCCATTCAAATGGATCTCCGCCCATTGCGATATCCTCGGACATTTCACGGAAGAAAGTTGCGGTTTGGTGAATAGCGTCTTCACGGGAAAGTCCGTCACGCTCCATAAGTATCTGTACTATTCTTTTCATAAGTATATAGTAGCACTATAACTTAAATATAGCAAGAAAAAAGTGAAGCTAAAATGCATTTTGTTGTAAACTACTGATAATCAAGCATTTACGGCAGCCAGGCCTCCGTAAGTCGTTGAGGCCCAGTAACTTATGCCATTGCGTTATGCATAGATTCGTAGAAGCCTTTGTCTGCCGTCCCATCATCTTTGCGAACTTGAAGCTCTTCGCATTCAGCAGGGAAAACATGACAAGGTTCGTCAGCACCATTTTGCTTAATGTACCAAGCTGGTGGATCGAAAGGCTGAACAAGCATTCCAATGAAGCCATACTCCACGAAATACTTCAAAACTTTTGATCGACCAATGCCATTGATCTTGACGTTAACTTCTGATCCTACGGCAGGGATGGGTTGGTCTGACCCCCATGCTAGTTTCTCGAACTCGGTGTAGGAATTTACGGGTTGTTCTACTTTTTTGTGCATAATAGTATTCTCTCAGTTTTGCTTGATGGTGTCAAGGTTTTTCAACATCTTCTTCCATGCAGATAAGACATCCATCATGAATTCTTCAGTTGCCATTTCGGGGTAGACATGGCTTATATCTTCGGGTTCAAAGACATTAACCACATCAAAAACGGCTTTTAATTCTTGTTCAGTTAGATTATCCATTTTGTTTTGCCCTCTCGTTTTGATCATCTACGATCTTTGCAAGTCGAAGGAGTTCATCGGTTATCATCTTCTTTGCTCCCGAAGAAGCCTTTGGGTTCTTCAACACCTCAACCATTGTAGGGATGAGTGCTGACCATGTAGGTGTGATATCTATCGTTTTTGTCATAATATAAATCTAAAGTAATTTGAATAAATTGTCAAGTAAATTGGTATCCTTTTTTGACAAATGAGAAAGGACGGAAAACTCTTAATCTGTTAGTTTTTTCATTCATGGATTCGTCCTGCTTGGGTATCAATCCTTAGACCAAGTTTCGTACTTGGCGGTTCAGAAGAGCCCGAATTACTTCCACTAACAAAAGTGAAGAGGCGTGAGAGGTTTGAACTCACTTCTTCAATCTCTTACCGCTGATCAGTCGGTTGCGGACTTAACTAGTATACCGCGCGAGGATTGATGCATTAACCATCATATGCTAACGCCCCATAAAATAAAATGTTAAAGAACTAAAATTTTAAAGCCTTGATGGAAGTGTTTTTCTTGAGCCATCGTCTCAAGGGGTGAAATGCTCTAGCGCTGAAGTGGGCAAGGTATTGTTGACCATTTTTAGCTAAGATCATTTGTCCATTTGCTGTTTCACGAATCTCTTGAATGTCATCGCATTTTTTCAGTTGTTTCATTACTTTTCTTATTCCGCTTTCCGAATGTTTCATGTATACATACTAAAGCAGTTTTCGGATAATGGCAAGAAAAAACTTCAATAAAAATGCATTTTGTCATAACTACCTGATAGCCAACGACTTGTGGCAGCCAGGCCCGCGTAACTCGTTGACTGTCAACGACTTATGAAACTGTCAAGCACAAAAAAACCCCCCTCCGAATCGGGAGGGGGGCAAACAACGACCTGTATTTACACCTCGACTAATTCATTGTCCACAACCTCGATGTCAAGAGTGTCCTCGACGTGTTGGTGGATGTCAAAATTGACCTCGCCATCAAGAACAGAGTGCAAGGCATCAGAGCGATTTGGCAATGCTACCAAGTTTCCCTTGTACACCTCGGTAAAGGCATTGTAAAGAGAATTGATGTTGCGATCCCAAAATTCGGGATGGTCAGAGGATTCCCATTGGTTCACCACGTCCATGATCTTAGACTTTGGCAAAGCACCTGCCTTGCAAGCACGAATCACAATGTCATTAGCTTCAGAGTTTGAAAGCTCGACATTTTTGTATGCCTCGATCCTTTGATCTTGTCCATGCCAAAATCCGAACAACCTACCCAAAGAACGATTGATCGTGAAGTCCAAGTCTTGCAAGATGTTGCGAGTGTGGCGACGTGCGAGCTTGATCGTATTAGTAAAGATCAAGTTGTCGCAGACGAAAGGCGCATCACCTGCGCAGAGTCCTGCAGGGAAGGTTTTGTCGTGCGAGTTGCGCAAGCCAATAACACAACCACGATCAGAAGCCGCGCGATTGGGATGGTCTACGGCAAACAAACCAAAGTAATGGTTGTTTTCCCTAGCAAGAGAATGAACTTCGTCTTGGACGATAAATCCATTGCTATCCAAGAATCCCTTGGTGCGCTCAACGAGTTCGTGGTGAGCGATTGGTTGGTGAGATACCGCAAGCTCGCCCGTCTTTTTGTTGGGCTTGCTTCGATAAGAAACAGGAGGAGTCGGAACTTTTTCGACTTCTCCGTAATCTACGAGAGTGCGATTGCCACCGCAGATGTGAAGGTTAACTTTAGGAGTGGAGGTGTTTTCTGTGTTATTCATAATTATAATAATATAGTAATTTAGGTTTTTGTCAAGGATTAATTTCTGTAAAATTGCTCATCACCATTGTTCATTTGATTGGCGATGGAGTCTTCGTACTTTTGCGCTTGTTCAGCAATGATCTTGAAGGATACTCCAATGACGGCTAGCATTTCAATATCTTCTTGAGATAGTTGATCTTCCATCGGAGCGAGGAGCTTGTCAAAGATAAAGCCCATGCCGTTATCCATAACAGTTTGAGCCTTAGGTATGGCGTTGTCTTCGTCAGAGTAATTGGAATTAATATTCATAGGTTTTTTTGTGTTTAGGTTTTCTGTTGTACTTAGATTGATCTTTGTGGGGGCGAGACTTGGTGAACAAGACTTGAAGTCTGATCTTTGGGGTCTTTGTCTTTCTCACTTTCATATATATATAGTAACACGCTTTTTTTAAAAGCACAAGAAAAAAATGCACCTAAATTGCATTTTGTTGTAAGTCGTTGAATATCAAGGACTTGCGCGGGCCAGGCTTTTGTAAGTCTTTGATAGTCAGCGGTTTATGTCAAACTTGAGAGCAATAAAAACCCCCACCTTTCCGAAGGGTGGGGGCCTTATTTGGGCAAACTATATTTAGTTCCCGTTAACTCCTTTTTTCGATTCTATACAACTTATCTAGAAGCTTATCGTGTTGCCTCTTAAGTTTGAAATAATCGGGAGTATTTTCGCCATAGATTTCTCTTACGGCCAATTGGTAACCTAGAGCTCTTATTGCCTCTTTCAATGACGAGGACACAATTATGCCCTCACCATTGATACGATTCTGTCATATCGAAAAGAGCGAACTCCATCTCGATTGTAACAATGTGCTCTGAAACCTGCGGTCTCCAAGCCTTCCTTAACATTTCCAAACTCATTGGAATGCATTGGCTTTGAGATTGTGTACATGGCAGTGTGACCTTGTTTGGTCGTGTATACTACCTTGTATACAGGGTTGAACAATTTAGCGATTTTAGCTAGTAGTTTCTTCATCTTTCTTTTCTCCTACGGGATTTTGGTTGTAATAGTTGTAGATCTCACAGGCTTCTTCTGCGTTCTCGCAACTATAAGAAATTATATCTCTTGGGATGTCGTAAGGAAACCAAGGTGTCTCGGATTCCTCAAAGTACACTTCGTACTTCTCGCTTTCTTCATTCCAAGTGGGCAAGTCGAGTGGCTTGCCAACACATACTGCTTCTATGTAGTCATTCATAGTGGTAATACTTTAAGTTTTGGTTCGTAGTTGTGAAGGGTTACTCCGAAGTGAGATGCGAGCTCGGCAATCAAATCGTTGTAGTGCCAAGTATCATATGCATGATTGAGCAACGCTTCTTGTTCGTCTGCGGTGTGACCATCTCTGAGTTCGTCATAAATCTCGAATATGTTCATGTTGCCATCCCACATATTCACTTGCCATTCGATGTCTGCTTTATCCATTTTTAGCTTCCTCAATAATTTGTTCTAGTTGTTCGAGTACGGACTTCTTGTTACCTTTGAGTCCAAACTCGGATTTGATGATTGAATATGCCGATTGACCTCTTCCTCTCTTCATTCCAAGGCACTCTAATTTGAGCATTGATCTGAGGCTAAGAATGCGGTACATTTCAATTTGTTCGGGTGTGTCTAATGTTATCATAGTATATAGTATAGGCTAGTTTTTGGTTGTTGTCAAACTTTTTTTTAACTAATGTAAGCAGTTACTTTGTTATGGGTTAAGACGACCTCGTCTGCATAGTATACAAACTTCTCGTTACTCTTGTCAACAAAAGTCTCATACTTGTACGGGTTGTAAGTTACTTCAGTAGCGGGTCTGTCGGTATCTACATTTTCTGCATCCTGAAGGTAACCCTTGACAAAAGCATGAACATTCTTGCGCTTCTCACGAAGAACTTTTTCTCTACCCTTTATATCTACATGAAAATAGCAGTCCCATAGTCCAACGGCTTCGTTTTGTGGAATATGAGCCTTGACTAATCCGTGCTGTTTGACACTCCAACAATCTTTATGGAGGTTCTTGTAAACATAGACAGGGCGATCCTTCTTGATGGTGTATCGTGGGTCGTGTTGGTTTCTCTTGATCATATATATACTATGACGTATAAAAGGCATTAGCGCAAGAAAAAAACGCATCTAGAATGCATTTTGTTGCAAACTGCTCTATACCAATGACTTACGACAGCCAGGCCAGGCTAAGCTCTTGCGTATCAACGACTTACGAAAAAATCGTTAAAAAAAATCCCTGCACGAGGCAGGGCAAGAACTAAATTCTTATTTGATTAAATATTATTTGTTATTAAATCATTTCAATTTTATTTAATTTATTTTCTATTTACTGTGTTGTCCATATCCATAAAGCCGCTACTAGAAAGCAAAATAGAATAAATTCTAATATAAACATATTTTTTCATTGGTAATTTGGTTGGTATTAACATTTAGTCCGCAATGGCGAACGTTTCTTTTAGCTTGGTGGTTTGATCTGCAGTAAGAAAGACTTCTCGACAGTAATCGATATCATTCTCTTCTATGTATGCAATTCGTTCAGCTACTTGCCATGCTGAAAGACATTCCCTAGGCATTCCTCCCCACTTTATAACCACCTTCGTGTGCGGGAAGTGCTTAACTAGTATTGCTAGCTGAGGTTGAGTGATGTAACCGAATTGTGATAGTATGTCTTTTAATGTTTTCATAATATAACTATAGTGGATCTGAGCTACAAAGTCAAATAAAAAACCCCCCAACTAGCAATGTTCGAAAACTAGAAGGGGGGTTAGGGATTGGCGAGAAAATTGGTGTGGGAGAGGATTACTGAAACATCAGTTCAATGTTACCTACTTCGCACCACAAATCAGACATGGTATTTGTCATCGGCTCATCCGATTGGACTCTGCGCCCCCACCACAGGGAATCTGCGTACCTTAGCCCGCTCACGACAGGCTTAATTCGGTCACCCACAGGAAGGATTATAAGCCCTTCCAAAGTGTATAAAATGTTAAAGATCAATTTATTTTATTTGATTGAGTTTGGTTCTCAATTTTTAATATACATATATTATACTATATAAAGTGTTATTTGTCAAGTATTTTTTTTATTTTAAGCAAATCCTTTTGCTTTTTTCGCCCTTTGAGCTTGGATTTGTCTCAACTTGCGATCTGCCTCTGCTTGTTGTGCGAAGATACTATCCTCGATAACTGAGCCATAGTTGGCGAACTTTCTCATTTGTACATAGACCCCACTTTTGACGTTTCGTGCGATCTGACTTGCTCTTGCTGATTTTGCTAAACTCATATTTGATTCCTTTGTTTTGTGATTAATATGTCTTTACTATAAACTAACGTGGGTGGTTTGTCAAGAGGAAAGATTGAAAGTGTTCAATGAAGGGGAAACAAAGTCGGCATCTGCACCGAAAAACAGATCACCTCTAAATAAAACCCTTGTTCTGCCACATCGACAGACTCTATGCCTTTCAATCTTAAAAAATTTTAATCTAAATTATTTCGCGCAATCTCCTTATCTTGACCAAAGTCATTTACATAATATTTATTTGTAAAAATTTCTTTTACGTTTTCTCCATTATTTGTGATTTTATTCAAATCTTTTTTAATGTCATTTATTGTGTTCTCTACAAATTGAATTACTTCCTTCTTCTCCATCTGCTCGCCTGTCTGTTTATTTGTAAGAGTTTGATTGTCTTTTATTTCGACTTCCATTCTTCTTATTTCGGCGCGAATTGCTAGTATATTATCCAAATGTTCATTTACTTCTTTTGCTAAACTCATACAACTACTATACTATATTATTTCGGATCAGTCAAGAAAAATTTGAAAAAATTATTATTTAAAAAAAATTTATTTAGAATTATTGTAATTGAATTTTGGATCAAATGGGGGGAATAGTAATATCATAT
>LUMS01001004.1_pt1 | contig 13112 bp, 15 predicted proteins | sample 729711 | NCBI WGS metagenome assembly LUMS01 (sample SAMN03860298, study PRJNA289734) | marine metagenome | biome: seawater column; feature: ocean; material: water; isolation source: Red Sea water column Station 192 - depth 25m | place: Saudi Arabia: Red Sea | collected 2011-10-15 | depth 25 m | reverse complement strand
ATATTAATTTCTGGTCCTGGTTTCACAGGATCTCCTCTGAATTCATCAAATGCTGGTTGCATCAATATCCTTCTTGTTTCTCTCAGAGCATTTCTAAGATCAATTACGTCCTCCTCTTCAGAAAGGTAATTTGGATATAAAAGAGGTTCATCTTCAGGATCAGCACTTTTCAGAGTCAAATAACCCCTGCTTTGCGGCCTACAATTATAGGCAATGCATGAAAAACCATGCTCTTTAGTCACCCCGGTTCTAAAATGCTGATCTTCACCTTGAATAGAAACATAATGAAGCTGAGTATCTGGTAAATCTTTTTCTGGACTTGATTTTATAAATCCTCCTCCGCTGCAAGGAGGGTAAGCAGCATCACCTGTGCCAAACAATAAGTATTTAATTCCTGCTATCTGAGTTTTGATCCATGATACCGATCTATGAAGGGTAACTGGTTTAGTAGCATAAAATGAACTAGTCACACCGTAGTGATCTTGCATATTTTTTCCAACTCCTTTTAATTCGTGCACTAAGTCTATGCCATGTTTTGTTATATCGTTTGGATCTCCAATCCCGCTCCTCATCAAAATAAGAGGGGAACCGAGAGCGCCTGCAGATAAAATAACCTCTTTGTTGGCAAAACATGATTTTCTTTCACCTTTCTTGTTTATGTACTCAATGCCTTTTACTTTTTTTCCATCCATTATCAACTTATCAACTGTTACATTGATTTCGTTGCTTAAATTCTCTCTTTCTAATGCGGGATGCAGATAAGCTTGAGCTGAGCTCCATCTCCTTGGCCCTCGAGAAGTATCATTAATGGTATGTTCGTATCTTGAAACACCCTCCTGTTCCTTTCCATTGAAGTCTCTTGTGTAAGGAAACCCAGCTTGTTGACCAGCCTCTATGAATTTCATCGCCATGAAAATTTTCTGCCTTTTTGAAATAAGGAAGCACATCATCGTAAGACCAACCTTCATTTCCTTGTTGTCGCCATAAGTCATAATCATAAGAATGGCCTCGGATATAAATCATTGCATTTATCGAAGATGAACCGCCCCAACCTTTTCCTCTTGGCCAGTATAAAGGCCTGTTATTAGTTGTAGCTTCTGGTTCAGTCTCAAAACCATAATTACTATCATTCTTGGTAGGAACAATTTGCGAGTATCCAGAAGGCATATGAATGAACATGTTTGTGTCCTTGCCTCCTGCCTCAAGAATAAGAACGGTATTAGTACCGTCCTCACTTAATCTGTTTGCCATTACACAGCCGGAGCTTCCAGCTCCTACAACAACATAGTCAAAAGTATTTTCCATAGTGAATCTCCTCTAGAGTGAGATTATCAATATGATTTCTATTGTGCAATAAATTAATTCTTATCTAACTCAAATGCATCATGAAGAGTTCTTACAGCAAGTTCCTTATACTTTTCTTCAAGAACAACTGAGATTTTGATCTCTGAGGTTGAAATCATTTCGATATTTATTGCCTCATCTGCCAGGGCTCCAAACATTTTACTTGCTACACCTGCGTGAGACTTCATTCCGTTTCCAACAACGGATACTTTGCAAATATCTAGATCAACTTCGATTTCACCGCTACCTAACTCTTTACGTAACTTTTCTAAAATTTTTGAAGTTTCATCCGCAAAATCTTTATGCACTGTGAAAGTGAAGTCGGTTGTGTTATCGGATGCTACGTTTTGGACAATTACATCTACCTCAATTCCAGCATCGCTTATGGGAGAAAGTATTTTTGCTGCAACTCCAGGGATGTCAGGAACTTTTCTGATGGTTATTTTTGCTTCATTTGAAGTAAACGCAATTCCTGATACTACAGCCTCTTCTAAATTATCGTTACTATTTATCAAAGTTCCTCCGTTTGACCCAAAACTTGATAAGACTCTCAAAGGTAATTTGTATTTACTTGCAAATTCCACAGATCTTATTTGTAAAACTTTAGCTCCTAAAGAAGAAAGTTCCAACATTTCTTCGTATGTTAAATGATCAAGTTTCCTGGCTTTATCGTAAATATTTGGATCGGTTGTAAATACCCCATCCACATCAGTATAAATCTGACACTCCTTAGCATTCAAAGAAACTGCAATTGCTACTGCAGAGGTGTCCGAACCGCCCCTTCCTAAGGTAGTAATGTTATTTTCATCATCGAACCCTTGAAATCCTGTGATTACAGGAACAATATTTTTTTCTAATGCATCTTGAAGAATTTCCTCTGAGACTTTTCTAATTCTTGCTCTTCCAAAGGAGGAATCCGTTTTAAACCCCATCTGAAAAGCATTGTAAGATCTTGAGTTATAACCTTTCTTTTCGGGGATCAGGTTTCTTTTGAATTTTCTTAGCCAGATCAATCAGTCTATTTGTTTCGCCTGCCATGGCTGAAACAACAACAGCGACATGATTACCTGAGTCAATTTCCTGACCAACAATCTTGGCTACTGCTTCAATTCTTTTAGGGCTAGCAACAGATGTCCCTCCAAATTTTTGGACAATAATGTTACTCATGCCTTTTAAAGGTTTTGAATATATTTTGTAGCTTCAGAAAAAACTTTTTCAAAGTTTTTAACTTGACTACCGCCTGCTTGTGCATGATCTGGTTTACCTCCGCCTTTACCGCCTATCAATGAAGCGAGGGATTGTAACAAATCATTTGAACTGAAAACATCTTTTGGAATTGATTTTGAAGATGAAAAAAGAGGATATTCAGCAGTAATTTATGTTATGGAAAGCAGTAAGTCTGTTGTTATTCACTTTGGTGGATTTGATAATGTAAGAGAAGCAACATCATTTTCTAAATTTTTAATGAATGATCTTGGCATAGAAAGTTTAGTTATTCCTAAAGGAGCTACACTACATTAGGGGGGTTTTGTTTTTAAGTGCCTGAGATAGTCATTCCATATAAACCAAGAGTTTTACAAAATTTTTTGCATAAAAAAATTGATAAGCACCGATTTAATGTAATTGTTGCTCACAGAAGAAGCGGCAAAACAGTTATGCTTGTCAATCACATGATTAAAGCAGCTCTCACTTGTCCTTTGCCAAACCCCAGATATGCTTTCATATCCCCTACATTTAAACAAGGTAAGGCGACAGCATGGGATTATATTAAACAGTTTGCTGGGAAAATACCTGGCACTAAGTTTAATGAGTCAGAATTAAGATGTGATCTACCAAATGGTTCAAGGATTACAATTCTTGGAGCTGAAAACGATCAAGCTCTAAGAGGGATTTTTTTAGATGGTTGTGTATTTGATGAAACGCAAAGTATAAAACCAACTATCTTTCCAGAGGTTATAAGACCAGCTTTAGCAGATCGAAAAGGGTGGTGTGTGTTTATTGGAACTCCCAGAGGCCGCAATTATTTCTATCAATTGTATAAAGACGCACAAGAAAATAAAGATTGGTATTCTGGTTTATTTAAAGCTAGTGAAACAAAAATTTTAGATCAAGAAGAATTAGATGCTGCAAAGCAGATGATGTCAGAAGATTTATACGAACAAGAATTTGAGTGCAGTTTCCAAGCTGCAATAACTGGTTCTTATTATGGTGCAATCATAGAAGAATTAGAAAGCAAAGACAGAATTATTGAAGTGCCTTATGACGACAATATAGATGTCGAAACTTGGTGGGATCTTGGATTAAACGATACGACTTGTATTTGGTTTGTCCAAAGGTTCAAAGGCGAAATAAGATTAATAGATTTTTATGAAAATGCTGGTGAGGGCTTAGATCACTATGCAAATATTCTTGACCAAAAAGGTTATGACTATTCTAAACACATAGCTCCCCATGATATTAAAGTTAGGGAACTAGGTAATTATGGTAAGTCAAGATTAGATAGTGCTTTAGAATTAGGTATTGCTTTTGAAGTAGCACCTAAACTATCTATTGAAGATGGAATAGAAGCTGTAAGAAAAGCTTTACCGAATTGTTGGTTTGATAAAAATAAATGTCAAAGAGGCATTGAATATTTAAAAGCTTATCAAAAAAGATGGGATGACAGAAACCAATGCTTTAGAAATAAGCCTCATCATAACTATGCCTCTCATGCTGCCGATAGTTTTAGAACTGGTATTGTGGGTGAGGGTGCAGAAGTAACCGATTGGAAACAAGAAATATCAGTTAATACAAATTATATAGTTTAATATGGCAGACAAAATTACAGACGAAAAATTAAGAGGAATAATAAACTCAGAGATTAATAACGCTATAGGTTTTATGGGAAGTAATCTTACTTCTCAAAGAAAAAAATCTATGGAATATTACATGGGTGAAAAGCTTGGTACTGAGATAGATGGTAGATCCCAAGTTGTTAGTACAGATGTTTCAGATACAATTGAAACCATCTTGCCTAACCTACTTAGAATTTTTACAGCATCCGACCAAGTAGTAAAGTGTGAGCCAGTAAAATCTGAAGATGTACCTCTTGCTGAACAAGCAACTAATTATATAAATTATATTTTTAACAAAGATAATAATGGTTTTAGTATTTTATATACTTGGTTTAAAGATGCTCTGTTAGAAAAAAACGGAATTGTAAAAGTTTATTGGGATGAGTCTGAAAGCATAGAACAAGAAACTTACGAAAATTTAAACGATCAAGAATATCAATTATTGCTTGACGATGACAATGTAGAAATTGTTGAAGAAGAAAGTTTTGTTGATGAAGCTGGTAAAAAACTTTTAGATGAAGCTGTAGCTTTTGCTGAACAGCAAGGCCAAACTATTGAGGATATACCAACACCAAAATTACATAACTGTATTATCAAAAGAACATCAAAGGGCGGTAAAGTAAAAGTAGAGAATGTTCCACCTGAAGAATTTTTAATACAAAGAACTGCTAAGTCTATTGAGGATGCAACTTTTGTAGCTCATAGAGTTATGAAAACTAGATCCGACTTAATAGAAATGGGATTTGATAGAGAAGTTGTAGAAAACTTACCTACATCAAATAATATTTTATTAAACAATGAAAGATTAACAAGACTTAGCGATATAGACCAAACTCCTCTAAATGAGGGTAGCGAAGATGCAACCCAAGACATAGAAATTTATGAGTGCTTTGTAAAAACAGATTATGATGGTGATGGTATAGCTGAACTTAGAAAAGTTATAGTAGCTGGTGAAAGTGGTTACGAAATATTATCCAATATGCCTTGTGATAATATTCCATTTTGTTCATTAACACCAATTCCTATGCCGCATAGATTTTATGGTAGATCAGTTTCTGAGTTAGTTGAAGATGTTCAGTTAGTTAAATCTACTGTCATGAGGCAACTGTTAGATAATATGTATCTAACAAACAATAACAGAGTTGCAATAATGGATGGTATGGTAAATCTTGATGATTTACTTACATCAAGGCCAGGTGGTGTAGTTAGAACTAAACAACCGCCAAGCCAAGTAATGCTGCCAATGCAATCACAAACTATTTCGCAACAAGCTTTTCCATTATTAGAATATTTAGATACAGTAAGAGAAACAAGAACTGGTGTAACTAGATATGCTCAAGGTTTAGATGCTGATAGCTTAAACAAAACAGCTACAGGAATTAATACTCTGATGACGCAAACACAAATGCGTATGGAGTTGATAGCAAGAGTATTTGCTGAAACTGGTATCAAAGATTTATTTAAAAGAATTTTTGAATTGACTTGCAAATACCAGGATAAAGAAAGAATTGTAGAATTAAATAATCAATTTGTTCCAGTTAAACCGACAGAATGGAGAAATAGATATAACATTTCTATTACAGTTGGTCTTGGCTCTGGTTCTAAAGAGCAACAAATAATGATGTTAAATAATATTTTGGAAAGACAGTTACAAGCATTTCAATTGCAAGGTAACAGGGAGTTTCCAATGGTTAGTTTAAAAAATATTTATAATAGTTTAGCAAAAATTATTGAGAACGCTGGATTAAAAAATGTTGAAAATTATTTTGTAAACCCTGATCAAGGTAAAGCGATGGTAACTCCACCGCCACAACCACCTCTAACACCAATAGAAAAAATTGAGTTCACAAGAATACAATCTGAAGAAAAAAGAAAAATTGCAGAGCTTGAACTTGAGAACAAAAAAATTAGAGCAGAAACAGCAGAAGCTATTCTTGGTTTTGAAACTAAAATTAAAGAAATGGAATTAAAATATAATACTCAGCTTGATACAGCAAAAATAAAAGCTGATGCAGATATAGAAAAACTTATTACAACAAATAGGAATAAAACTTTTTTAGCAGCACAACAAGCAGCTAATCAAGTTGGACAACAAATAGATCAATTAAATGAACAAAGACCAAGAGGCCAAGCTCCAACAGGAAGTGAGCCAGGCGAACAAGGCGAAACAATTATTTGAAAATCCTCTATTTAAAGAAAGTTTTGATAAGTTAAGAAAATTATATCAAGACAGTCTATTCAATACAGGCGTAAAAGAACAAGATACAAGAGAAAAGCTTTGGTTAGCTTACAATGTTGTAAATAAAGTTGAACAACATTTTATAGAGTTATTAGATACTGGAAAATTAGCAACCAAACAACTTGAAGATTTTAGAAAAAGTATTTCTCAAAAAAAATTCTAACAAAATGAGGAATCTTCAACTGAAGAACAACCTTTGGAACAGGAAAATCAGGAAACGGATTCGCAAGATGAAGTAACCGAAGATGTATCTCAATCGGAAGAACAAATTGAGACTCAAGAGAAACAAGATTCCACCGAAGAACCTACCTATAAAGTTAAGGTAGCTGGTCAAGAATTCAATGTTACCCTTGATGAGTTGAGAAATGGCTACAGTAGAGATGCTGATTACAGACGAAAGACTGAGGATTTAGCTTACGATAAAAAGCAATTCCAGACTGAGTCTGAAAAGCAAAGGCAAGACTATTCAACTAAGCTAAATGAGTTGAATCAAATGATGTCTTTAGCTCAAGAACAGTTAAATAATGAAATTAGCTCTGCTGATTTAGAAAAACTGTATGACGAAGATCCAACTGAAGCTGCTAGGATTGAACATAGACTAAAGAGAAAGCAAGAAAAGCTTAATCAAGCTATGCAAAAAGCGCAATCGGAGCAGAAACAACAATTTGATAGTTATTTAAAGCAACAACAGAAAAGTTTGGTAAGTAAGTTACCAGAATTTTCTAATCCTGAAAAAGCTAGTCAATTAAAATCTTCTATGAAATCTACTTTAAACTCTTATGGTTTTAACGACCAAGAGATCGCACAAGTATATGACCATAGAATAGTGATGTTGGTGAACGATGCTATGAAATATAGAAATTTACAAAAAGCAAAACCAAATATTGCAAAAAAGATTTCTAAACCAGGCAAAGTTTTTTCGTCAGGAGTGAAACAGACTAAAGCTGATATTAATTTAAAAGCAAGGAAAGATAAGTTGAGCCGACTGAGAAAATCTGGAAGCACTAAAGACGCTGCTAGTATTTTCTTGGATATGATTAACAATAAATAAACTCAACAACAAAAGGGAAAACTATGGCACAAGTAACAAATACTTATAGTACATATGATGCTGCTGGTGAAAGAGAAGATTTATCGGATATTATCTACTCTATCTCTCCAACAGATACTCCATTTATGAGTGGTATTGGCAAATCTAAAGGAACTGCTGTACTGCATGAATGGCAAACAGATGCTTTAGCTGCGGCTGCATCTGACAACTACCAAATTGAGGGTGACGAAATCGCTTTCGCTGCTCCATCAGCTACAACTAGACTTGGTAATAGGATGCAAATTTCTAGAAAGTCTGTAATTGTATCTGGTACTTTAGATTCAGTATCTAAAGCTGGTAGAAACAATGAGTTAGCTTACCAAATCTCTAAAGCTTCTAAAGAGCTTAAAAGAGATATGGAAACTTCTCTAACTGCAAACCAAGCACCAGTTACTGGTGATGACTCTACTCCTAGAAGATTAGCTGGATTAGAGTCTTGGATTAAAACTAACACATCAAAAGGTGGTGGTTCTGGTGCAGATCCAACAACTTCTGGAAGTAATGCTAGAACGGATGGAACTCAAAGAGCTTTTACTGAGGCACAGCTTAAAGATGTAATTAAGAAGTGCTGGGATGAAGGTGGTGATCCATCTATGGTTATGCTTGGTTCATTCAATAAGCAAATACTATCTGGCTTTACTGGTGGCTCAACTAGATTTGATCCAGCAGAAAACAAAAGATTAGTTGCTGCTGTTGATGTGTATGAATCTGATTTTGGTGCGATGACTGTTGTACCTAACAGATTTAGCAGAAGCAGATCAGCTTATGTGATACAACCTGATATGTTTGGCGTTGCGTTTTTAAGAGATTTCCAACTTATGGATCTTGCAAAAACTGGTGATGCTACTAAACAGGCATTGTTAGCAGAATACACACTTGTTTCTAAAAACGAAAAAGCAAGTGGTGGTATTTTTGATTTAACAACATCATAATCTTAATAGTATATGGAGGGGAGCAATCCCCTCTGTATTTTAAATCAATCAATTTTGTTTGGTCTTTGAAGTCAATCAATGGCGGAACGAAGCAAATAAAGGAAAATAAAAATGAGAACATTAAACGATTATTTTTTAACTGCTGAAATAGAAGATATTTCAACTGCATCATCTACATTTGTTGCAGTACCTGATGGTGGCAGAATAATTAAAATTATAACTGCATTACAAGGAGCTATCTCTGGTGGAGATGCAGCAATTAGTTTTGAAATAGGTGGTACTGCTGTAACTGGCGGTGGCATAACTGTTGCAAATTCTGGTTCTGCTGCTGGAGATGTTGATACAGCAGAGCCTACAGCTTTGAATTCAGTATCAGAAAATGGAACTATTGAAATGCTTACTGATGGTGGTTCTACAGGAACTAGAAAACTTTTAGTAACATTTGTTATCAGAAGATAATTACAGAATTTAGGGGATCTTGCCTAGCGGTACTTCCCCTAAATGCACAACAATAATTTAAAAAAAAGGAAAAACTTATGCCAATGGTCGGAAAAAAGAAATTTAAATACACAAAAGCTGGAATGAAAAAAGCTAAGTCGTATGCAAAGAAAAAAGGCAAAAAAGTTAAATATAAATAATAAGGAGTAAAATAACATGGCTTTTAATTATGGTTTAAGACCAACAACAGTACAAATGATGAGTTCATCAGGTACATCAAGTCAATCAAGTGCATTTGGTGCATATACTTACTATGTAAGAATTTGTGCTGATGCTGATTGTCATATTTTGTTTGGTTCAAGTCCTACAGCTACATCAAGCAGTATATTTATCCCAGCAGATCAACCAGAAATATTTAAGGTTAATCCAGGTGAAAAAGTTGCAGCTATTGGTACAGCAAATGTTTCAGTTTCTGAACTGTCATAGTGGCTAAAAGAAAATTTGTTCATTTTGTTCCAAGACCTAAACCAAAAAAATTAGGTAAGCACAAAAAAAGATTAAACAAATCAGAAAAAAGACAAATGAAACTTACAAGGTATAAAGGGCAAGGTAGGTAATGGGTAAGATTAGTACAGAAAAAACTGGATTACTTACAGAAAATTTTTATGCTACTGAAAAGGGTGTTGTTCAAGAAAGAACAGTAAATCACAAACCTATTATTGAGAGTAATAAAAAATTATATACTCAAAATGATGGTTATAGCCCAGACAAAGGTTTAAAACGAATAGCCTCTATACCTACAATAGTTTTAGAAGTTTGGGCTAAAGAATATAATGGCGATCAAAACAAAGGTAATTGGTTTGCTCTACCAAAAGATGTTCAAACAAAAATTTTAAAAGAAAAATTAAATAGTTCTGATTATAGATATTTCAGAACAGCACCAGGTAAATTTTAATGGCACTATCAACATATTCAGAACTAAAAACATCAATTGCTAATTTTTTAAATAGATCAGATTTAACAACTGAAATACAAGATGACTTTATTAAATTAACAGAAGCTGATTTTAACTCAAAACTTAGAGTTAGAAAAATGGTTGCTCAATCAACAATAACGATTGATAGTGAAACAGAAGCTTTACCAACAGGTTTTTTACAAGTTAGAGATTTTTATATTTTAAGTGGTAGTACAAAATATCCATTAAGATATATGACACCTAGTCAAATGGATCAAGTAAAAGGTACATCTGTTACAGGCATACCACAAGCTTATACAATATTAGGTGATACATTTAGATTTACACCGAAGCCTGATTCTACATATACAGGCTATATAAATTATTATAAAAAATTTGACGCTTTGTCAGATACTAATACAACAAATTTTATATTAACAGATCATCCATCAATTTATTTGTATGGATCTTTATTTCATGCAGCAAACTTTTTAGGTGGTGTAAATCCACAACAAGTTCAATCTTGGACACAAATGTATGCAACAGCTATGGAAAGATTAGAATTAAATGATAGAGAAGATCAGTTTAGTGGATCACCTCTACAAATTAGAAGTGAGGATACAATAGCATCCCCATTTAAAACAAGTTACACAAATACAACTAATACAGCTTAATTATGCAATTACCTTTTGGTGAATGGTTGCCAGACCAACCTGAACATTTAAATCCAGGTGCTAATGTAGCAACAAATGTCTACCATGCACAAACAAGCTACAAACCAGTCAAAGGTTTAGTCGCTTATAGTGGTACAAGTAATGTTACACAGAATGCAAAAGGTGCTGGTAGTTTTAGAGATAATACTAATACAGTTTTTACATTTGTAGGTACAAAAGATAATATTTATAAACTTACATCTGGAACATTTTCTAGTGTAAAAGGCTCATGTACTGTAAGCGGTGGCGATACAGATTTTTTTACATTTACGCAATTTGGCCAATATATAATTGCTAGTAATGGAGTTGATGCTCCAATGTATTATTTAATGGGTACATCAACTAATTTTGCAACCTTGCAAAGCTTAGTAACATCAAGCGGAAGTGGAACTGTACCAGTTAAATTTAGAGTAAGCGGTGTAATAAGAGATTTTTTAGTAACTGGTAATATAGAAATAGAGGTGCTGTTTATGGCCAGACAGTAGCACAAGATAATAGACAAATATTCTTTTATGCAGACGATGGATTTTTTCAAATTAATGGCGACCAAGTATTACCGATAGGTGCAGAAAAAGTTAATAGATTTTTTGATAGTGATTTAAATAAAGCATATACAGATAGAATAACTGCTGCGGTAGATCCATTTAATACTTTAGTAATATGGTTATATCCAAGTAAATTAAATCCTAACACAACAGGAATTTGCGATAGATTATTAATTTATAATTATGTAACGCAAAAATGGTCTGTTGCTAATGTAAAAGCTTCACAAATATTTAAACAATTTGTGGTAGTTAATACTGTAGAGTTGATGGATATAATATCTGAAAACTTAGATGATATTAATATTTCATTAGATAGTGCTTACTGGACAAGTGGTAATTTATATTTAGGTGCAATAGATGAAAATTTTAAAGCAGCTATATTTTCTGGTAAAGCTTTAGAAGCTGAACTAGAAACTACTGAAACAGAAATATTTCCAGGTTTAAGAGCAAACATAACTGGCGTAAGACCAATTGTTGATGCAACATCTAATGTAATTTTAAAAACTAGAGATAAACTAGCAGATACAGTTACCAGTTCATCCTCTAGTACAATTAACTCATCAGGTATCGCACCAGTAAGACAATCAGGTAGATACATGAGAGCAAATGTAAAAATACCAGCAGAGAGTTCTGAAAACGATAAAGCCTTTAATTGGTTTATGGGGTAACAAATGACAACAAATATTAAAGATTATTCAACAACACAAGCAAGTAACACTACATTAAATAGCATTGATGTTAATGAGGGTATGTTACCTAGTAATTTAAATAATGCCATTAGAGCATTAATGAAAAATACTAGAGATTGGTTTAATGATTCTCAATGGGTAGAATTTGGGGATGGTGATGCAAGTTACACAGCAGCTTACGCATCAGGCACATCTTTTACAATTAATGGTGTAGATGTAACTTCTGTTTATCATGCTGGTCGTAGGTACAATTTATGGTACGATTGCTAGCTCATCATTTTCTACAAACACAACAGTAAATGTAACTTGGGATAGCGGTACGCTTTCCAATGAAGCTATATCTAATGTTTATATAGGTGCATTATCAAAAACTAACTCATCAATACCTACAGAAATTATTGGCACAACTAATATAAGCGATAGTGCTGTAACGACTGCAAAGATTGCAGCAGATGCTGTTGATGGTACAAAGATAGCAGACGACAGTATAAACTCAGAGCATTATGTAGATGCATCTATAGATACAGCTCATATTGCAGACGCACAAATTACAACTGCTAAAATTACAGACGCAAATGTTACAACAGCTAAAATTGCTGCTGATGCAATAGATGGCACAAAAATAGCTGATGATAGTATTAACTCAGAGCATTATGTTGATGGCAGTATTGATACTGCACACATAGCGGATAGCCAGGTTACTACTGCAAAAATAGCAGATAGTGCAATCACATCTGCAAAAATAAATGATGGTGCAATAGCAGATAGTGCAATCACATCTGCAAAAATAAATGATGGTGCAATTGTAAATGCAGATATAAATGCAAGTGCAGCAATAGATGCTACAAAAATTCATGATGGTACAATCTCAAATACAGAGTTTGGTTATCTAAATGGCGTAAGCTCAAATATACAAACACAATTAGATGCAAAAGGTGCATCCAATGCAAACCTTACAGCTATTGGTGCTTTAGCTACTACAGATGGTAATTTTATAGTTGGAAGTGGATCAACTTGGGTAGCAGAAACAGGATCAACAGCTAGATCATCTTTAGGACTAGGCACAATATCTACACAAGCAGCTAATAGTGTTTCTATATCTGGTGGATCTATTACTGGATTAGGAGCACCTTCATCAGGATCAGATGCAGCTACAAAAACATATGTAGATGATCTTGTTGCTGGACTAAAAACTAGAATTATTTGCAGAGCTGCAACTACAGGAAACGTTACATTATCATCAGATTTACAAAATGGTGATACTTTAGATGGTGTTACTTTAGCTACAGGAAATAGAATATTAGTTAAAGATCAATCTACAGGATCACAAAAT
>LUMS01000198.1_pt1 | contig 13112 bp, 24 predicted proteins | sample 729711 | NCBI WGS metagenome assembly LUMS01 (sample SAMN03860298, study PRJNA289734) | marine metagenome | biome: seawater column; feature: ocean; material: water; isolation source: Red Sea water column Station 192 - depth 25m | place: Saudi Arabia: Red Sea | collected 2011-10-15 | depth 25 m | reverse complement strand
GAAAAAAAATCTATTGATGATATTGTTGAGAATATGAATTTTTGGGTTACTAATCATGCAAAGTCAAGAAGTCAATCTAATGATTATGAATATAGTAAAAATTTTGTTGATGTAATTAATACATATATACATAATGTAAATAAGTTTAATACAACAACATTTTTAAATAGTAGTTTATTAAAGTCTATGAACTTAGCTAAAAAAACATATAATGAAGAATCAGATTATGCTGGTAAAGTTGTTGATATAATTGATAGCATACATGGAACATTCAATGGTGAAACAAAACAAAAAGGATCTGCTGAGTTATTAAAAAGAACTTTGTTATCATATCAATTTACAAATAAACTAGGTTTTAGTGTACGTTCAGCAGCTAGGAACTCAACTCAGTATTTAATGAATTATGCTACTATTGGTCGTCAGGCAATGAAAGAATCTGAAAGATACTTACAGGAAGCAAACTTAAAATTAAATGTAAAATCTGAACTAACAGAAGCTAATTTGTTAATGGATACTTCTGAAGCTGCTCTAGAATCTGGAGTAAGAGCAGAAATATCTTCGCCTACAAAAATAAGATCAATAGATCCAGAAACAGGAAAAATAGTTTATATAGGTGATGAGAATTATGTTTATAAAGGATTAAAAGTATTTGCTAGAGGAGCCAGTAAAATTGCTCAAAAAAGTAGTAAGTTTCATAGAATGGCAGAAAATTGGAATAGAGAAAAAACATTTGAAATAGCTTATGGTCAAATACATAAATTGATGAGCCAAAATTCTACATTTAAAAGAGATATTGAAAGACGTATACAAAGCGGTGAATTAAAAGGAACAGAAGATTCTGAAATAAAAAGAATCTCAAGAGCATATGCTAAAAATATGGTAATACTTAATCACTTTGATTACAATGCTTATGCTAAAGCAAGAAATCTTAGAGAAGGTATAGGTCAATTTGTATTTCAATTTCAACACTATGGTATGGAATTTATGGAAAGAAATTATTCTATATATAAAGAATTACGAGGTGATCTTAGTGCTTTGGGAGATGATAGTTTTTCTAATTGGTTAAAAGACGCTAGAGGTGTTTACAAAGCTATGAATATGTTTAATGCATACTTATTAGCTCCAGCAGTTATTGGTGGATTAGTTGGTTTTAATCAAACATTAGTTGAGCATGTAGGTGTAGATTTGATTAAAGATATAGCATTATTATTTAGTACAGACTTAGATGATGAGGAACAGATAGAAAAACTAAATAAAAACTTTTATGGTAAAGGTATTGTTGGATCTAAACTTGGCCCTACATTTGGTACATTGATGGATATAGGTATACAAACAGAATTAATCAATGCAGATAATGAATACTTAGATAATTTAATCATTAACACTGGTGACTTTACAAATGATGATAATACAGATACAGCAGTTAGAAATATTAAATTACTAAATCAAATGGCAGGTAGAGCTGTAGATAGATTTATACCAATGTATACTAGAAGAGGTGTATATGGATTAGGAACTGCTGCACTTCAAGAATTTACTATATATCCTAAAAAAGATAGTGAGTATGATTTTAGAGAAGATACATTTGCTCCATTTATGAAAGATAAATTACCTACTTATTATTTTGAAAGATTAGAAAAGAAATCTAAAAGAAAAAAATATCAAGGTTTATCAATAGATATGCAAAATGCATTAAGAGAATTAGAACGGAAGGGTAAATAAATACCCTCCCATCCCTTAGTCAGCAAAAGGAGATTATGCTGTAAATTTAGTCTCTTCACTCATTTGAATTAACTTTTCTAATTGTTTCGTTGCGTTTATAAATAGTTCTAACATTTTAATAATAGATTTATCATCATGTCTTTCCATTGCTGATTCAATTGATTTGCATACATTCTTAGATGTTTTTATCCATAGTTCTATGCTATCTTTATTCTCCATTTTGTCTCTCCTTTTCTGTGTACATTCCGTACATTGTTATTAATACAGCATCAGCATTCCATAGCGTTGCTGGTTTGTCTGTGTAAACAGATGCTATTTCTTTAAGTTTATTTTTTCTATCTTTTTTTACTTTAGGAAACTTTTCTCCTATTTTATTTTCCCAAAATTTCATCCATTTTTGTGGTGATACTTCTACTATTTGGTTTATAGTATTTAAAGAATGTAGTATACCTAACCATGCTCCATAGTTTACTCCAAACTTAAACAAAGAACTACGACCATCATGAGGCATTGCATGAACTTTTTCTATGTATGCTATTGTTTCATATGATCTATAAGCATTAGCAGCCATGGAAGCAGTTACTCTTCTACCAGCAATTGATGGATGGCATTTATGTGTATACATATCTTTTTTTTCTGAACTAGCAAAGCATAATGCCCCACTAGCGCCAGGGTCTATTCCTATTACTGTTATAGGTCTCATTGTGCATCCTTTCTATATGAATAGTTATGTGCGCTTTTCACATACTTTTTCTTATATGTTTTGTATTGTCGTTTATATATTTTATACTTATCACTAAGTATCTCTCCATCAAACTTATCAAGTATAAGTTGTTGTTGTTCCGATACCGACATTACCATATTAGTATTTTTGTATTTAGTACAACCTTTATTGTAAACTTCTTTAGGTATGACTTTAGGGGGAGTGCCATCAATATCTTTAAACCAATAACATTTATTTTTGATGCTATAGTAGCATCCCCCACAAGTCTTACGCAACTGTATCTTTCTCCGCTTCTTTGTAATCGTTGTAGAACTTACATTTGTTACCATTAAATCCCATAGGATAAGTACCAATCTGTCCATATCTGCTCTTAGCAACAATCACTTCACTCTTGTATCTGTTGTACTTTTCACTATCAAAGTTGTATCCATAGAATACAAACATTGCTGATTCAGCAGTTTGTTCTATCACACCTGACTCTGCATAGTCACTCATTCTAGGTCTAGGATCAAATCGTTTTTCAATATCACGATTCAATTGCGATACAAGTATTGCAGAACAATTGTTTTGTTTCACTGCCCATTTGTAGTCTTGTACAATCTTTTCAATCTCGAATCTTCTGTCTTTGTAACCTTGCCCTACATCAATCAATTGAATGTAATCATCAATAACAACATCGGGTTTACCTTTGTTAATCTCACGAATACAATCATCTAGGCTTCGTATATCATCAAATGCTGTGAGTTTTTCATACTTTTCCTTAACATATTCAGATACGCTGTTGAGTGCAATCTTCTTATCTTCAGATATTCCAGAACGAATCATAGAATAACTGATGTCATTAGATTCCATTACATACAACTTCTTCATAGTTTCTATGTTACTCATCTCACGATTGAATAACATAACACTATATCCTTGTTCAATCAATCCTCGAACTACATTCAACATAAGAGTAGTCTTACCATGGCCAGGTCTGCCACCAAGAACTGTAATTTCTTTACGAGTCATTCCACCTGCGAAGTTATCTAATCTACCAAGACCAAATTGTATTGTATTAGAATCTTCTTGCAATGATTCGTTTGTTTCATCAACAATGTCACTAATGTCTCTTGCTCTTGTAGGTTGTATGTGTCTTAGTTCATCAATCAATCTGCTATGCTTTTCAATAATATTACCTACTTCATTGTAGTTTTCATAACTAGCATTAAGTAAGTCTTGAGCTGATTTAGCAGTTTCTCTTTGTATGTATCTTTCCCATACAATTTTAGAATAATGTTCAACTTTGCTTTTTGTAACTACGTTTTCTTGTAGATCCATAATATACAAACTATCTTGCATACCAAATGTTTCTTGTACTTTGTTTGACAAAGTAATTACATCAATAGGTATCTTATTATTATACAGTTCTTTCATACATATGAATATGTTTCTGCATTTTTCTGAATAAAAGGCATCGTCTTCTCGTATCCATCCCATTGCTATTTGCATTTCTACATCTCCACCAATCAATACAGAACCAAGAACTGCTTCTTCAGCTTCTACATTTTGAGGCATTACTTTTACTAATACATCCTCTATTTTCTTCATATAATCTCCTTTAGAATAAACTTGTCTGATTGACAGGTTCATAGTTTAATATTAAATACTCCTTTCTTTTTTTTAATCTGTTTTCGTCTGTAGCACCATGATACTTTAGATCAATAGTGATTACATTATAGTCTTTGTATAGATCATACACCTCGTCTCTATAGTCGTATGATACCATAAATTTACCACCATTTTTATTTATATCATCTACTTTTTCCTTTAATCTAATGTGATCTTCAGCAGTAAAGTTATGTTGATAGTAATCACCTTTATCTGTTGCGATGAAATAGGGTGGATCTAAGTACCAGAAATCTCCATTACGAGGTTTGTATCTATCTATAAAATCACCAAAGTCTAAGTTTTCTATTGTAGCACCTGCTATCTTTTCTCTAGAATACTTTAGTTCTTCTCCCCAATCTTTCTTCCAATCTTTTACCATTGACATTGGAGTATGTATAAGTTTGTTAAAGCTATGTCTTATACAATAAAAGTATTTAGCAGCTTGATAAGGATCTGGTATTTCAATAGGTTTTTTTTCTTTAATATCTGTACGAAAGTCCTCAAATATTTTTCTTGATTTTGGTAACCAATCTAGATTATAAACAAGTTCATCTAGTTTGTGTATGACGCACATATATAGATTTACTATATTATTATCTTTATCGTTTACTGTATTCCATGTTGCTTTTTCTTTACGAAAGAACATAGACAAGCCACCAGAAAATACTTCAAAATACCTTTCATGGGGGGGTATGTAAGGAACAAGTTTCTTGCTCAATTCATACTTCCCACCATAATAAGGTATAACTATAGGACAATCGTACCAATCAAGCGATGGCAACTTTAGCCTCTTTGTATGCTAGTTTCTTTATCTTAGGATAAAGTCTTTGCTCGATAGAATGTGTAGAGTTTAGTCCTCTGTTCATGTGATGTGTTAGTACATTAGTTCCAACATTGAATAGATCCCAAAATGTCTTAGGATTGTTTGCAATAATCTTATCAGTAATTAATGTATTTGTATGTTCTGGAAACATCTTCATAAAGTCAAGCATATGCTTTTCTTTAAAGTTTGTTTCTGCAAGAACAGGAAACTCATCTTTAAATACTAACTTAGTTTTATCAACAGTTGCTTCTACTATATCACTAATATCATCTAGTGACATATTGCTAGATATGTGTTTGTTTTTGTATTTAGAAACAACAATGCCTATTACTGCTCCATTCAAACATATCAATCTAAATGCACCTGCCATAATATTCAAACCAACAGTTCCATCATAACTATTAGTAATGTTGATTTCAGGAATCATTTCATCTATCTTAGAAAACTTTACTTTTTCTTTTGGAAACTTCCAAGACATCATAGTTTTAGCACCATGATTAAGTACATTAACTTCTTTTAATTCACCACCTAGTTTTTTAATAAGTGGATTTGCTTTTTTGATTATTGTTTCATTTTTTACAAGTTTGTAACTATCTGTCATACAACTTAAGATCTTACCTGTGTCTTCTCTGACAATAAACTTGTATCCTGTTTTATCAAGTAGTGTAACGTCTTGATTATCATCTAATGGATAACCTACTGCTGGAACTTCCTTAACAGGAAACTTAGCATTTTGTAACATAGTCTCTCTCCTTTGTTTTGTTATAATAAATCGTCATACATATCGTTAAGATTTTTATCCAATATGTCTATTTTTTTTTCTATTCTATGAACTCTATACAACATAGAAAGATTTAATAAAAGTACCATTAGCATAGTAAACTCCCAATATGGAAAATATTCTACACTAAATAGTGCTTCCCAATAATATCTCATACTTTACTCCTTTTCCAATATTTATGAATTAAATACATAACATAATGTATTACTCCTAATAAAAGTAATCCATTAAGTAAGTATTCACTTATATCTAATATAAACATTATCTCTCCTTTTTTATAAGCCTCTCTGATTAAATAATACGCCAACACTATTTACTTCAATTACATTGTCATTCGCATTTTATCAAATACCAATAACGTATATTGCGAGAGGCTTATATTTATTTTATAGGTGGAACTGATCCTAGTCTACGTCTCTCGTTTTCTAGAATCTCTTTGTTGTTCTTACCTTGATTCCTAATGATTGCTTTTAAGTAAGCAAATCCTTTGTTTCTTTCAAAAACCCGACTCTCATAATAATCATTTATACAATAATTTACAACATTATCTTCAAACTCTTTAATTCCAAACAAAAACTTTTCAAATTGATACCTATCATCTTGAGGCACATTTGTAATAATTTGTTTTGCTATTTTATTAATGTTCATTATTGTTTTCTTTCCTCTAACAGCAAGAAGTTTTCTTATACTTTGGCTCACATTTTTTCTTCTGTTGGAAGTATCATATCCACAAGCAGGGCATTTCTTCATTGTGTAATACTTTCTTTGCATTTTGGACAAGTCTCCTTTGGTTTTCCATATGAAGGAAAGTTCTCGTAATAATTAGTTCTCATTACTTGTCTTTTCTTTTTACTATTTGGAGCTTCCCAACATACAGAACATACTAAACAATGTTTTACTCGTTGATCTGCTAATCTAGCATCGAACTCAAATCTAGCTTTTTCACTTTTCATTATAAGGGTCAGCAGTTGTTGGTTCACCATCAAGAATTGATGTGATTTCATTTTCTATTTCAGAAAAATGATTATGCGCTCTTGAGTTAATGTATGGAAGTTTTTTATTATGATTACAATACCTAGATATTCTATCCATTCCTTTTTCTAACCAAACAATTCTCATTGTTAATTCTTGTTCTCTTGATGTTACTATTTCATCTTCATCGTATTCAGGAAATCTGTACTTTATATATTCCTCTTTATCTTTTCCAGTTAGTTCTACATTTCTAGAACCATCTTTTATTATTGCCATATTACTCTCCTTTTACTTTTACTTCAGTTTGTCCAGCCCACCTTGTTTTTTTAAATGCTGAATCATTTGAATTGTTAGCATATACAACGGTAGCTGCTTCTGTATGTTCTAAAACAATTGCTTTATCATTTGATTCAGTTTCTACAAGTTGGCCAGGTTCAACATCTTTAATATATACAAAACCTTTTTGTGGTTTCCACTCAGGTTTATCAATCATCGCAGACTTCGCAAGGTCTTTGATTTCCTTGAGTTTCTTTTTCCATTTGGTTTCTGGTTTCATTGTCTTTCTCTCCTTGTATTATATCTGTTCTTATTTGGATAAAATCTTGCTTTATCTTATGCGTAAACATACTATCTGCATCAAAATGTTCAGCTGCTTCTTCGGTAAATTGTAAAGCATTAATTACCATTTCTATTTCAGATTTAGTTAATTTAATTACTGCACTTGATTCTTTCATTTTATTTCCTTAATTAATTATTTTTACTTCCATTTTTCCAATCATTCATAACTGTTTCTATTGATACATTTCTTGCATTTGCTTCTTCTTCCATTCCGTCATAATCAATACTATCTACATTATCTTCAATCCAATCAGCTATTTCTTTAAAAGTATTTCTTTCAGTATCATTTAATTCAATTATGCAATCTAGTATTTCATCGCAATCAGAGATAAAAGGAAGATTGTAATCGTTAATTAAGTCTTTGTTAATATTTGATACATTTTTTATTTTATCAATTGGAACATTACCCGCAGCTATTAAAGCTACTCCTATTGCACAAAAACCATATTCATCGCACAAAACTTCAGTTGTTTGTTGATATTTTTTACTTTCAAGAGCATTTATCCATTTTCTTCTAAATTTTTGAGGTAAATGCATATTATTTGTTTTAATCATTTCGTCTCCTATAAAATGAGGGTGATGCCGAGAGAGAGACGAGTTCGGAGAGTATGGGTTGAATACACACCACCCTCGCCTCAAAATTACTTAGAATATATAAATTCTTTCAAGTAAAATCTCTCAACGTTTTTGTTATTTAGAAAGGAACATCATCATCCATCTCATCTTGAGATAGTTTTTCTCCACCTTTCCATAATGTAACTTCTTTTGCTTTCAATACAAACTTACGTTCTTGTTGATCTACAGGTAGATCTTTTGTGTCTCTTGTAACATAAGAATGTGTTTCTAGCTTAACATTAACAGGAAGTCCTATAACATCTTCTTCTTCTACAAGAACAAGTTTCTTTTTACCATCATCTTCTTCAAGTTCTATATTAAGACCTTCAAGCAGTTTAAAGTATCTACTATTTTTATTAGCAGATTCTGATGTAGTAAATACAAAGAAACCATTATCGTAGTATTTCCTACCCGGTAGATGTGTGCAATTAGTATGCATTGCATTACCATCTTTATCAACAAGAGGTATTTTATTACCATTCACATCTTTTCTATGCTTGTACCCATCCATCTCATACAAAGGTTGAGTAAGATCAGCAGCTTCATCTGCAATTGTGTAAGACATATTAACAATGATAGCTTCACCCGCTCTAGTCATCACTTCTTTAGTATCAAGACTTGATATGTGAGCAGGATATGTACCTTCTTCAACAGGTACAAATGCATCTTGTTTTTTACTGTCAAACAATACACCTTCTAGTGTTCTTGCCATTATATTCTCCTTATTTATTAGTTGTAGTTGTGTATTTAGTTAATAGTTTATCGTATTCAGTTTGAAACTTTATCATTTCTTTTGATGGTTCTAATCCTTTACCTCCACGAAAGTAGAGGCTTGGGATTACATAAGTACCATTAGCAGTTTTGATATATCTTTTTACTGATGTTCTTTTAGTTGATATAGAATTACTATTCTTCAACTCTTTTACAGCAGAAGCTGATAGCTTACCACTTTCTTTTAGTCTGTCAATATCAGACTGTTTTACCTTTCCCATTGATGGTCTCCTTTTATTTTGTTTTGTATATGTACATCTACTTTAGATTCTAGTTCTTCTGGCAATGGATGTGGATCTTCTTGCATACTGAATGTATGAAACGAAGGATTTACCACAAGTGTCTTACCAGTTTGTAGTGTTTTGAATGTCATCATTGGTTTTCCGTTGAACTGCTTTCTACCAGTGAATATCATCTGACTGAACTCACGCCCATCAGAAGTACCCACAGCATACACTTCACCTTCTACCAATAAATAATCATTATTTTGATGTATCCTTTTCATTTAGTTTATCTCTCTCTCTTTTTAGTTTAGACAACGAACCATTGTAGTTCGATGTATTTAGTTTCTGGTCTTTGATTAGTTTGTGTATCTGTTCCATTTTTGATTCACTTATCTCAGATGCTAATACAAGAATTTCGTTTTTCATTTCATCTGATAACTCAAGATCTTCAATCTGATTTCTGTATACATCATCTGCAATATTCAAATACATATTCATTGCTTTCTTCATACAATCTGTATTAGCAGCTTTGATGTCGTTACCTATATCTACAAAATCTCCAGTGCCTCTCTTAGTTTGTATTCTATGAGCTGCTACCATATCTCCAGTTCGCCATATACCTTCATCGTACCACTTCAATCTACCATGTACTACATAAGCAGCACTACCTAAGTTTTCTGTTTTTACAATTTCCCAAGACCAGCCTGCATATTCTTTATCTGCAATTTCTCTCATGTATCCAATCTCTACATAATCCTGTCCTTGTCTTTGTTTGACAAAAGGAGCAGGAGTAGGAGTAAAAGATACTTTCTTGTGTTTTTGTGTGATTGCTTTTCTTATTTCATTTGTTGTTGATAACGTAGATTCATCTACTATTATCTGCGTGTTATTATTCATTGTTATCCTTTGTTTATTTTATTGGTGTTGGACAGACGTCACTATAACTACAATATCTACATTCCCAATCTTCAAAAGGTGTTCCATATCCTACGCCTGGTTCTAGTTCATCAGCAATATGAAACTCTTCCCCAAACTCATCAAGTATGTCATTCGTATCTTCCCAATATTCTTTTGCTTCTTCAATGTAAGAACGATTAACAAGTTGTTCTTTCATCATAGAAGTGTTCTTATTGTACCAGATAAGAAAAAGATTTACCTTTTCTATTTTTGGGTTTTGTGATACTGCAAGACCATAAGTACCCAACTGCAACTTATAGTTCCTGTCTGTTGTTTTGACTCGGTTGTCTTTCCGACCAAACTTTGTTGTCCATTTGTAAGCTGCAACAGTTTTATAATCATATATATCAAATACATTATGTCTTCTTTCACCTAGATCAAATGTTCCTACAACATTTAATTCAGGTATAGATACTTTTTCTTCAATATATATATCCCTCTGAGGATTGTCATCTTGTATTTTAGACATTGCTTTTTCCAAGTCTTCATGTACAATTGTACCAAGACGTAAGAGCCTTAACGATTTATCATCAAGGCCCTTTGTCTCATATCCAAAGAAAGAGTACATTTGTTTTCTGTAACAACTACCAGCAGAAGAAGCATGGAACTCTTCATTTTCTCTTTCTGCTTGTCTATCATTATTTATGTCTGATAGATATTTATTGTATGATTGTATTATATCCATAGTCTCTCCTTATGTACTCTAAATTTAACAATATTAACATTTACTATCAACAGTTGAATTCAAATATAGCTTGAATTTGCTCAAATGTTCTGCACTTTTTTTATTTCCACCAATGTTAAATCTTAATGGTTTATCTAACATCCACAAACCTTTTGGTGTAAAAGGATTGCGTTCATCATACAATGTAGTCCATTTCCAATCATACAATGTGAAAACTTTATTGCCATTAACAAATGCATATTCTCCAGATACTTTGTATTCGTCTCCTATATTTGGTTTACCAAATGTTTTAACAACATTCTTAGGTATCAGATCTATTTCACCTTGATAAAAAGTTCCACATGCTATATTTTTATTATCTGATAGAAAAAATTCCATTATAACTCCTTTTCTTTTATTACATACCAATACTTTCTGCCAGCATCATCATCCCATACTGACATTTCTTCTAGTATATTAAGTGTGTTGTTTGATACTCTTGCTATATCTCCTTTATCTATAGGTTCAAAGTAACCTACGACTAGAGATCTTTTAAATTCGTGTGTTCTAAATTCTATATCTTTATATCCATACATTGTAAGTAATAATTTTATCTTACCTTCCGCATCTTTCTGCATACCATCTACTTCATCAACAGGAACAATAGCATTAATTGTTCTCTTTGAATAAGGACATTTTTTTTTGTCAAATGTAGTTAGTTTACCATCTTTCTTGAGATCATTTACCCTACCACTTACTGCATTAATTTCATACTCTGTTATAGCACATATCTCACGAAGTGACATACCTTTGCTATGTATATTATAATGCTCTGTTACAACTTTCATAATATTGTGTTTTTGTGTATATGATACACCTTCTTCATTTATTTCTTTGTATGCTTGTTTACTTGTTTGTGTTACCATGTTACTTCTCCTCTTTGTTTAGTTCATCGAACCCAAGAGCAAACTTAAGAGATTCTATTCTACCTGTGCATACATCTATAAGTGTTTCATTTTTTTCATAGTTTCTCATAAGATACTCTTTCATGCTCAATTCTTTTTCTAGTGCAATTATTAGTTCATCTTTTGTTTTTACTTTTAACATTGTTTATCCTTTTATTTTTTAATCTTCTGATTTCCAGTACAAAAAAACTATCTGTATTTTCAAGTTTATTTCTTTTTTCTGTTAATATATCATATACATATTTTGCTTCTTCTTTTGTAAGATTATTCATTATTTATCCTTTTTTTTATTTTGAAATTTTTGCCTACATCCGACTCCAACGGATCGTAACGGAGCCACAGTTGAATGGAGCAAATAAACAACTGTTGCGTTAGATAGGCAATGGTATAGTCTACATTCATCACTCTATACTTTTCACTCGTTAAACGACGCTACTAAGAAATAGGTGTCAACTATTAGCATCACTATACACTTCATACTAATAGCTGTTACTAGTAATAATTTGGGCGTAAGTGAAATCTAATCCACCATAAAAAACTAAGTTAATAACTCTATCTTTTACTGATACGCCCATATTTAGGCACTGCTTTCATAGACGATGCGGAGTCTATATCCTACACATATTGTAGTTGTGAGTAGAAGGGAACAGTGCCTATAAAGTTTAATAATTTTGATGTCCATGTAATTCCATATGGCAGTTAGCACAAAGGACAATACACTTTTTAATTTCATCAAATATCTTCTTAAGTCCAAAACCATTACTAATCATATTACCAACATTAGCCTCTTTTGTATGATCGTGATGATGAAATTGTAATGCCCAAGTGGAAAACTTTTTACCTCTCGATTTATGAGAATAACCACAACTTCCACAACTTAGCTGTTGTTTGTACTCTCTAACCTTTCTAGCTTTTTCCATTCTTCCATTTGGTGTTTTCTTTTTGTGATCCCAATAGCATCCATGCTTTGTGCAATAGTATCTTCTGTAAGGATTACCTGCCTTGTCAAACATACCAGTTTTAGCAAACTCTGATAAGTTCATACTAGTATTACATCCTTTGCAAGTTCTTGTTTTTGTCACTTTATACTCCTTTAATTGTTTATACCCAAGTTATCGTAGAATGTAGTATATATAGAGAAAATATATTCTTGCTACACATACCACACTCTATCGACAGTTAATAATAGCAGTTAGCTAAGAAAAAGTAGGCATAAAGCCTACTCTTCCCAAGCCAAAGCTGGTATAACTACTTCTTCTTCTTCTGCTAACAACGAAGGATGACCATCAGACATACACAATGTATTTAGAAATTCTAGATCCATTTGTAATTCTCTCTTAATATCATTCTTACTCTTAGACTGTTGCTTAGTAAAAGAATCCCAGCCTCTGCGCACATCAGCAGTTCTGAACTTATGAAATGCAATAGTCTTAAGACTCTTAGCTTGATGCTTGTAGTCTTCGTATGTTGTAAGCGCTTCTATTTCTCTAGCCATAATGTTTCTCCTTTTTATTGACTAATTAAATAAATTATTAAAATAATAATTAAAATAGAAAATAACGTAAAAGTTATTTACGAAATCCCCCATATAGGGGGTATATAAGGGGAAAAAGGCTACATATCAAA